>Ga0075425_100005760_pt1 | contig 12915 bp, 12 predicted proteins | sample SoiMethybrSBSTD4_FD_75300 | JGI IMG/M metagenome (GOLD analysis project Ga0075425, IMG submission 75300) | Bulk soil microbial communities from a Populus tree surrounding site in Tennessee, USA - Soil MetaG P. TD hybrid SBSTD4 | ecosystem: Environmental > Terrestrial > Soil > Tree plantation...
CCCGGACCTGCGTTGCGCGATACGCTGACATAGCGGGTGTGCTTTTACTCACACACTCATGTCAGAAGAATTCCCGCGCTCTTTGTCGCTGCGATGAGTTGTTAACGTCAGAGTCCCGCGTTACGGTACGACACGCGAGCGATTGCGGACCAATCGGCTTCGCCCAGCCCCTGGGCCAATGCAGCCACGAATCGGTCATGAACAAGGCTGGCCATCGGCATCGGGACGGCGACGTCCTCTGCGGCTGCAAGGAGCAGCCGATTGTCTTTGAATCCCAGCGGCAATTTGAATTGCGCACGTTCGACATTATCGTTGGCGATCAGGCTCCCGTAATTCCGGTAGGCCGGCGCTGAGAACAGGGATCCTGTAAGAACGTCGAGGAACGTATTCGGGTCGAATCCATATTTTCGGACCAGCGCGAAGGATTCCGCCAAACTTTCGATCACAGTCGTGGTCATGAAATTCCCCGTGATCTTGATCAAATTCGCTGCCGGCGCTTCTTCGCCGACGACGAACGTCTTCTGCCCCATCGCGTCGAAGAGCGGGCGGCAGAGCTCGATCTGTTCGGCCGGGCCGGCGGCGACAATAAACAGTTTCGCGGCGGCCGCCGCGTCAGGCCGTCCGAAGACCGGCGCGGCGACGTAGTGCTGCTGTTTTTCGCGATGGGCCTCAGCCAATCGGCGCGACAACGCCACGCTGATCGTGCTCATGGAAATATGGACGGCGCCGGTACGGAGGGATTCGATGGCATTACCCGGCGCGAAGATTACCTCTTCCACCGCGCGGTCATCCGCCAGCATCGTGATAAGCGCCTCCGCGTCGGAGGCCGCTTCACCTGGCGTTGGGGCAACCGTTGCGCCCAACGGCCGCAACGCCTCAGCTCGGCTTCGCGTCCGGTTGTAAATCGTCAGCGTATGTCCGGCTTTTATCAGATCGCGGGCCATACCCGATCCCATGTTTCCCAGGCCAATAAACCCCACTTTCATTTCGCACCCTCCTCTCGATGAGTTTCAATCACGATGCGTTCCACAATCAGGTACTTGATGAATAAAGGACGAATTCCTACGGGCACTTCGCAGAAAGCGCCGACAGGCTTGCATTCGCGAATTGACACGCGCAGAGTGCGCCCGATATTCTGCCGGCTTGCAAATACAAAAAGGAGAATCCATATGAAGCGCGTAATCGCCCTGCTGCTGGTTCTATGCGCGTCCGCGGTTGCCGTTCAGGCCCAGGACGCGGGTCCCTACAAACTGGGCACGTTCCAAACCCAGGGACGCACATTCGTCGGAATCGTTCTGCGCGATTCGGTGGTGGTGGATTTCGCCGCCGCGAGCCGCGCCATAACGCCGGCGTCCAATGTGATGCTTCCCACCGACATGAAGGATCTTATTGCGCGCTACGACTCAGGGCTGCGCGATCGCATCGTGCAGGTGGTGCGGAGTGTGAATGCGCGAACCGGCGCTCGTCCTGCATACGTGTACGAACTGACGGCACTCAAAACCATGCCGCCGATCATGTACCCAACGACAATGCTGAATGTGGCCGTGAATTACACCGAGCACGGTGCGGAAATGGCCGCGCGTGATGGGACGCGCGCGACTGAAACGCCACAGGGGAGTGCGTTGCCCGGCACGAAAAGCGCCCCAGGCATCTGGGAACGAAAGTCGAACGATACTCGCTGGAATCCGTACATGTTCCTGAAATCGCCGACGGCTGTGATCGCCAATGCCGAATCGATTCAGCTGCCGGTTGGCCGGACCGATATTGACTGGGAATGTGAACTCGGCGTCGTCATTGGCCGGCGAGCTTCGCGCGTGCCGGCTGCGAGCGCGAAGGACTACATCTTTGGTTACACGCTCGAGAACGACGTTTCCGATCGAGGCGGGCGCGGTGACACGCGGTTTGCCGGATCCGACTGGTTGATCGGAAAGTCCCACGATACGTTCGCGCCGATGGGACCCTTCATCGTGCCGAAAGAGTTCGTGCCAAATCCCCAGAAGTTGCCCATCAAAGTGAACTTGAACGGCAAAGTATTCCAGGAAGGCAACTCGGGAGACATGATTCACGATGTCTTCGAGCAGGTCGAGTACGCCTCCAACATCATGACGCTACGGCCTGGCGATGTCATCTCCACCGGCACACCGCCCGGCGTCGGTTCCGCGAAGAAACCGCCGGTGTTTTTTAAGGCCGGTGATTCGTTGTCGTGCACCTATGAAGGCATCGGAACGCTGGTGAACCCCGTGGTCGGTCCGACGACCGCGTCGCGCTGACGCGGTCTACTTTCCTCGCACACCCTCGGCGTGCGGTTCTCCGATCACACGTTCTCCCCCGGTACGCGAAAAACGCGTACCCCGGGGCGAGTGTCCTTGCACGCCTCCGGTTCCAAATCGGAAATTCAATTTCGATCGCGATCCGCGTTTTTAGCGTCCGCCCGAAAATTTACGAAATCGAACACGCAATATTACTGCTGGAAGTCAGACATTTCTGGGCTGGGTTGAGGAACGATAAGTCGACCAATTGCGATGGGCGTGCCGTTCCAGTTGCCGTATACCGGCAATCCGCAAATGATCGCGATGGGAATCCAAGCGTGGTCAGATTGCCTGTTCGCATCACACCAAACGCTCGATTGTCTTGCGCAGTTCTACTGTCTCAAAGGTCCAGGCAGCGCATATAATACGGCACGAAAATTTTCCAAGCGAAACTCGTCACGCCGCTACGTCCTTAATGGAGGTAAACCGCATGAAACCGAAACGTGATCTGTTGATTGGCATGGCCTTCCTTGTACTGCTCGCCGCGCTCGCCGTGGGCGAGAAGGTGTTTGAGAGCCGTGCGGTGGCCGAGGCTGCAGGAGTTCAAGCGCCGATGTTTGAAGTCGACCCGCTATGGCCAAAGCCGTTGCCGAACCATTGGCTGTTGGGAAACACAATCGGAGTGTCGGTCGATGCGCAGGACCACGTTTGGATCATCCATCGTGCAGGCTCGCTGGAGCCGAAGGAAGTGTATGCGAGTACTAATCCTCCGGGCGCTTCATGTTGTTTGCCTGCTCCGCCGGTGCTCGAATTCGATCAAACTGGGAGTCTCATCGGACATTGGGGCGGACCGGGTCAGGGTTACGAATGGCCGGAATCCAATCACGGCATCACGGTCGATTACAAAGGAAACGTTTGGATCGGCGGAAACGGCCGAGGCACTGCGCCAGGCGCAGCACCTGGCGGCGCCGCAGGCGGCCGTGGACAGCCGGCGCAGGGAACTCCTCCCCCTGAAGGTCAGACGGCCGGAGCACTAGGATACTTTCACGACAGCATGATCATGAAGTTCACTCAGGACGGAAAGTTTCTGATGCAGATCGGCAAGGCCGGCTCGAGCAAGGGCAGCAATGATGTCGAGAATCTCCGGCTGCCTGCGAAGATCTTCGTCGACAAGGATACCAACGAAGTCTACGTCGCTGATGGTTACGGCAACCACCGCGTCATCGTGTACGACGCAGACAGCGGCAAATATAAGCGGCACTGGGGCGCCTACGGCCACAAACCCGAAGACACCAACCTCGGGAATTACGATCCCGACGCACCGCCTGCGCAGCAGTTTCGCAATCCAGTTCACTGTGCCGAGCTTGCGAAGGATGGGCTGCTGTATGTGTGCGACCGCGTTAACGATCGGATTCAGGTGTTCAAGAAGGATGGAACATTCGTGAAGGAAGTCTTTATCGCTAAGAGAACTTTGGGCGACGGTTCCGTCTGGGATATTGCCTTCTCTAAGGATCCGCAGCAAAAGTACCTCTACCTCGCCGACGGAGCGAACGAGAAGATCTACATAATCCTGCGCGATTCGATGGAAATTCTAACCAGTTTCGGCGATGGCGGCCGCCAGCCCGGGCAATTTTATGCGGTGCACAGTATCGCCACCGACTCGAAGGGCAACATCTATACGACTGAGACCTATCGCGGCCAGCGTGTGCAAAGATTCCTATACAAGGGCATCGGCACAGTCGCGAAGATGGATCAGGGCGTTCTGTGGCCACGCTCAAAGTAATAGCGAGACCGGTCGAGATCGAAGTCGATTTCGGTTTTCGAGTGGTGCTGTTTAACTTATGAAAATTAGACTACTGCTCGTTTCCATCATGTTTGGCGCGATGCTCAACGCGCAAACCGATCCACTTGGCGTGCCTGGCTTTCATCATCTCCATCTGAACTCAACAAATCCTGAAGCGGCGATCGCGTTCTACACGCGGCAGTTTCCCAGCACGTCGAAGATCACCTTTGCCGGCGCACCGGCGCTTAAGTCACCGAACAACGTGCTCGTGCTATTCACCAAAGTGAATGCGCCGCCACCTCTTCAGCCGCAAACGGCGATCTGGCACTTTGGATGGCACGTCACTGATGTGCGCAAGAATTTGGAAACCTACAAACAGCGGCCGGAAGTGAAGCTGCTACCACTTTACACGACGGACGAAGGCCGTTCTGTTTTCGTCAGCAGCGACACGTGGCCGGGCACCGGCGGTGTGCTCGGACTGACGAAAGCGCAGATTTCCGAAGCAATTGAAAAGGGCGTTCAGCCGGCCGGCGGTGCGGGCTTTGCATATCTGCAAGGTCCGGACGGGGCGATCATCGAATACCAGGGCAACATGCCCGCTGAGCGATTCAATCACGTTCATATGTATTGGGAAGAACCTTTCTGCGCCCAGCTCTGGTATCAAAAACATTTGAAGGCGATGATCGGCGGAGGCGGTTCGAAATATACCGAGGCGAACTGTAAAGTGGCTCGCGGTCCAGACAAGACCTGGCCCGCTTTAGAGAAGGAAGGTATGTACCGAACGCCGGCAGCACCTGTGACGTTTGGTGACGTGTCGCTGAATTCATACATGCGGCAGGACGATCACCCACTCGTGAGCACACGCGGGCATCTCGCGGATCACTTCGCGTTGAGCGTTCAGGATCTTGATGCGTGGATCGCGAAGCTGCACAGCGAAGACGTTCGGTTTCTGGAGCCGCCGTACAAGCTTGGCGGCCTACGCGCTGTGATGATCGAAGGGCCTAGCCGCGAAGTCATCGAACTCATCGAAGTCAAGTGACGTCCCGCGATCCGTGGGAGTATTCGGACAGACCGACGCAAAGGCAAGAACGGAAGCCAGCCCAGCTGGCAATCCCCTTCATTGTTCCTTCTCCCATTCAGGGATGCGAAACATGAACTCAAACGGAGGCGTGAACATGAAGCCGTCTCTCAACCGCAGGGGATTTCTGGAAACCGCGGCGCTTGTTCCCTTTGCGTTGGCATCCGGGAGGCAAACCCAGCGTCGGGCTTCTTCGCCGGCGCGCGGACGCGGGCTCACACGTCACGAACAAAGCTCTTCCATCGCTGCTTTCCTCACCGATATTAATGTCCGGCAACCGTCTGATCGGCGAGCGGGATCGTGATCGCGATGCGATCTTCCGTCCCAAGGTTTCGGGTGATGTGACCTTTCCCCGTTGTGTCTTCGATCAAATTGATGTGGCCTGGACCGACGGCAACTTTCTGGCCTCCCGCAACCTCAATTTCTCCTCGGCCGCTGAGCGTAATCACGAACTGGCGCCTCGGTCCGGTATGCCACTCGTTGGAATTGTTCGGCGGCCTTCGGCTGAACTCAACTCCCGTCGCTTTCATCATCTCGGTCGCGTTGCCGTTTAGTTTCATCTCAACTTCCTCGGCGTGACTCAGGCCGTCAGCGCCCGTGTAGATGCGCGTCATCATGATCGGTTTACGTGTTTGCGCCACCACGACATCCGGATCGGTGTGCGACATCCAGATCAGGGAGAATGAACCGACAAGAGCAACGAATACGATTGGTCTCGCGATCGATCTCATGCGTCCTCCTTCAAATTGAAATTTGGATGGAAGGAGTCTATGCGACAGCGGCTGCGAAAGTCACGCATGTGATTCGTTCGGCGATCACGCAGGCCGGAGAAGCCTTACAGAAAGCATTAGCAGGAAGTCCATGTGCATCGGATGCGTACGATAATCATCGCATCGTTAGCCAACAGCTCCAGGGAGCGGCCTTTTGTGGACGACAGACATGATCATCGGCAAGGGAGGCGGATTGCCCCAACAAATGATGGTCGCGCGATTTGCACGAGAGGCGTCTCTTGGCGTCGAAGACATCGGACTTTGGCGGATCGGCGAAGGCACAGTGCAATTCCCAAAACATTTGCCCGTATTCCTGCTATGTTTTTTCTATGTCGCGGCAGATGAGATTTCTCGAACGGCTTAAGATCGCTTGGCAGCTTCTCATTGATCAAACGTTTGCCGAGAAGGTGCAACTGGCATTAGAGAAGGAGAAACCTGCGCCCGAGCGTGTGCACGCGTCCGGCCTCATGTTGTTGGCCGCTCTTCAGCGGGAAGGCCGGCTCATCGATTTCCTCCGCCAGGATATCGCAGCATTCTCGGATGAAGAGGTCGGGGCTGCAGCTCGGATCGTTCACTCCGGTAGCCGTAAAGTTCTCGAACAATTCTTCGCCTTTGAACCAGCGGTCAAAGGGCAGGAGGGTATGCTGATGTCCGTACCGCCGGGATTCGATGCGCAACGAATCCGGTTGACGGGCAATGTCACCGGGCAGCCGCCATTCAAAGGCACGCTGAAACATCATGGCTGGTTCGCCACCACCATTCGCATGCCTGAATTTTCGGATGCGCTTGACCCACGCGTTATTGCGCCCGCGGAAGTCGAGTTGCCATAGGCGTTAATGTCTCAGTACGTCGTCGGCATTGATCTGGGTACGACAAATTCCGCGTTGTCCGATGTGGACCTGACCGCGCCGCCACGGCACGAGCAGAACACGCTGGCGATCCCGCAATTGGTGGCTGAGGGAACAGTAGAAGAGCGGCCGGTGCTACCGTCCTTTCTTTACCTGCCGAGTGCCGAGGAGTTTCCTGAAGGAAGTCTCACCCTACCTTGGGATCGATCGTCATCCGTAATCGTTGGGGAGTTCGCTCGCAGTCATGGCATGAAAGTTCCGGGCCGTCTTGTGGCGTCTGCAAAGAGCTGGCTCAGCCATGCCGCTATGGATCGGACGGCTGCGTTGCTGCCGTGGGACGCTTCCCGTGACGTCGCACGCGTGTCGCCCGTCGATGCCTCGTCCCGTTACCTTCGCCACCTGGCCGGCGCATGGGATCACGCCCGACCGGACGCCCCTCTGGGCGACCAGGAGCTTGTGCTCACCGTGCCGGCATCTTTCGACGCAGCCGCTCGGGAACTGACTACCAAGAGCGCGCAACATGCCGGTTTCCGGAACGTCACCCTGCTTGAAGAGCCACAAGCCGCGCTCTACGCGTGGCTGGAGCTCGCGGGCGATGGGTTTCGCGATCAAGTGCAGGTTGGCGACGTCATTCTTGTTGTGGATGTGGGTGGCGGTACGACTGACTTTTCGTTAATAGCGGTGACCGAGCGCGAAGGCGACTTGCAGCTCACGCGTGTTGCCGTGGGTGACCACATCTTGCTCGGCGGCGACAACATGGATCTTACGCTCGCTCATATTCTCAACCAGGAATTGATGGAGAAAGGCAGGCAGCTAGACGCTTTGCAGTTGAACGCACTGACTTACGGCTGTCGCCATGCGAAGGAACTGTTGTTCGCAAATCCGGACCTCCAGAAGACGCCGATCTCGATCGCGAGCCGCGGCTCGGCTCTCGTCGGCGGCACAATCAAAACGGCACTCACACGGGAGGCGCTGACGCGCATCCTTATCGACGGCTTCATGCCGATTGTTCCTATGACCGAAATGCCGCGGACGGCCCGGCGCACTGGCCTGACCCAGATGGGGCTTCCCTATGCGCAGGATGCGGGAATCACCCGACACCTTGCTTCATTTCTCACGCGCCAGGCGCGGGCCCTTGCCGCGGCTCATGATGCGCCTGTGAAGCTCGAGGGCAAGTCGTTCGTCCACCCCACAGCTATTCTTTTCAACGGCGGTGTTTTTAAGGCCGATGTCCTCAAAATGCGAATGCTCGACGTGGTCAGCGGCTGGCTCGCGGCGGAAGGTGGTGCACCGGTGAAGGAACTTCAAGGCGCCGATCTGGACCTGTCGGTCGCTCGCGGCGCTGCGTACTACGGCTGGGTGCGACACGGCCACGGCATTCGCATCCGGGGCGGCACTGCGCGGGCATACTATGTGGGCGTTGAGTCGCCGATGCCTGCCGTTCCCGGCTTCGAACCGCCGGTAAAAGCATTGTGTGTAGCCCCGTTCGGGATGGAGGAGGGAACCCATGCCGATGTACCGCCGCAGGAGTTCGCACTTGTTGTCGGCGAACCCACCGTGTTTCGGTTTTTTGCTTCTTCGGTCCGAAGAGAAGACAACGTCGGTGACATGGTGGAAGATGCTGCACGTAGTGACGAGCTCGAAGAAGTCTCACCCATTGAAACAACGCTTCAAGGTGAGTCCGGAAAACTCGTTCCGGTGAACCTCCAGGCCGCAGTCACCGAAGTAGGTACGCTCGAAATCCGGTGTCTTGAAAAGGGCGGTCCCAGCCGGTGGAACCTGGAACTGAATGTAAGGGAGAGGACCTGAACGGGGTTACGGTGTAATGTCTGAGTTTCTCGTCGGCATTGATTTGGGAACGTCGAATTGCGCGGTCGCATTTGTTGAGCCGCACCTCGGGGCATCCGCGCCAGTCGTGGATTTTCCGATCCCGCAGCTGCAGCGTCCTGGCGAATTCCTAGCGCGGCCCTTACTGCCGTCATGTATTTACCTTCCGAGCGAACACGAAATGCGATCGGCGCCGATCGTTGGGGAATATGCGCGGTGGCAAGGCGCGAAGGTTCCGTCGCGTCTTGTCGCGTCTGCAAAAAGCTGGTTGAGTCATTCGGGAGTCGACCGCACTGCTCCGATCCTTCCGTGGGGCGCGCCGCCGGACGTCCCAAAGATGTCACCTGTCGAAGCTTCATCACGCCTCCTTCGACACACGATGGAAGCCTGGGATGCCGCACATCCTCATGCGCCGTTAGCTCAACAGGAAGTCGTGATCACCGTACCGGCATCATTCGACGAAGTTGCCCGCGCTTTAACGGTGAATGCTGCGCGGCAGGCGAAATTCGAAAAGTTCACACTCGTTGAAGAGCCCCAGGCGGCTTTCTACGACTTCATGTCGCGGCGTCGGGACGAGCTGGAGCGCGAGGTCGAAGGCATTCGACTGGTTGTCATTGTCGATGTCGGCGGCGGAACGACCGATTTCACTCTTGTCGAAATCAGCCCAACGCTGCGCCGCGTCGCCGTCGGCGAGCACCTCGTTCTGGGCGGCGACAACATGGATGCCGCGATTGCTCGAGTTGCCGAGCAGCGTTTGGTTGACCCATCTGCCGGAAGAAGGCTCAGCTCAACTCAATGGAGTCAACTTGTGCAGGCCGCACGCGTCGCAAAAGAAGTATTGCTTGGCGAACGCGCTCCCGAGCGATACCACGTCTCCGTTGCGACCGAAGGTAGCCGCCTGGTCGGTAACGCCTTTTCTACAGAACTGTCGCGAACCGAACTGGAACAGATCGTCCTCGATGGTTTCTTTCCGCGTACCGGCCGATTGGACGTCCCACGGCACGGCACGCGCGTCGCGCTACAGGAACTTGGGCTGCCATACGCTCCCGATCCTGCAATTACACGTCAGCTCGCCGGTTTTCTGCACACGCACAACACCGGCCGACCTGATGCGATTCTTCTGAATGGCGGTGTTTTCAATTCCGCCAGGATCGCCTCACGTTTGGTTGAGGTTGTATCCGGTTGGTGGCCGGATGCTCCCTCCCTGAAAATTCTGGAGCACGATTCGCTCGAACTCGCAGTTGCGCGCGGCGCGGCCTATTACGGACTGGTGCGTCACGGAATGGGGCGCCGCATCGGCGGAGGCACGGCCCATGCGTTTTACGTGGGATTGGAGAAAAATCGGGCGGTTTGCATTATTCCGCGGGGCCAGGAAGAAGGCGATACCGTCGATTTGAGCGGCCGCACTTTCAACCTGAGGGTCGGCCGTCCCGTTCAGTTTCCGTTATTCACGTCCACGTCGGAAAGGGTCGCAACTTCGGGTGAGATCGTGCCGGTCGCGGACGACCTCCACGCGCTTCCGCCGATTCACACGTTGTTGAAAGGTGAAGAACCGAAGACTGGCCAGATTCCGGTTCATCTGCGCGCAACGCTCACACCCATCGGCACACTCGAGTTGTGGTGTGTTTCCGACGTCAGTTCCGAACAATGGCGGCTGGAATTTGAGCTGCGAGGATCGACAACATCGCAGGTGGAAACCGTCATAGAATCCATGCCGCCCCGATTCACAGAAGCGAGAGCGGCGATCGAGCGAGTCTACGGTGGAAAGTCGGCGCTCAACGCGTCGGCTAATATCAGCCCGAAACAACTTTGGCGGAGCCTTGAGCAAACGCTTGGATCGCGCGAGCAGTGGCGTCTGCCTGTCTTACGCGAGTTATGGAGTGCCTTATTAGCCGGAGCCGGCCGCCGCCGCCGCTCGGCCGATCATGAGCGCATTCATTTTCAATTGACGGGGTACACGCTGCGGCCGGGATTTGGTTATCCGCTGGACGAATGGCGGTGCGAACAGACCGCGGCGTTCTTCAGCCAAGGAATTCAGCACCACCAACTAAAGCAGGTCTGGATTGAATTCTGGATCATGTGGCGTCGGGTTGCAGGGGGCCTCACCGAAGAGCGTCAAATGGAGATCTGGAATTACCTAAAGCCGCACCTCGAGCGACAGCTTGCTCCAATTCACCCAAAGCAGGCGCCGAAAGTAAAAGGCATACAGCCGGAAGGGCTCGACGAAATGGTCCGGCTCGCGGCCGCCCTTGAACACCTGCCGGCGAGCACAAAGTGCGAACTGGGCGACAGCATCGCACAGCGGCTAAAAGAATCCGTACCCTCAGGAGGTCCATGGGCGTGGGCACTGGGGCGGATTGGAGCGCGCATACCGCTCTATGGAAGCGTGCACAAGACAGTCGATCCGGAGAAAGCGTCGCAGTGGCTCCTGTTGCTGCTTCACGCGTACGCGGCAGGCGTCGAGAGCGCGTTGTTTGCAATCGTGCAGCTTGCGAGGCTGACGGGGGACCGGGCACGTGACGTCGACGATGACATTCGCTCAAGAGCCGTGGCGGCTGTCCGGGCGGCGCAGGCGCCACCCTCATGGGAACGGCTACTCACTGAAGTAGTGGCCATGGAAGCCGCAGACCAGGCGCGGGTGTTCGGCGATACTCTGCCTGTTGGACTGGCGGCTTGACACCGGAAGTTACGAACTAAGGCGCAAATACTCACACAGCCATTTGCGCGCGTTCTGCCCTTTGGAGATTGAACGCGCATTAAACGATTGTCACGGGTGCGCGAAAACTCAAACCTTGTCACGCCGCCTTTGCCAAACAGGCTCAGGCTGCACGGCAAGCAGCCTGATTCCCACGGGAGTAGATTTCAACAGAGCTGAGGAAATTGATCTGTGGAATTCAAGTTGGCGAGTACCGACTTCCAACAACTGATGGATGAACGCTCGCTAAGTACTGCGGCGTTACACGCGAGCGATCCTGACTGGGGCTGAACAATAGTGGAACGGAATAGCCCATAATCGGCTCACAATTAGTCCTTCGCGGGCTTGGAATTTTCAGGTGCCGCATCGCTAACCTTCGTTAGGGCGATCGGCGTCGGCGGGGAGCTCCTTTGCCGAGGCCTCTGCTCCAGGTGGTTCACGGAACGGTTTCACTGGAATGCGCTCGTAACACACCTTCAGGACGATCAGGTGTTCTGTACCGCGCGGCGCTTGTAGAACTACGCGGTCGCCCGCTGCCGACTTCATCAACGCGCGCGCCAGGGGCGACACCCAACTGATGTGGTCGCGGTCGAGATCGACCTCGTCGGTGCCGACGATGCTCACCACTCGCTCCGTTCCTGCGGCATTGGCATAGCGCACGGTCGCTCCAAAGAATGCCCGCGTCGCCGCCTGCCCCGCTCTCGGACTTTCCGGGTCCACCACTTCCGCGGCATCGATTCGCTTGGTGAGAAAGCGAATCCGCCCATCGATCTGGCGCAGCCGCCGCTTGCCGTACTGATAGTCTGCGTTTTCACTGCGATCGCCGTTGCTCGCGGCCCACGCCACCACCTTGGTCACCGCCGGTCGTTCCCTGGTGAGCAGAAACCGGTGCTCGTCTTTGAGGCGCTGCAGGCCGCTCGGCGTGATGTAGTTCTTGACTCGCGCGGCGGGCTCGTCTCCTTGCGGTCTTCTCGTAATCCCTTTTCGCATACGGTTAATCCTTCAAGCGTGAACCTAGTGGGGCCACAAGGCTTTCAGGAAATGATAGTGCCACGCCTGTTCATAAGCTGTCGCGTCGATTCTCGGACAAGTGCCGCCGAAGGCATGGATTGCGGAATTAATCGCGCAAAGTCGCCTTGCGTTTATGAATCTTGAGGCAACGAGTGGCTCTACCCTTCGGCGTTTTCGGATACCTATTCCGCTATTGCGTCGCCCAAAAGCACTTCTCGATAACCCGGTTATAAAACAAGTGAATCAGTGCTTGCTCCCGTACGTCACAATTTCTGGCCTGAAAACAGTGCCCAGGAGATCTATCTTTAGCTGCAGCGCTTAGCCGGGAACCCAAAAGGTGACCGTGATTCTCGGACTTACCGCTTATCGAGTGCGGGCCTGTTCGAGCGTTGATTGCAGGACGCGGCGAGCCAATCTGTCGAGTGCGTTTTCAGCCGGCCGATCCTCGCGGCACGAAATATGCACCGCGTCGAGTGTCAGGCTGCCGCACAACGCGACTGTGCGGACAGCTTGGCTGACAAAGGAGATCGCCTGACTTAGTCTGGGTGACGGCTCGGGTATCCTGAACATGGCTCGCCACGGAGTCTTGCCTTGTGCATCAGCCAGCAATGCTTCAACACACTCGGGTTCGTACGTCAGCGCCTCTGCTAATGC
>Ga0075425_100005761_pt1 | contig 12915 bp, 11 predicted proteins | sample SoiMethybrSBSTD4_FD_75300 | JGI IMG/M metagenome (GOLD analysis project Ga0075425, IMG submission 75300) | Bulk soil microbial communities from a Populus tree surrounding site in Tennessee, USA - Soil MetaG P. TD hybrid SBSTD4 | ecosystem: Environmental > Terrestrial > Soil > Tree plantation...
TGAAGGGCCGCGGCTCCCCGACGTAGAGCATCCGCAACGACTGTTCAATACCGGCATGGTCCTCATCGTGGAGCACGGGAAACAGCCGAGTAAAGAATTGCTACAACGGGTGAACGGCATGCGCGAGGAGTTGATCAAGTATTGGCAGATCACAACCGGCGGGCGATCTTCGATGACTGTGACGGCCGAGTAAAGTTAACCGCGCGGACTGGCTCAAAATCGCGGATTCCGACCCATCGCGAGTGCGGCCCTTTGCATCTATACACTTACCCGAAGTCAGCTGTCCTTGGGTCGCTGTCAAATAGCCCTCGATAAGCGGATAATCTGTGCGATGAATCCAGCATGTAAGCGAGCAGGAATCAAACACGTACCGTGCGCAATTTTATTTGGATATTGCATGGTCTCGATTATGGTGCTGCCGGTACGTGGTCAGACGGAGGGGACAGGCTTGAGTGGCACGGGCCAGGCAATGCAGGGACAGTCTTCAGCCAGTGAATCGGGAAATGAAAATCGCGGAGGGAACGCGTCCTATGCGCCTTCCCCAAGTTTCACCTCGAACCAAAACCCTTTTCTGAGCAGCGTGCCCGAGGCGAAGCCCGAGCCGGGCGTACTACAAGTCTCGTTTAAGGACGCGATGCAGCGCGCGTTGCGAAATAATCTTGGGCTGCTTCTCGCTTCCGACAGTTCGCTTGCGGCGCGTGGGCAGAAGTGGCGGGAGCTCAGACATCTGTTGCCAAACGTGAGCGCTGCAGCAACACAGGCCGCCGCACAAATCGACCTTGCGGCGCTGGGCTTTCGATTCAATTTCCCCGGCATCTCTGAAGTGGTGGGACCCATCGGTACGTTCGACGCGCGGGGTTACGTCACTGCACCGCTGTTCGATTGGCATTACTGGCAACGTGAGCGAGGCGCTCAGGCCAATGAATCTGCGTCGCGGTACAAATACAACGATGCGCGGGAGCTCGTCGTGCTCGCTGCGGGCAATGAATATCTATTGACAATCGCAGCGGCGTCGCGAGTCGATGCGGCGCAGGCGCAGGTGGAATCCGCGCAGGCGCTTTATAACAAGGCCCATGATCAGCAGACGGCCGGCCTAGTGCCGGCAATCGATGCTCTGCGGGCACAAGTGGAATTGCAAACGCGGCAGCAGCAATTGATCGTGGCACGAAATAACTATGCGAAGCAGAAGCTGTTATTCGCGAGAACGATTGGCCTTGCGACGGGGCAGGAATTCACTTTGACCGACCGCGTCCCGTACGAGCCTCTGGCGGCCATGGAGTTAGATGAAGCCTTGAGGCGGGCTTACTTGTCGCGCGCGGATTATCAGGCGGCGCGTCTGCAAGTGGAAAGCGCAGAGCGATTCAGAAGCGCGGCGACAGCAGAACATCTCCCGAGCCTCGATTTCGCGGGAAACTATGGAGCGGCGGGCGTGAACGTCGGGAATTCACATGGCGTCTTCCAGGTAGGGGCAACGCTGGCAATTCCGATTTTCGCCGGAGGACGCACTCACGCCGATACTCTGGAAGCGGAAGCCGCGCTCCGCCAGAGCCGCCAGCAGCTCGACAACCTGCGAGGACAGATCGACTACGACGTGCGCAGCGCGCTGCTCGACCTGACCGCGGCCGCCGATCAGGTCAATGTGGCGCGGAGTTCACTTGATCTCGCGAACCAGACGCTTGAGCAGGCGCGCGACCGTTTCACTGCCGGAGTGGCCGACAATCTCGAAGTTGTCCAGGCACAAGACTCGGTGGCCTCCGCCAATGAGAACTACATCAGCAGCCTGTACGCGCACAATCTCGCGAAGCTCAGCCTGGCCCGCGCGATCGGATTCGCCGAGCAGGGCGTGAAACAATACTTAGAGAGCAAGTGAATATGGCACCTGAGACAGAAACGCAGGAACGCCCGCCAGCGACCCGGCCGCCCCAAGAGCACCGCCCGGCCGCGCTCAGCGAACGGGACTTGAAGTGGCGCCAGTTCCAATCCCGCAACCCGCGTTTCCGCATGTTCCTGATTATCGGGGTTGTCGTCCTGCTGGTGACTGGCTTCTTTCTGTGGCGATATTTCGACAGCTACGAAGCCACCGATGATGCACAGGTTGACGGGCACCTGAATCCGGTGAGCGCTCGAGTTTCCGGTCACGTGGAGAAGCTGATGGTGAACGACAATCAACTGGTTCAGGCGGGACAGCCGCTGGTGCAGATAGATGCGCGCGACTACCAGGTGTTAGTCGCGAGGGCAAAGGCGGACTATGACAATGCTGTGGCTGCCGCCAAAGCGGCAGGAGTGAATGTCCCTATCGCTTCGACCAATACGAGCAGCCAGCTCGCGGCTGCGAATGCCGAAGTTGGCTCGGCCCAGGCAATGCTCTCGGCCGCTCAGCAGCAGGTGGATGCCGCCAGCGCCCAGCTTGCGCAGGCGGACGCAAACAACGTGAAGGCGCAGAACGACCTGGCACGCTACAAGCAGCTGATCTTGAAACAAGAGATTTCGCAGCAGCAATTTGATCAGGCAGCCACCACCGCCCAAGCCTCGTCAGCGGGAGTGGATGCCGCGCGGGCGGGACTTGCCGCGGCGCAACAGCAGGTAAAGGCAGCGCAGAGCCGACTGGTGCAGGCACAAGCGAATGCGCAGTCGGCGCGGACCGGCCCACAGCAGGTCGCAGTTATCCGCTCGCGTGCGGAGTCGGCGGAAGCGTTGGTCGAGCAGAAAAAAGCCGAGCTCGATGCCGCGCAGTTGAACTTGCAGTACACAAACGTCGTGTCTCCGGTGAGCGGTCTTGTTACCAACCGGAGCGTCGAAGTTGGCCAGAATGTACAACCCGGCCAAGAACTGATGCGTATTATCAATCTGGACGACATCTGGGTGACGGCAAACTTCAAAGAAACGCAATTGCGGAAAATGCGAGCTGGCCAGGCAGTGACGATTTCAGTCGATACAACCGGCAAAGACTACAAAGGCCATCTGCAAAGCATCGCCGGGGCAAGCGGAGCCATTACCAGCCTTCTGCCGCCGGAGAACGCCACGGGAAATTTCGTGAAAGTCGTGCAGCGCATTCCGGTGAAAATCACGTTCGATCAGGGTGAAACTAAGGAGCACGTCTTGCGCCCCGGAATGTCGGTTGAACCTAAAGTCTGGTTGCGATAAAGTTTGCTCGCCGGGGCAAGTTTGCGTGCCCGGTCTGGATTCGAACATGTTCCGGATCATCACCGTCGAGCGGGAGTACGGCTGCGGGGCCGCCCAAATCGCCAGCCATCTCGCGTCCCAATTAGGCTGGAAACTCTGGGACAAAGAACTCACCGCGGAAATCGCGCGTGTCGCAAATGTCGACTCCTCGGCGGTCTCCATGTGCGAGGAGCGGGTGGACACGACCTTCCAGAGATTGGTGAAGGTGTTCTGGAGGGGGAGTTACGAACGCAGTGCTCATCTTGAGCATCAGCCGTTCGGGCCGGATCGGATGGTCGAAGTGGGTGAAGAAGTAATGCGGGAAATCGCGGAGCGGGGAAACTGTGTGATCGTAGGCCGGGGGGCGCCGTATTTCCTAAGAGAACGTTCCGACGTGTTTCACGTCTTCCTTTATGCGCCGCGAGGGGAGAAGGTGCGACGAATACAGCATCAAGGCAGGAGCCGGGCAGATGCCGAAGACCTCGTGGATACGGTGGACCGCGAGCGCATGCTTTTCATCAAGCACTATTTCAACGCCGACTGGCCAACCCGGTCCCTCTACCACGTGATGATCAATACTGCCATTGGCAACGAAAATGTCGTGTCTGTCGTGCTCAACTCCATGCGGACTCTCGATCAAGTTCCTGTTTGATCAAGACGTCTCGGGCGCAAGCCTAGGGCTGACCGAAGCAACCGGAAACATTTTGGGGTGAAGGTGAAGGCCAGGGCCGCGGCGCGACCGGCGAGGTATAACCAATATCCACTGCCGCGATCTGCCGATAAACGTCATCGGTGTTGCCGTCCCATGCGGCGCGCTCGAGCATCTGTAACCGGCCGTTGAATGCGGCCACATCGAAGGCCCGTGTCCGGATCGCTTTGATTCTTTCGATCTCGGTGGGCAGAAGTTCAGCAGGGTTCTCCAGCAATACTTCGCTCAATTTCGCCCCGCGCCTGAGTCCCGTAATCTCGATGTGAACATCACGATGCGGCGAAAGCCCGGAAAGCTCGATCAGATCTTCGGCCAGCTTGCGAATTACCACAGGAGCGCCCATGTCGAGGACAAAGACGTCACGGTTATTGGCCAGCACGCCGGCCTGAATCAGCAGGCACACGGCTTCAGGAATCGTCATTAGAAAACGTTCGGCTTCCGGGTGGGTGACGGTTACTGGACCGCCACGGCGGATCTGCTCCTGAAAGATCGGCACCACACTGCCGCGGCTCCCCAGAACATTTCCAAATCGCACGCAACAGAACAGCAGGCGGTTGCGATAACTCTGCGATTGCACCATCATCTCGCAAAGCCTCTTCGAGGCCCCCATCACCGAAGTAGGATTCACGGCCTTGTCGGTTGAGACCTGCACAAAGCGTGACACTCCGATCGCAATGGATTGCTCCACCAGATTTCGCGTCCCGGTCACGTTGTCGGTGATGGCCTCGCAGGGGTTTTGTTTCCATCAGATGAACATGCTTGTGCGCGCCAGCATGAAAGACTACTTCGGGGCGAAAGCTCCGCAGCACGCTTTGCAGGCGGTCGCCAAATCGCAGGTCGGTTACGACGGCGGACACCTCGCCGGCGTTCCGCAAGCGCGAAAACGTATCGTTCAGTCCGTTCTCATCATTATCTAAAAGCAGCAATGCGCGGGGACCGAAGTGCGAGGGCTGTAGTGCCAGCTCCGAACCGATCGAACCGCCCGCACCCGTGATCAGTATGCGCTTGCCTCGATAGGCGGCGAGAACGGCGGCGTTGTCGCCGGATGAATCAAGCGGCTGTCGTCCGAGCAGAACGTTCATGTCAATGTTTCTGAAATTGAAGGTGTTGTTTTGCTCTTTCAGCATCTCTTCGATTGGCGGCAGGACTCTTACGCTGAGCCCGAGCAGGTCGGAGGCGGCCCATATGCGGCGCAACATCTCGCGCGGTGGTGCAGCCTTGCAAATGATCGCCTGCCGTACACCTAGCTCTTTGCGGCGATCTTTCCAGCGATGCACGGCGCGATAAAGCGGAAGTGCGCAACGGATCCGCAAAAGGTCCAACTGCTGCTTCACTCGCTTCTCATGACGCGCGCAGGTGTAGACGGCATACCAGCTAAAGCCTTCATTGAGTTCAAGCCGTGAGGCCGGAACTGGAGACTGCAAAACGGAATTTTGTGCGCTCGGTATCTCGGGCACAGCTTCGCCACCCCAACTACAGCTCTGCCTTGGTAAACCGCGTGCAGCGTTCAAATCGGAGTCCCGCTGCACGTGTTTCATGATTAACATTGGGAACTTCAAAGACCAAGGCACTGAGGCCATCAGCCCTCCGTGCGAGGAAAGTGTAAGCTTGGCGGACCCCAACTACTCTCTCGAAGGGCGCACTCTCGTTGAGCAACTGCAATGTCTCAACGGTCTGACCGGTGTAGCCGCTCGCGGCTATAAAGTGCAGTCCCGCGTCAATTCCGTTGCTGAAGCTACGAGTAAAGCTTCCGCGAATCTCTCGTACTGGAACTGAATGAAATTCGTTCCCGAGGGGCTTGGCCCCGACGTATTCAAATCCACCTGAGGCCTGCAAATGCCACGGGAGCCGAATAGATGTTGCGGAGAAGTCATAAATTGCGCGCGGCGCTTCGGGGACGTCGTGCATTGTCAGAAGATCTGTGGCCTGGGCACGAGCGAAGGTCGCCTGCAGGAACGCGAATGAGAATCTTCGCTGCGCCGAGAAGGTCACTGATTTGGTCAGACAAGGGCCCAGGTTCTCTTGCAGGCCAGTATCTGCATCAATCTTCGCCAACTCGTCCGAATTGCTCACTCGCGCGAGGGCAACGCGGAATTGGGCTCCAAATGCATTCTCGGTTACGACAAGCTGGTTGGCGTGTGACTCGGCAATCGGAGTTCCGCGTCCGGAGCCCAGCCCAATTCGAGGATCGTTGGTGTGGAATGCTTCTCCTGTGCTGAACGCGATTGCAGGAAGTGAAGGCCGAGGCAACTGAAATGAAATGGTCGCACGCGGAGAAGTCACTCCCGTCTGCGAATGATAGGAATCGCCCGGCGAGATCAAGTCGGTGTTGGCGAAGAAAATGTCGTCGCGCCGCACGCCTAGGTTGTAGCGGAACATCCGCGACAGCGAACCATAGATATTTGCGTACAGCGCAAAATCGCTGATGGTGAAATCGTTTCGCGTTACTGGATTAAATGTGCCGTTCGAGTCGGCGTGGGCCAGCTCTGCGTTGCGCGGCGCATCGCGACGAAAATCCACACCTGAGCTGAAAGCAATTCTCGAATTCAGCCTTTCCGTGTAAGAAGTATTCCCGCCTGTGACCGTGCGGAACTCCGATTGCCGGATCAAGCCATCGCCGAAGTTGGACCGCAGGTCGAGTCCATAACTGCGGAAGTATGCCGAGAAAGTCAGCGCCCGGCATTCATTGATTGTCCAACTGTCCGACCCGACGATCAGTTCCGTATGCGTACGGTCCGATTGCCGGGGGTCAATCGTGTCGCTCGGCAGCCGCAGATCGATTGGCACGAGGCCCGGATTGCGCGACTGGCCCAGGTACCCAGCTCCGAACAGGGTCAACGTATGTCGCCCAAGGGCAAAGGCACGTTCGCCATTTATCTTGTACTGATGCCGACGCTCGGGAAAATTCAGGAATCCGTTGCCTCCGGCAACTTCAAATCCGAGCCAGCCAGCAGTTTGTTCATTTTTTGGGCTCAATCCCGAAACAAAGTCATAGTCGTGCGCGTCAGCGGAGACTTGCAGGAAGGGCTGCCATTGCGGCACCAGCCCGTATCCGACCGCAAGATCAATTGCATTGTTGCCGTACCGCACATCGAAGGCTCCGGGATCGGATTGTACAAATCCCACGGCGTTTGCAATGAGAAGGTTGGGATCGGCATAGCCATTGCCGTGCGCATTGGCGGGTAGATTATTTGGGAATTGAAATTCGCCAACTTGAATGTACTGCGCGATAGGTTCGCCGTGATCGCCAGCAACTCCAGGTGCAAAATACTGCGGAGCTTTGACGCCGCCTGAGGCAGTTTTCAGCCGGCAGCCCAGGCAGCCGGACAGGCACTCCAGGCTGGCCGACGCTCGATTGAATCAGGTCGGCAACGTCGTGGATCTGCTTCGTCGAATCGCGTGCCGGATAGTCTGACTGTTCGGTCACCATTACAACGGCTGCGGGCTGCATCTCGAATTTCAGATCGGCATCTTGGGTGACAGAAATCGGAATGGAGAGTGGAGCGTATCCATCCGCTGAGATCGCGATTTGCTGTGAACCACCCGTAACCTGCAGTTCAGAATTGCCATGCGCATCGGTGGTAGCTCTTGCATTTGCGAACCTAACTTCGGCACCGCTGACCTCCGCTCCGCCAGCCGCTACAACTTTGCCCTGGAAGGAATATTTTTCCGCCGCGGACATTGCAGACCTGTCTTGGATTTCGGGTGATTGGGCTTTTGCATTCGAACAGCCGGCCGTTAGCAACACAACGATAGCGGCGATTAGGACCTCAGGCATGGCTAGTTCCGAGTCGCTTAGGACAGGCTGGCCAGCAAGTGCTGCGCCTCACGTGAACCGGGGGCATTCAACTCCTCCGATCGACGCAAGTAACCTTCGCCCGCAGCACGATCACCAAGCGCGATCGCGATCTCGCCTGCGTGACCCAGCACCTTGGCATCGCGAATTCCGACTGCAAGCGCCGATTCAATGTGTTTACGTGCTTCTGAATCGCGGCCGTTCACGTGCAGCGCCCAGGCATATGCATCCAGAGTGAAAACGTCGTGCCGCCATGCGAATTCCTGCTCTGCAATGTTCAGAGCTTTCGCGGGCTCGTGTGCGTAGTCGGCGTAGTAAAAAACCAGTTCGCGGCTGGAATTGTCCTTCTTGATGGACTCTGCCAATGACTTGATTTCAAAGTCGGCAAAATCGCGCTTGGCTTCTTCGGTTTGCCCAGCGAGTCTTTCGGCTTCTGCCAGATCGTAGAGATTCTCCGCATGGTGAGCGTCGTCGTAGCGTTGACGTAGCAAACTCACCGCATCCTGATATCGCTTCTGCTCAATGCGAACCTTGGCCAGGTTCTGCAGGGCGTAGTGGTATCGAGGGAATATCGCGAGTGCCTGCTGCAGAGTCGCGTCTGCCACAGAAATCTTCCCAGACGTAAGCTGCAGATGGCCGATCTGACTTAGAATCCAAGCGCGATCTTCTGTCTCGCTCGGAGGCGTAGACTGATATGCCATGTTCATCAGCTCGAGAGCACCATCAACATCACCGAAGAGTTCTCGCAGATACGCGGCGCGCGTGATTCCCGGAATGTTTCCTGGGCGCAAATTCAGCATCCACTGCGCGGCTTTTTCCGCGTCGTCGTAATTTCCAAGCTCGATGTTGGCGTCAGTGAGAAAGCCGTAGAGCATGATGTCGTCCGGCATCTTCTTGTTGAGTTCTTTGGCTTTTTCGAGCGCTGCAGGAAATTCATGCTTTCCCAGGAGAAGCCAAACCGCTGTGCGCTCGCCATCGAAGTTTCCCGGCGAGATCTCGAACGACTTCTTGAGCGCGTCTTCGGCTTGTGTGTAGAAGTTGACGTCAGAAGTCTCACGCGCACGACGGGACAGTGCTAGCGCAAGAGCGTTGTAAGCTTCAAAGTCCTTATCGTTTTTGGCGATGAGCCGGTTTGCGGCTGCCATGCTCTGCTCGGCGGGAGAAAGTTTTGCTGCTGTCGGTGAGCTCTGTCCGAAGGCGAGGCTGGCGAGAATAAATATGATTGTCGTGGTTTTCATTTTTTGTCTCTCCGAAACTTCTTGTGGCGTTCCTCTGTCACCTCTGTGTCCTCTGTGGTAAAAGATTTTTCCAGCCACAGAGGAGCACAGAGGGTTTCGCTGTTACTGCACCGGGCAAATACCACCCGGCTGACCGGAGCATCCTTCCTGCCCTGGTCCGACATGGTGGCTGTCGCGACCGCTGTTGGCTGGCAGCACATACGGGAACGTTGCTCCGAAGCCGCTGCCTTTGGTGTTGACGCCATCGCCGATCGGCGTGCCGAACTTCTGGGGATCAGCAAGGATTCCCGCGACGGCGCGTGAAGCGATGTCCACGACGTCATCCGACAGGCGCCGTCCGTTCGGGAATCCGGCCACGTCGCCTGCAAGGAAGCCAAGGCGCTTCTGACTTCCTGCAGCCGTAGGCGGAATGCCGGTATTCAGACGAAGGAGATCGGCGACCGGGCCGGCGTCCTTCGCAGCGCATCCTGGGCAGATTGGCGCCGTGTAGATCACTAACGGCAAAAGGTCCGTCCGTGGCGCTGGCGGAACCGGAATGCCAATCGAGCCGAACACGGTCGCAAGCAGCGGATTCAGAAAGAAGTTCGTAAACTGCGCGTCGTTCTTGGGATCATCCATGCTAAAGCGGTCTTTCGATCCAGTCCCGATGATCAGCTCATTGATCAGCGGATTGCCTTCCCGCTGAACTTGTTGCCACGGGCCTGAGCTCAGTGCAGTAGCGCTTGTGCGGCGAACTGTGATCTTGCGCCGTGAAGTCGCTCCGTAAGTCCCGATCACCGCCTGTTTGTCACCCGCGCCGTGCCGTTTGCCATCGACAGTCAGCCACATAGTCGGAACTTCCAGCACGATTGTGTTGACGTTGAAACCAGCGACTGCATCAGGCGCATAGTTGTTGTGGTCGTCTCCGTCGACTTCCGGACTTAGGACGCCGCCGACTCCCATGCGGAAGTGAAGTGAGTCGAAGGCGGCGCCAAGATCAATAAAGAAGGGATCGTCCACGGTTCCGGCGAATACGCGAGCACCATTACCGAGATCGTAAGTCCCCTGATTGAAGAGTGATTCATAGTCCGGCATCGTTTGCGGGCCTACATTCGACGGCACGGCAAAGAGCGTCTTGCCTTCCGTTAGGTTCGTGACCTTGCCATTCTTGAGCATCGTCACGGTGTAGGTCTGCCGAAGGCTCAAGCCGTCGGAGCCAGCGCCATCGAGCGCTGTAATCGGAGGGATACCGGCTAAACCGCCGACAAATCCGGTGAACAATCCGGGCTGGCGAATCTGCGTGTTGAAACGAAATTGGAAGGTAACGTCCTCTTCTCCGTCCTGGTTGTTGTCAACTTTCATTTCGTAAAGAACGTTGGGATCGAAGGGGAAGTAGTTCGGGCCGTTGGAGGGTTCAAGGAACGGATCAACGTTCAAAATCATCGTGACCCGGTCCGGATGGTCAAAGCTGACGAACGCGTACCAATCGGTCACGTCCGCGGTGCGGTCGAGCGCGGTAATTGGCGCCTCGCGATGGCTGGAAGCGAGCAGGCTGCAGGAAAGCAGCACAATCACAACCAGCAACGCAAGCGCCGGGCGAAATCGGCGAAGCTGCATAGAAGTTTCCTCGGGAGTGAAGTGTCTCGTTAATGCTGAGTCGTTGGGAGTACGTGCAGAAGGGTGGATCGGATTGCGGATCGGATTTGCAGGTATTCGGACCCGTGTATACTCGGCGGCGTGTTAGGCGCTCTGATTTTTGGATCCAAGAGATGTTTTCGCTGCATCCTGCTCCTATTGGCCACGCAAGCAGCACACCTTTGTTACGCTGATCAGTTGGACGACCTCGCGTGCGACTTCTGGGCCTGGCGTGCAGCCGAACAGCCTGTGTCGTCCGATGACGTCAATCGAATCGAACCGCCGGCGGAATGGGTGCCCAATTGGTCTCCGGCGGCCGTAGGGCGGTACAACAAGGAATTGGAGCAGTTCGAAACGAAGTGGAAGAAGATTGATGCGTCCGCGTGGCCGGTTGCTCGCCAGGTGGACTATCGCCTGATGGGATCGGCCCTCGCACGGGTTCGTTGGGAATTGGATTTCACGAAAAGCTGGCAGCGAAATCCTGAGTTTTACTTTGATCAAACCCTCGGCGCTTACTACTCCCTGCTGCTGCGTCCGCTGCCCTTCGACGAACGACGTACGCGGCAAATCGTCGCGACGTTGAATTCGATTCCAGGCACGATCGAGGATGGCAAGAAGAACCTAACAGATCCGGCAGCGCCGTTTGCCCGCTTGGCCGTGACGGGTCTCACGGATGTCCGGTCCCGGCTCTTGAAGTCTGTACACGAACTCAAGCCTGTGCTCTCGCCGTCCACAGCAGGCGACGTTGAGGGCGCAGCCGAACGCGCAATCAAAGCGCTGGAATCGTTCCGCGACTGGCTGAACGATCGGCTCCCGTCCCTGTCGACAAAGACCGCGGTGGGACGCGACTCTTACATCTTCTTCTTGAAGAACGTCGCCCTCATTCCTTTTACACCGGAGCAAGTGCTTTCGATGGGACATCAAGAGTGGGCGCGTTCCGTGGCATCGCAAACTTACGAGGCACACCGCAACCGCGACGCGCCTGAACTGAGAGCGTTCAAAGACGAAGGCGAGCAAATCGCCGCTGAGGAGAAGGATGAACTCGCGATTCGGCAATATCTCGAGTCGAAAGAGTTGCTGACCGTCCCGGCGTGGATGCAACACTATCGCTACCAACCAATCCCGGCATATCTCTCGGCGCTCGGTGGTCCCGGCGAGGCCGATGACTTTACAGGCCCAAGCCGGTTGAAAGAAAACAGCACGCGCTACATCGTTCCGCCTGCCCTAGAACTCGGCTACTTCGCCAGCACCATGGCAAAGGACCCGCGTCCGTTGATCGTCCATGAAGGCGTCCCCGGGCACTATTTTCAGCTGGCTCTCGGGTGGGCAAATCCAGATCCGATTCGGCGCCACTATTATGACTCGGTGGCAAACGAAGGGCTTGGCTTCTATGCCGAGGAAATGATCATGAACGCGGGATTGTTCGACGACAGCCCTCACACCCGCGAGATCATTTGGAATTTCATGCGTCTCCGCGCACTGCGCGTTGAAGTGGACGTTAAGCTGGCGCTTGGCGAATTCACTATGGAGCAAGCTGCCGATTATTTGAAAAACACCGTGCCGATGGATTCCGACACAGCCCATGCCGAGGCTGCGATGTTTGCGTCCATTCCGGGGCAAGCAATTTCCTACCAGATTGGCAAGCTACTCATTAATGACTTTCTAGCGAGTGCACAACGACAAAAGGGCGACGCATTCAATCTACGCGCCTTTCATGATTTTCTTTGGCAGAGCGGGAATGTGCCGATCACGCTACAGCGATGGGAATATTTAGGATTGAAAGATCAACTCGATGCAGTTATGCGCTTGCACTGACACGACAGCTAGGTTTCGGCAGGAGCAAAGATCACAAGCAGGACAAGTTCTTCCTCTATGTCGAAAAAGCGATGCTCCAGGTTCGCTTCGACGAAGATGACGTCCCCCTTGGCGACGTTCCTTTCATTACTTCCAAGGCGCATCTGTGCGGCTCCAGTGACCACGTAATAAATTTCGTCCTGGTTGTGAGGGGATTGTGGATCGTCTGCTCCAGCCGGCAGGACGTAAAGTCCCGCGCTCATGGCTGGAACGCGAAGGAATTCGAGATAAGACTTCCGTTCCTTAGAGCGTTTGGCCTGCAGTTGACCGAGAGCAAATACTTCGCTCACCCCAGTGCTCCCTGAAAAAATATCTCCGTGTACTGCTGCACCAGACCTTCCTCCTGTAGCGCCCCCTCGGGCCGATACCATTGGTAGATCCAGTTGATCATTCCCAGCAGCGCGAAGGCGGCGGCACGCGGAGTGATGGTGGGTTTCGTCCCGCGTCCGCGCTGCACCTCGGCGATCAGGTTCTCCACAAAGTGGACGTAATCTTTTTTTCGGGCATTGATTCGCTTCCGAAGAGACGGCGGCAGCGGGTGA
>Ga0075425_100005762_pt1 | contig 12910 bp, 9 predicted proteins | sample SoiMethybrSBSTD4_FD_75300 | JGI IMG/M metagenome (GOLD analysis project Ga0075425, IMG submission 75300) | Bulk soil microbial communities from a Populus tree surrounding site in Tennessee, USA - Soil MetaG P. TD hybrid SBSTD4 | ecosystem: Environmental > Terrestrial > Soil > Tree plantation...
CCGGACGGGACCGGCGACACGGTCGCAGACATGGCCAACGGACCGCGCGAGAAATCGCTGCTGCACCCGAAGACGGTCGCGCTGCTCGAGTCGCTCGGCTCGGAGAACTCGCACGACTGCCGATCGACCGCCTGCGTGAACAACACGAAAGCCGAGAAACCGGCGAAGCAGAAGTAGGGCGCCCTTTCAGGGCCGCCGCCCAACGCGGGCCTGAAAGGCCCGCGCCACAGATGTACGCCTGAGAGCTTGGACCCTGGAATGCGGGCTCGTTCCGCGGGCATCGCTGCTGCGTGCGCTGACGATCCTCACCGTCAACGCGCAGGCTTTCCTGGCAGAGATCGCAGAGATTCTCTTTAAAAAAACTCCGCGGTTTCCGCGTTCTCTGCGGTTGCTTCTAGCGCCTCGAATCGCGCGCCACTCACGAGCACTTCCCGCAATGCGCCGCGACGATGTCGTCGAGCAGACTCAGATATTGGTCGCGTGACACCGTCGGCTTGCCGCCGCTGAAATCCGTTTTGTGCGCGACGACGAGATTCAGCTTCGGGAGGACGGTGATGAACTGGCCGCCGGCGCCAACCGCGCTGTAGGCGCCCTCGTAGGGACCGGTGGCTGCGGGACCGTCGAAGACCCACCACAAGTAGCCGTAGCCGAACCGCTCGCTGCGATAGTGCGGCGGGTTCATCGCACCAATCGGCGTGTTCACTTTCACGATGCGGCGGGCCCACTCGCGTGGCACCAGCTGTTTCCCCGCCCAGTTGCCTTCGTGGAGCATCAGATATCCAATGCGCGCCATGTCGCGCGTCGAAAACCACATCGGATAGGCGGCGTGAGTCGATTTCGTCAGGTCGCCTTCTTTTTTCTGCAGGCTGCGATCGAAATCCTGCATGGCGATCGGCCTCGCGAGATCGGATTCGAGCGCGTCGTAGATGTTGCGTCCGGTCTCCTGCTCGAAGATCGTCCCGAGCACGTTGAAGTCCCAGTTGCTGTACAGGTAGTACGTCCCGTGCTTCTGCGAACCGCGCGGCGGCGCGCTGGCGAGATCGTCGCCGCTGTAGGATGCAGGGTGGTACACACCCGATCGCGCGCCGAGCAGATCGGACACCGTAGCCTCGAGCTCCTGATCCGACAACCCGCCGACGTCGGTGATCTTCAGATCCTTGAGCGTCTTGTCGAGACGCACGACGCCGCGCTCGATGTAGTTGCCGTACAGCATCGCGAGCACGCTCTTGCGCACCGATGCGATGTAGCTCAAATGCGCCGCGTCGCCGTAGTCGACGAGAATGCGGCCGTCGACGACAGCGACGAACGACGTCGTCGCCAGCTGCCGCGCGTGCGCGACCGCCGCGTCGAGCTTCGCGCGCGAGAAGCCCGCAGTCTCGGGCGACGCGATCCGTTCCCAGCTCGCCGCCGGAAAGACCGACGCCGGCGGCGCGGCAGTGATCGCACGCGGCGCGTGAACGAGCACGGCGACCGCAAGCAGCGGTGCGAGCACGAAACGCACGGCGAGTCGCCAGTGATGGAGGGACGCGCCCCGACGACCTTCGTTGATCATCCAATCCTCCATTCATTTGGTCCTTGGTTCATCTGGTTCTTGGTTCATTTAATTGATTAACTTCAATGAACCAGTGACCTAGTGACCAAATGAAAAAATACTCCCGCGTCGGGATCAGAAATAGAACTTCACCCCGAGCTGCAGCTGTCGCGGGTCGGCAGCCGTGAAGATCTTCCCGAACTGCGTCGAGTCGGCCTGGTTGTTCGGGAGCAGGAAATTCGCGTGGTTCAGGAGGTTGAACACCTCGAACCGCAAATCGAGCGCGCGCGACGAGCCGAGCCCGAGACGCCGCGAGATCGCGAAGTTCACGGTCTGGAACCCCGGACCTTCGATGATGCTGCGGCCCGCATTGCCGTACGTGAACGGCGCCGGTACCGAGAACACCGACGTGTCGAACCATTGATCGGGCGTGTGCGGCGCGTTGGCGTTCGGATCGCCGCCGATGTTCGGCCGCTGCGCGTTGGTGGTTCCGACGTTCGCGCGATCGGCGCTCAGCACCGCCGTGAGCGGCATGCCGCTCGTCGCGGTGAAGATGGCCGAGACCTGCCACGCCTTCAGCAGCGCCTCCTCGAACGGCAGCTCGTAGCTCGCGCTCAGCACGAAGCGGTGCCGGCGATCGAACGACGCGAGCCCCTCGTCGGCCGCGCGGTTGCGCGGATCCTGGTTCGGCACGCCGTCCTGCGTGTTGTCGACCGTCTTCGACAACGTGTACGACACGAGCATGTCGAGCCCCTTCGACAGCCGCCGCTGGAACTTCGACAGCAGCGCGTTGTAGTTCGCGTATCCGGTCGGATCGGTCCACGTGATGCCGGAGTACGTCGTGTACGGACGCCGCGCCTGAATCGCCGCCGGGTCCGGCGTCGGCTGATTCAGGTTGTACTGACTGGCCAGTCCCGTGCTTCGCGATCCGACGTAGGTGACGTCGAACATCCCGTTCGCGCCGATCGCCTGCTGCGCACCGACGCTCCAGCGCTGCACGCGTCCGCCGTGATAGCCCGGATCCACGCCGGAGGCCGCGAGCACGCTGTTCGCGAGCGACGCCGGGAACGGATCGCTCATCGAGATGTTCGGCGTCGTCGTCGACGCGTTGAACTGTCCGGCGTTGGCGATCGGCGCCGTGGTGAAGCCGTTCGGCGAGAAGATGTTGTGAATGAGCGACTCGTAATAAATGCCGTAGTTCGCGCGCAGCACACGCGAGCCGCTGCCGCTCTGATCGAACACGACGCCGAGGCGCGGCGCGAAGTTCTTGTAATAGTTGTTGCGGATGCCGTCCGGCACGTCGTTGGTCCCGACCTGCACCGCCTTGCCGAGCCGCGGGATGAACGTGCCCCACTCGTTGTTCACCTCGTGGTCCGGCGCCTGATATTCGTAGCGCAGTCCGTAGTTGAGCGTGAGTCGACGTGTCGCGCGCCAGTCGTCCTGCACGTACCCGGCGAGCTGCCACGATCGTTCGGTGCTCGTCTGCGGCCCAATCAGGTTGCGCGTCTGCGTCGGATATCCGAGCAGCAGGTCGGCGATCGCGTCGCCCGTGTATCGGCCGGTGAACGTGAAGATGCCTTCCGGCGTGTTCGAGTCGCTGATGTCCATCCCGTAGCGGCGGTACTCGAAGCCGCTCTTGATCGCGTGATCGTGGCGGTTGTGGATCACGGTGTACGCGATCTGCCCGAGATCATGCAGCCGGATGAACGGGTTCGTGAACGGGTTGACGCCGCTGTATCCCGTCACGCTGACGGTCGGCGGCCCCATCGTCAGGAACTGCGGCGAGACGGCGTTGAGCGTTCCGCCGATGCCAAGCTCGCGGCCCCAGTCGGTCCGGTCCGTCGGCCACTTCTCGTTGTCGACGTGGCCGTATCCGATGCGCATCTCCTGCACGGTGTCGGCGCTGTAGACGTGCGTCCACTCGGCGCCCACGTTGAAGTTGTGCTTCACGATCGTCGTGAAGGAGTTCGCGAACGTCGCGCCGCTCGGGTCGACTTTCGTATCCCAGTAGCTCTGGAACCGGCCGAAGATCGCGTTCTTCTCGGACTTGTTCCAGTCGAGGCGGAAGCTGCCGACGTGGAGATCGTCCTGAATGTCGGAGTTCGCGATGTAGTTGCGCGTGCCCGACGCGTTCGACGATGGAAACAGCTTCGCCAGAATCTCGGCGCCCACCGGATTGAATCGCGTCGACGGAATCTGATTGCCGGCGAACGGCAGCCTCGTGATTGGATCGAGGATGCGCGTCGAGAGCGCGCTGAAGTCGCCGTTCTTCATCGCATCGGTCGGCACGTTGCCGGTCAGCGTGGCGCCCTCACGGTGGCGCAACCGCTCGTAGGATCCGAAGAAGTACACGTTGTGCCACGGAGTCGGGCCGCCGGCCGTCGCGCCGAACTGATTGCGATTGAGCGGCGCCTTCGACGTCGCGAAATAGTTCTTCGAATCGAACGCATCGTCGCGCAGGAACTCGAAGACGTTGCCGCGGAACTTCGAAGATCCCGACTTGCTGACCAGACTGACCACGCCGCCCGACGCGAAGCCGACGTCGGCGCCGTAGCTCGCGCCGAGAATGGTGAACTCCTGAATGCTTTCGACGGACGGGAACGTCGCAATTTCGCCGGTCGTCGGATCGTTGTTGTCGAAGCCGTCAATCAGGAAGTTGTTCTGAAAATCCTGAGCGCCCACGATGTTCATGCCGCCGCCGCGGCTCGCGAGGTTGGAGTTCTGCGCCATGTCCTGGACGCCGGGCACGATCAGGCCGAGGTCACGGAAGTTGCGCCCGTTCAGCGGCAGCGCGACCACCTGGGTGCCGTCGACGACGTGTCGCAGCGAGCTGTCGTTCGTGTCGACGAGCGGCGCCTGCGCCGTCACCTGCACCGACTCCTCGACGGTGCTGAGCTCGAGCATGAAGTCGACGCGTGCGTTCTGATTGACCTGCAGGATGATGCCGGTCTTCTCCAGCCTGCGGAATCCGGGCAGATCGGCGGCGATGTTGTAGCGCCCCGGCGGCAGCAGCGGGGCGTCGTAGTTGCCGGACGTGTTCGTCACCGTCGTGCGCAGGAGATTCGTGTCGGGGTTGACGATCGTCACCGTCGCGCCAGGCAGCGCCGCACCGGATGGATCGGTGATGGTCCCCTGAAAACTTCCGGTGGTGCTCTGAGCGAAGAGTGGCGCCGACGCGAGGATCACGGCGACGACGGCTGCGGCACTGCGCAAACGCGAACCCATATGACGTTCCTCTTGATGAATGCGACGGCTGGTGATCGTGGACGTCCTCGAAATGGCCCAGAGTCTAATGCAGACACCGGGAAAATCGTCGAGTCGAATTGGAAGATCTCGTGGGCTGCGGCCGAGGTGCGCCGGCTGGTGTTTATGCCGGAAACTGGTCGAGGTTGCGCCGCAGCGCCGTGCGAATGACGCCGAGCCGATCATCGCTGAAGCGCTCGCCGAGGATCGCCGAAGCCTGGCGAAGATTTTCCACAGAAACGGAACTGCGGGCCTGCGCCAAGAAATTCGCGGCCGCCGGACGGGTGATGCCGGCAGCGCCGAGCAGTTGCAGAAGTCGACGGCGCGTGAGCGCGTGCGTACTCATGATGGGCGCGCATGCTGGCACGCGCCTCGCGCGCGCACGAAATGCAGCGCTTCACGCGCGCCGCACGCGCGTCTTCGCCAGGGCCGCCAGATTCCGCGAGGTGCCCCTGCCACTTTGGTGTCGCGCTTCACGAAATTATCTCGAGACGCGTACGGAATGATGTCGTTGAGAACCTTTTAGAGGCATGTTGTTCCGCCGATCGCTACTGGCTCGTCTCATGCGATCAGCGGAGGTGATGTGTACGCCGACGCGTACCGTCCAACGAAGGAGTCAGCGATGACGCGCACGAACGAACGGCGAGTGCGGTTGGGATTGTGGACCTTATCCTGGGTGGCTTCATTCTTCATCTGCACCGGACCTGCCGCCACGCTGGCCCAAGCGCAGTCCAAGGCATATGTGGCGAGCACGACGGCGAACACCGTCACGGTGATAGATACGGCGAGCAAGACAACAGGCGCGACGATCCCGGTCGGTCTCGCGCCGGTGCAGATCGTGTTCTCAAAGGACGCGACGCGCGCGTATGTCGCGAACAGCGGTGAAAACACCGTATCGGTGATCAACGCGACTGACGACACGCTGCTCGCCCCGATCGCGGTCGGCAATCCGCCGGCGAGCATTGCGGTCTCACCGGACGGCGCGACGCTCTACGTGCTGGAGACGAACGGCGACCTCGAGTCCCGCAACACGAGCGACGGCTCGGTCGCGGCGGCGACACTCAACGTTGGAACCGCCGGGGGCAACATCGCGATCACGCCGGACGGAAGTTTCCTGTACGTCGCGTCTGGAGACGTCGCGATCGTCTTGACCGGCGCCCTGCCGCAAGTGCAGACCCGGTTCACGCTCGACTCGAGCCAGAATCCGGACGTCTTCAACCACGCCGTCTCCGTCGCGATCTCGTCGACGGGCGTTCCCTACATCGGGTTCACGACCTACGACTTCACCAATCCGATTCTGGGATTCACCGCGACGGGCGGGATTCGCGTCCTCGATCCCGTGAACCCCGCGACGATCTCGTTGTTCGCCCTGCCGGGGGCGCTGTCGATAGCGGCCGACGACAGCCTCATCTTCGCCGGCATCGACTACTTCTGGGCGAACAGCCTGTACGGCGCGGCGTTCTTCCCGGGACGCATCATCACGACGAGCGACACGGCCAGCAATCAACTGGTCGGCTTCGCCGATCTCGGCGCGGACGGCGCGCTGTGGAACGAGCAGCACACCGCCGCCGGACTGGCGGTGACGCCCGATCGAAGCACCGTCTTCGTTGCGATCCCGAGCAAAGATTGGGTCGGCGTCGTCGACGTCGTCTCCAACGTGGTGAGTTTCTTGTCAGTTCCGGGCGGTCCGAGAGCCGTAGCGATCGCGCCCGATCCGTCGGCGACCGCGAGCCCACTGAAGGTCGTGGCAGGCGACGATGTGGTGACGACGCCGCTGACGGCACTGATGATCGGATCGGCGATTTCCAACGTGCTGGCCAACGACACGCTCGGCGGCAGGCCCGCAGCCGTCGGCAACGTGACGTCCCCGAGAACGGTGACGCCGAGCGACGGCATCACGCTCGATTCAGCCGGCGCCGTGTGGATCGCAGCGGGCGCTTCAGTCGGGCCGCACACACTTCGCTATGAAATCTGCGAGGCCAACCATCAAAGCAACTGTGGTCAGGCGAACGTAAGCCTGACGGTGAGAGATCGGTACCCGATTACGGCGAGCGGTGAAGCCGCGAGCGCGTTCCAGGGAGCGACCGCGATCGCGAACGTGTTGTCGAACGATTCGTTCAGGGGCGCCGTGCCCGATCTGACGTCCGTTCAGTTCTCGCAGGTCACCTCGTCCGATCCGAGCATCGCCCTCGACACGGCAAATGGCTCCGTGTCGGTTGCAGCCGACGCGCCGCTCGGCGACCATTGGGTTTCGTATGCGATCTGCGAGATCGGGACGACGAACTGCTCCGATCCGGCTGTCCGCGCCGTTGTCACGGTGAACGCGCACGCTCTCGTGGCGGCGAACTACACGGCATCGGTGTCGCGCAGCGGCGGGATGGCCGTCGCAAACGTTCTCGCGAACGACACGTTCGACGGCGGGGCGGTGACGCTCGCACGCGTCACGCTGTCGCAGTTCTCGGCGAGCGACGGCCTGTCGCTCAACACGGCAACAGGAGCGGTGTCGGTCGCGTCAGGTATTGCGGCTGGTGTCCAGACGCTGGTCTACAAGATCTGCGAGACGGCGAGTCTCTCGAACTGCGCGGCCGGCACGGTCACGGTGAACGTCACGTCCTTCGTCATCAACGCCGTGAGCGATCGGACGAGAGCCTCGAACAAGAGCGCGAGCACGCCAATCGCAAACGTGCTGGCGAACGACACGCTCGGCGGCGCGCCCGCGACGCTGGCGAACGTGACGCTGTCGCTCGCTTCGGCGCCGCCGCCGTTGGTCCAACTCGATACGACAACCGGCGCGGTGAGGCTGCTGGGCAAAGTGAGCGGAGGATCGATTTCGTTCACATATCAGATCTGCGAAATTGGTAATTCGACGAACTGCAGCCGCGCGACGGTGACGCTCGACCTCAGCGGCAAGTAGTCGAACTCGACGGCGCGACCGGACACTCGAAAGGGTCGCCTTACCGGCATTCGGTCATTGGTTCATTGGTTCATCTGGTCATTGAATGTGACAATTCAATGACCAGATAACCAGATGACCCAATGACCAGATGCTAGTGAGGCGGCCCTTTGTCGTTTGTTCACCGCTTGAAATCGACGACCGCTCTCAGTATCGTAGCCGCGCCAATCGAAGCTCAGGCGGGCTGCAGCTTTTCTCTCGGCGTCGGGTCCACGCGGGTTGTGGAGGGTTTTCGTCGATGCCTGATTCGGCCGTCTCGTTACCACTGGTCTCTTCGCGGTTCGGTCACACCGCGCGACGTGACGCGTGGTGGATCCAGCCGCTCCTCGTCTTCGTCGGACTCTCCACGTTCGTCGTGTACTCGACGTGGGCGGCATTCCAGGGCGATCACTATCGCTTCGGTCCGTACATCTCGCCGTTCTATTCGCCGGAGATTTTCGGGTCGTCGCCGCACAGCTGGTTCGGTCCGAAGCCCGCCGCATGGCCTGCGTGGCTGCCGTTCTCGCCGGCACTGCTCATCCTTCCGATACCGGCGCTGTTCCGATTCACCTGCTACTACTATCGCGGCGCCTACTACAAGGCGTTCTGGGCCGATCCGCCATCGTGCACTGTCGGCGAGCCTCGCAAAACGTACCGCGGCGAGAACTCGTTTCCGTTGATTCTCCAGAACGTTCACCGCTACATGTTGTTCATCTCCGTCTTCGTGCTCGGCATCCTCGCGCTCGACGCGTGGAACGCGCTGTGGTTCGAGGACGCGGCGACCGGCGCGGTGAAGTTCGGCATCGGCGTCGGCACGATCGTCCTCGCGACGAACGTCGTCCTCCTCGGCGGATATGTGTTCGGCTGCCACTCGATGCGCCACGTCGTCGGCGGCTGCGTCGATCGGCTGTCGCGCGCGCCGCTCGGCACGCGCACCTACGACTGCGTCACGTGCCTGAATCGCCGCCACATGTGGTGGGCGTGGTGCAGCCTCGTGGTCGTCGGCCTCTCCGATCTGTACGTGCGGCTCTGCGCGATGGGCGTGTGGACTGATTTCCGGATCTTGTGATGCCGGAATATCAGACGCATGAGCACGACGTCCTTGTCATCGGCGCCGGCGGCGCCGGTCTGCGCGCGGCAATCGAGGCGTCCGCAACGGGTGCGTCGGTCGGCCTCGTGTGCAAGTCTCTGCTCGGCAAGGCGCACACGGTGATGGCGGAAGGCGGCATCGCCGCAGCGCTCGCGAACGTCGACGATCGCGACAACTGGCGCGTGCATTTCGCGGACACGATGCGCGGCGGCCAGTACGTGAACAACTGGCGCATGGCGGAGCTGCACGCGAAGGAGGCGCCCGACCGCGTGCGCGAGCTCGAAGCGTGGGGCGCGATGTTCGATCGCACGAAGGACGGCCGGATTCTGCAGCGGAACTTCGGCGGCCACCGCTATCCGCGCCTCGCACACGTCGGCGATCGGACCGGGCTCGAGATGATTCGCACGCTCCAGGATCACGGCATCCATCAGGGCATCGACGTGCACATGGAGTGCACGATCGTCCGGTTGCTGAAGGACGGCGACCGCGTGGCCGGCGCGTTCGGCTACGAGCGCGAGCGCGGCCGCTTCAAGCTGTTTCGCGCGAAAGCCATCGTCCTCGCCACCGGCGGCGTGGGGCGCGCATACAAGATTACGAGCAACAGCTGGGAGTACACCGGCGACGGCCACACGCTCGCGTACGACGCCGGCGCGGATCTGATGGACATGGAGTTCGTGCAGTTCCATCCGACCGGCATGATCTGGCCTCCGAGCGTGTGCGGCATTCTCGTCACCGAAGGCGTGCGCGGCGAAGGCGGCATCCTGAAGAACAGCGAAGGCCGCCGTTTCATGTTCGACGACATTCCGGAGAACTACCGAACGCAGACGGCTGACAACGAGGACGAAGGGTGGCGCTACACGCAGGGCGACAAGTCGGCGCGTCGTCCGCCCGAGCTGCTGACGCGCGACCACGTCAGCCGCTGCATCGTCCGCGAGATCAAGGAGGGGCGCGGCACGCCGCACGGCGGGGTGTACCTCGACATCTCCTGGATCAAATCCCGGATGTCGAACGCGGCCGAGCACATCAAGAAGAAGCTGCCAAGCATGTACCACCAGTTCAAGCAGCTCGCCGACATCGACATCACGCGCGAGCCGATGGAGGTGGGGCCGACGACCCACTACATCATGGGCGGCGTCCGCGTCGATTCCGATACACAGATGTCGACGGTGCCCGGTCTGTTCGCCGCGGGCGAATGCGCCGCCGGCATCAACGGCGCGAATCGCCTCGGCGGGAACTCGCTCTCGGATCTGCTCGTGTTCGGAAAGCGGGCCGGCGAGCACGCATCGAAGTACGCCGCAGGCGCGAAGGCGGGATCGATCGACGCAGAGGAAGTCGATCGTGCGGCGCAGGCCGCGGTTGCGCCGTTCGAGCGCGGCACGAGCGGCGAAGGGCCGTATCAGGTGCAGTACGCGCTGCAGGAGCTGATGCAGGCGAACGTCGGCATCGTCCGCAACGAGGCCGACATGCGGAAGGCGCTCGATTGCCTCGAGCGGTTCCGCACTCGCACGCGGCGCGTCGGCGTCGGCGGTCATCGCGAGTACAACCCTGGATGGCACGCGGCCCTCGACCTTCACAACCTCTTGACGGTGTCGGAAGCCATCACGCGCTCAGCGATCGAGCGGCGCGAGAGCCGCGGCGGTCATTTCCGCGAAGACTATCCGGACAAAGATCCGTCGTTTGGAGCGTTCAACCTGATCGTGCGAAAGACGGCAGACGGCGGCATGGACGTGTCGCGCGCGACGATTCCGCCGATGCCGCAGGAGCTCGCGTCGATCATCGAGTCCATGAAGTAGGAACCGATACATGGTGAACACGGCAACCTTCCACATCTGGCGCGGCGACGCAGGCGGCGGACGATTCGCAGAGTTCAGCACCGGTGTTTCGGACGGCATGGTGGTGCTCGACGCGGTCCATCGGATTCAGGCGGAGCAGGCCAACGATCTCGCGGTGCGGTGGAACTGCAAGGCGGGCAAATGTGGATCGTGTTCGGCGGAAATCAACGGTCACCCGCGGCTGATGTGCATGACGAGGCTGAATCAGCTCGATCTGACGGCGCCGGTGACGATCGAGCCGATGCGCACGTTTCCGCTGATTCGCGATCTCGTCACCGACGTGTCGTGGAATTTCGCCGCGAAGAAAGCGATCAAGCCGTTCAAGCCGATCCCGGCCGACGGCGACGGCACGTGGCGCATGGCGCAGGTCGACGCCGAGCGGGTGCAGGAATTCCGCAAATGCATCGAGTGCTTCCTGTGCCAGGACGTCTGTCACGTTCTGCGTGAGCACCACATGTTCGACGAGTTCGTCGGTCCGCGGCACCTCGTGTACGCCGCCGCGCTCGAGATGAACCCGATCGACGCGGAAAACCGCGCGCGCGATCTCGAGACGCGGCACGGCATCGGCTACTGCAACATCACGAAATGCTGCACGAAGGTCTGCCCCGAGGGGATAACGATTACCGACAACGCCGCCATTCCGCTCAAGGAACGCGTCGTCGATCAACTGTACGATCCGGTGGCCAGGTTGCTGCGCGTTTTCCAGCACCGCTGATTTCACGTGTCTTGTATGGGAGGACCTCAATGGAGTTCGCGCTGAAAACGCTCTCACTCGACGCCGTGCCGCGCGCGCTGGCCAAAGCGGAGCGCTATCGTCTGCTGAACGAGCCGGGCGAAGCCGAGAGCATCTGCCTCGACGCGCTCGCGGTCGATCCGACGAACCAGACGGCGCTGACGACGCTGATTCTTGCGCTCACCGAGCAGTTCGATCACGACTTGCGATCGATTGTCAGCGACGCCTGGCACGCGGTCGATCTCCTGGTGGACGAGTACGAGCGCGCGTACTACACCGGCCTGGTCCATGAGCGGCGGGCAAAGGCGCAGTTGCGACACGGCGCGCCGGGATGCGGACCGCTGGTGTACGAATGGCTGCGTCAGGCGATGGTGTCGTACGAGCAGGCCGAAGCGATCCGCCCGGCGGGCAACGACGACGCGATTCTGCGATGGAACGCGTGCGCGCGGTTGATCATGTCCGACAGTCATCTCGTCCCGCGCGTGGAACAGGCGACCGAGCCGCTGCTGCTCGAATAATCGACGGAGTTCCGATGTTGACGAAAGAAACATCGGTCGCGGCAGACGACGGTACGCGTCTGTTCGCCGAGATCGCGGGAGCAGGCTCGGACGCGACCGTCGTCGCCAACGGCTTTTATCTCGTCGACGATTTACGCGCCCTCGCGCGCAATCGCACCCTCGTGTTCTACGATTTTCGCAGCCGCGGCCGATCGGATACGGAGACCGATCCGGCGAAGCTCGCGCGCGGCATTCAGCAGGATGTCGACGATCTCGATGCCGTGCGGCGTCAGCTCGGCATCTCGTCGCTGAAGGCGATCGGCCACTCGTACGTCGGGCTGGTCATCGCGCTGTATGCGATGAAGTACTCCGCACATCTCGCTCGCGCCGTACTGATCGGTCCGATTCAGGCGGATGTGACAAAGCAGTACCCGGCGCATCTGAGCGGCGCGGACGCGACGCTCGCCGAGGTGATGACGAAGCTCGGCGAGCTTCAAAAGAATCCCGAGGGCGACGCAGTGGAGCGCTGCAGGAAATTCTGGGCGGCGCTCCGCCCCATTTACGTCGCAGACCCGCGTGACGCCGACAGGATCACGTGGGAGCGGTGCAGTCTGCCGAACGAGCTGAACTTCATGCGCTACTGGATGCAGTACGTCCATCCGTCGATGCGCAGCGTGAAGCTGACGGAGGAGGATTACGCGCACGCGAAGGCGCCGGTGCTCATCGTTCACGGGCGGCGCGATCGCAGCTCGCCGTACGGCGGCGCGCGCGAGTGGGCGATGATGCTGCCGAACGCGCGGCTCGTCACGATCGACAACGCCGCGCACGCGCCGTGGATCGAAGCGGAGAAAGAAGTGTTCGGAGCGATTGACACGTTTCTGGATGGAGAGTGGCCGGCCGGCGCGGAGCAGGTCCGCTCCCTCTAGGGGGGCGACACAATCTGATGCGCTGCAAAATCGACGTAGGGCGAGGCTGAAAGCCCCGCCCTACAGATTTTGCAACGCGCTCTGATAACTAACGACCAACGACCACCGACTCGCGCCTCGCGCCGT
>Ga0075425_100005764_pt1 | contig 12909 bp, 9 predicted proteins | sample SoiMethybrSBSTD4_FD_75300 | JGI IMG/M metagenome (GOLD analysis project Ga0075425, IMG submission 75300) | Bulk soil microbial communities from a Populus tree surrounding site in Tennessee, USA - Soil MetaG P. TD hybrid SBSTD4 | ecosystem: Environmental > Terrestrial > Soil > Tree plantation...
CCCCGTTGACCACAGTGTGTGCGCCTCCTCACACTGAATTACCCTGCAATGGGCGGCTCATCCGCCGCGCACGACCGACGAAAAAGAACGACAACCCGATCCGATTCGAGGCCGGTCGACCAACCGGTTGCACTCGAGAATCGACACGCAGTCGCGATAGGCGGCGACCCAAAGATCGTCGACAAAGCGCCGATCTAGGCCGATTTCCAGTTGATTTTCGTTCTCCGGAGCGTTGGGCGCCTGGTCACCCTGGTGACCAGCTGAAAACGAAGTTTTTCGTGGTCGGATTTCGATGCTGCTGCGGTTCGGTTTGTGGCATAGAGGGATTTCGTGAGTACCCGGCCGAACCCCTCCCGACAGCACGCCGCACGCAACATCAGAAGCCCGGTCCTATACTCGGGGCAATGTGCGTGGGGTCAACGTTTTGCCGACGACGGCATTACCCTCGTCGTCGATGAATATGAACAAAACGTAACCGCGGTCATTCGCCACATGCGCGCGAGCGGCTACAAGCTCCGGCAGATCGTCGACTCGCTGCGCGAGCTCGGCGTCGTCGGGCGCACGGGCAAGCCCATCGGCACGACCCGCGTGTTCGAGATCGTGCACGGCGCGCGTAAGAAGCCGAGCCGCTCCGCGACCAACGGCGTCGCCAAACAATTGCGTTAGTCGCAGTCGTTCGCGCGCGGGGCGAGCATCGCCGAAGCGCTCGCGCCGGGCGACCGCTTCGAGGTGCGGGCCGAGTACGCTGCGTGGTTTGCGACGCCGGTTTCGTACCGGTGCGAGATCCAGTACGGCGGTCCATCTGCGGGCGACGCCGATCCGTCCAACGACGTCGGCGAGACCACCTATCCCAAGATGTGACCCCTTCACGTCTTTTTTCGCAAGTAGACGCGCCGCTTGAGCGCGGGCTCATCTTCGTGGTCGACGAGCGGACCGGCTTCGAACTCCGTCGGATCGATCGGCGGAAACCGCACGGCCGCCGGGTGGTCGATGCGATCGGGGACGTAGACCATGTCGATGAGATCCGACAGCGGCATCGCATCGCGGTAAATGCGCGCTCCCCCGAAGAACCACACCGGCCCCTCGCTCGCGGCGAGCGCCGACTCGAGATCGGCGAAACACTCCGCTCCCGATAGCAGAGACAGGGTTCGGGTGACGACGATGTTGCGGCGCCCTGCAAGCGGCTTGCCCCCGAGAGACTCCCAGGTGATGCGCCCCATGATGAGCGTCGTGCCCATCGTCAGTCTTTTCACGCGTCGCATATCGCCGCGGTAGTGCCAAGGAATCTTCCCCTCGACGCCGATGACCCCCTCTGGCGACACGGCCGCCATGATGGCGCGCTGCGCCGGCATCACACCGCGACCTTGAAGGGGATGGCCGGATACGGATCGTAACCCTGCAAGACGAAATGCCGCATCACTTCGTCGGTGCTCGCTTCGAGCAGAGGCTTGATGTCGTCGAGGGAGCGGATGCTCGCGTCTATTGCCAGGCGCGGCAGCGGGCGGGGCTTTCGCGTCAGTTGAAGCTCGAGCCCGGGCACGTGATCGTATTCGGCCATCGAGCCGTCCGGCTTCTTCGTGTAGACGTGCGCGTCGACGAGGGTGTGCGCGAAGATGCCGGCGCGGATGCCGGTGAAACGCGAGAAGAGCTCGAGCAAGAACGAATAGCCGGCGATGTTATAGGGAACGCCGAGCGCGATGTCGCAGCTTCGTTGGGTGAGGTGGAGATTCAAGAGCGGATCCTTCGATCGATCGACCTGCACGTTGAACATGAACATGGCGTGGCAAGGGGGGAGCCGGCTGGTCTGCGCATTGCCCGGTGCCCACGCGGAGACGACGAGGCGGCGGCTCATCGGGTTTCGTTTGAGCTCGGCGAGCACCCAGGCCAGCTGATCGCTAAAAGCGGCTCTTCCCTCGCTATCGTGAATCGGAAAATGGCGCCAAAAGTTGCCGTAAGCGCTCGGCACTCGGCCCTCGTCGTCGGCCCACGGGTCCCAGAACTTGCATTTGTGCTTCTGAAGGAGGCCGATGTGGGTGTCTCCCGAGAGAAACCAGAGGTTTTCGACGACGATGTTTTTCCACGAAATCTCTTTGGTCGTGAGAAGCGGAAACCCCTCGCGGAGGTCGATTTCGTAATTGATGTTGAAGGTCGAGAGCGTGTCGACGCCCGTGCGGTTTTCCTTTCGGGTCCCCTTCTCGAGCACTTCCCTGACCGCCTGCAGATAAACTTCCACTTTGCGCCTCCCGGGCGAGCCTAGTAGTAATGCTACTTTGTGCGCCGGCCAAGGCCGGGAGCACCTAAAATAAGCCTTCCTCCGATGTTGCGTTTCCGAAGCTTCGCCCTGCTCTTTTGCTCGCTCGGCGCGGCCGCGTGCGCGGGTGCTCGGCCATGCGGCCCGGCCACCCCCGGTGTCGCTCCGTCCGGACAGGTCGAGTCCGCAGCGACGGTCGATCGAGGCGATGGTGGCACGAGCATAGCCAACGCGGCCCCCCTCGCACAGAACGCACCCGCGGTGGACGACGAGACGAATGGCTCCGACTCCGCAGACAAGGACGAGATCGACGACGAAGCCGAAACGCCGTCGCCCGTACAAGGCCAGATCTACAAGCATCCGCTCGACGGCTGGACTCAGCGCCAGATCGACGACGAGCTCGCGACCAACCCGGAGGCTCTCGGCTCGATGTCGATCGGGTGTACGAACTCCGGGGCCCTCTACAACGGTGTTCAGATGCCCGAGGGGGACGCCTGGGAGATCGTCGACCCCGATCACGCCTGGGGCACGCGCGAGACCGTCGACTACCTCGCGCATTGCCTGGGCAAGGTCGCCGAACAGTTCCCCGGCGCGCCCACGATGTACATCGGGCACATCAGCGGCCGGCGAGGTGGACATCTCTCGCCGCACATCAGCCATCAAGCGGGACGCGACGTGGACGTGAGTTACTACTACTTGCCCGGACAATCGAAATGGTACGCCGTCGCGCGGACGTCGAACCTCGATCGGCAGCGCACGTGGGCATTCATCAAAACGCTCATCACCGACGCCGACGTCGAGCTCATTCTGATGGATCGATCGGTGCAGCGACTCGTTCGCGATTATGCCACCTCCAGCGGCGAGGACCACGAGTGGGTCGACCAGATCTTCGACGGTTCGGACTCACTTCCGCCCCTCATCCGCCACGCCAAAGGGCATGCGACCCACATCCACGTGCGGTTCTACAACCCGCTCGCCCAGGAGGCAGGGCGAAGGACATACGATCTCTTGCTCAAGCGGCACATCATCGGGCCCCCCTCCTACTACGTGCGGCACAAGGTCAAAGAAGGAGAGACGCTGCTCGGCCTCGCCAAGAAATATCGCGTGCCCGCCAAAGCCATCCAGCAAGCGAACGGGATGAAGTCCGACCTCATCCGCGAGTCGAAGGACTACAACATCCCGCAGCATGGCGGGGTCAAACCGGGACCGAGACCGGTCATCCCCGCCAGGCGCGTCCCTCCCGAACCACGCGCCAGCTGAACCATGGTATCGAGCCTGTCCAGAGAGATTGCGCGGCGGCGAACGTTTGCCATCATCTCGCATCCGGACGCGGGAAAGACGACGCTGACCGAGAAGCTCCTGCTCTACGGCGGTGCGATCCATCTGGCCGGCTCGGTCAAGCAGCGCCGGCGCGAGCGGGCGACGACGAGCGACTGGATGGCGATGGAGCGCGAGCGCGGCATTTCGATCTCGACGAGCGTCCTGCAATTCACTTATCGCGACCATCACCTGAACCTGCTCGATACGCCCGGCCACAACGACTTCAGCGAAGACACCTATCGGACGCTCGCCGCGGCTGATTGCGCCGTCATGCTCGTCGACAGCGGCAAGGGGGTCGAGGCGCAGACGATCAAGCTTTTCGAAGTCTGTCGCATGCGCAAGATTCCGATCGTCACGTTCATCAACAAGATGGACCGCGACGGCAAGGATCCGCTCGACCTGATGCACGAGATCGAGCAAGTCTTGGGGATTCCCTGCTCTCCCATCAACTGGCCGATCGGAGCGGGCAGCCGTTTTCAGGGTGTCTTCGATCGCGACAGGCGCGAGCTCATGCGCTTCGTCGAGTCGGACTTCGGCGCGCGCAAGGCCAAGCTCGCGATCGTCGCTCTCGACGATCCGGCTTTCATCGATACGGTCGGCGAGACGTCTCACCGCCAGCTGATAGCAGAGCTCGAGCTGCTCGACGTTGCCGGCAACCGCTTCGATCTCGATAGATTTCGCGCGGGCGAGCTCACTCCCGTCTTCTTCGGCAGCGCGATGAACAACTTCGGCGTCGAGCCGTTCCTCGATCGGTTCATCGACTTCGCCCCCCCTCCCCTCGCCCGTCAGGCGTCGGGCACGACGATCGTCGCCGATTCGGCCGAGTTTACGGCCTTCGTTTTCAAGATCCAGGCGAACATGGACCAGAAGCATCGAGACCGCATCGCGTTCACTCGGATCTGCTCGGGCCGCTTCGAACGAGGCATGACCGTGAAGCACGTTCGAACGGGGCGCCCGCTCGTCTTGAACCGGTCGCTGCAATTTCTCGCGCAGGAGCGCACCGAGATACAAGAGGCTTTCGCCGGCGACATCCTGGGGCTTTGGGACGCGGGGGTCCTGCGCATCGGGGACACGCTCTCGGGCGGATCGGACGTCGAGTTCGAAGGCATCCCGCGCTTTTCGCCCGAGCATTTCATGCGCGTACGTCTCGCCGATTCGCTCAAGCGCAAGCAATTGAAGAAGGGTCTCGATCAACTCTCGGAGGAGGGCGCGGTCCAGGTCTTTTTCGATCCGAAGACGCTCGAGCGCGATCCCATTCTCGGTGCCGTCGGCGTCCTGCAGTTCGAGGTGGTCGCCCACCGTTTGAAGACCGAGTACGGAGTGCCCGTGCTGTACGACAGCCTGCCTTATACCCACGCGCGCTGGGTCTTCGGCGACAAGTTCGACTCGAAGGTCTTCGAGCAGAAGGCGTACGGTCGGGTCAAGTGCTTGGTGGACGTCGAGGGACGTCCTCTCGTCCTTTTCGGCGACGACTGGTCAATGCGCCGCACGACCGAGGAGCACGCGGAGCTCGAGTTCGTTGCCGCGGTGCAACCAGGAAGGGGCGGCGACAAAGGCGGTTGACAGGGTTTCGGCTTCGTGAGAGCCGTAAAAGCCGGGCAAAGTCGCTCGAGGCGCAGGTGGCGTGATGAATACCCGCAAAACACGGGCTTTTTCTTTCGAGTTTTTTCCTCCCAAGGGCGATCAGGGGACCGACCGGCTGCGCGACACCATCCGGCACCTGGCGGCTCTCAAGCCGCAGTACGTATCGGTCACGTTCGGCGCGGGCGGCAGCACGCGCGATGGAACGTACCAGACGGCGCGGCACATCCAGAAGACCACCGATCTGCAAGTGGTGCCGCACCTGTCGTGCCTCGGCGTGAGCCGCGAAGCGTTGCAAGAGACGCTCGAGCGTTACCGGGATCTCGGGGTCCGACGCATCGTCGCGCTGCGCGGAGACAAGCCGCGCGGCGGTCACGGCGGGCCGCCCGGACCGTTCAAATACGCGAACGAGCTCGTGTCGTTCATCCGGCAGTTCGGCGGGTTTTCGATCACGGTGGGGTGCTACCCCGAGTTTCATCCCGAGAGCCCCGACCCGCAAAGCTGCATGAAGAACTTCGCGCGCAAGGTTCGAGCGGGAGCCGACGAAGCGATCACCCAGTACTTCTTCAGCAACGAAGCCTATTACACGTTCGTCGACAACGTGCATCGCCTCGGCGTCGACGTCCCGATCGTCGCCGGCTTGATGCCGATCACGGATTACCAGCAGATTGCTCGGTTCTCTACATTTTGCGGAGCGGACATCCCGCTCTGGATCCGCAAGCGGATGGAGGCGTTCGCCAACGATCCTGCATCGCAGAAAGCGTTCGGGATCGAAATTGCGACGCGACAAGCCGAGGATCTGCTTCGGCAAGGGGCGCCGGGCATCCATTTCTACACTCTGAACAAGGCGGAAGCGACCCTGCGGATCTGGAAGAACCTCGGCCTTTTCCCGGCGCTGAAAGAGCTGGCGCCCGTACAGGCTTCGGTTTCGTAGCCCGCGTCTCCGCGACGATTGGTCCCGCGCTTCTATTTAAAACGCGATCCCGAACCCGTCTCGCCACGGGGGCGGAGTCACCGGAATGGTGACGTGCGTGGCCGCGACGGTCTGGCGGCCTCCGCGCGAAATCGGAAATTTCTTGATCGATCCATAAGCTCGAAGCTCGACTTCGCCGCGCGCGTCGGGTGAGCCTCCGGCGAGCAGCGTCATGTACGTCCCGTTGCGGAGCCCCGAGAAGGCGACCGACTTCGCGCTCGAGCGCGCATCGGTCGGCGTGAACGGCGAAAACACGTTGCCGAGAGGCGAAACCACGAAGACCGTGGGGCAACGTTCGCCTCCGAAGCAGGTCATTTCCGCTTCGAATTGCCCGGCTCCCGCCACCGCCTTCGCAAACGGAGGGGGCCTGCCCGCCTCGAGCTGCGAGGCGAGCTCGGAAAGAAGCCGGCTCGGCCTGCCGAGGAATCGCACCTCGGCGAGCGCGTCGCGATCGTCCAGAATGCGCGCACGGCAGCGCAGTGATTCGTAGGTGAACTCGTCGGACTTGGGGGAGAGCTCCGCGAGCGAGCGCCAGTGCGCGCATGCTCGCCGCTCGTCGCCCAGGGCTTCGAAGGCGCGCGCTCCGCGAACGTGCCACTTGATGCTGGTGGGATCGGTCTCGGTCTGCGTGTCGACCGACGCGACGGCGAGCGGCGCGTCGTCGTTGGCAACGGCGGCGTAGGCGAGAAGCTCTCGCGCGACCGGAAGATCGGGGTCCATCGAAACGAACCGCCGCGCAACGGCGAGCGCCTGCTCGAAACGCCCGCGCGCGAGAAGCCCACGCGCGAGATCCTCGTACCGTTTGCGGCTCGACGGGCTCGCGTCGAGGAGCGACTGGAGCTTCGCCACGGTGGATTCGTCTCTCGTCAGCCAGCTGTCGTCGGCCGAGCGATGGAGGGCCGTCGGCTGCGTTTGCGGCGGCAAGTGGGGCGCGGCGATCATGGCTTCGGCGGGGCGAAACGTAAGAGGAACGTTCGCCGTGGCGAGACCCGAGGCAGCGCCGGGAAACCGCATACTTCGCACGACCGAAAGAACGCACGCCGTCAGGTTGCCGTCGGCGAAGCTACTGCCTCCGTCTCGCACGGCGACCACCTCGCCGCTCTGATCGACGACGAAGCGAACGTTCATCCGTCCCGCGAGCGCGGCGTTACGCATCAACCCCATCTCGTAGCAAGCACGAAACCTCGCGAACGATTGGCGGACGACGCGCGTCACCACGTCGCTCGACAGACCACCTTGGACCTGAGCGACGCCGATCTGAACCGTTCCTGCGGTGCGCCCCCCGAGCATCGGGCCCGTGCTGGTGGCGAGCCCACTCATCCCGGCGCCGTTCGACGCGCGGTCCATCTCGAGCGGCGCACGGCCGGCCGCTTCCGATTTCGACTCTTCCAAGCGGGGCGCAGGAGCCGGCTCCGCCGCCGCCGGCGCCGCCGCTCCACTCGGCCCGTCGAATGACCGATCAAACCCTCTGGCCGCCGGCTTCGGAGCGCTGGTCGCGACAGGCGATGGCGGGGGTGACGAGGGTGCGGCGACCTTCTCGTCGGCGGCAAAATCGGACGAAGCCGATCGCTTCTTGGCCGGTGCGCTTTCCTTGTCCCTCGCCTCCGCCTCGTTTCCGATGTCGCGCGGGCTTCCTTGGGTCGGTGCGAGTGCACCGCTCGTTTCGAGCGCGAGCGGATCGAGCGCGGGACCAGCGGCAGGCGGCGCCGTGCGCTTGATGCCGAACTCTGCGAACATCTGGTCGTTCTCGAGAACGAGAAGCGACGTGTAGCGCGACATCACGTGGTAGCGCTTCGAGAGATCGATCACTTGCTTGACCGTCGCGGCGTCGGTCGATTTCTCGAGATCGGAAATGCGCGCCAGCGACCAGAGCCGGGGCACGAGCGGATTCTGCCGCGCCGCTTCCGGCGTAAAGCGAACGGGTCGCGTCAGGGTGTAGGGCTGCCCGTCGAGGTCGCCTCGCAGCGTCACCTCGCCGGGCTCGTTCGCGGAAAGCCGCCCGACAAGGACGACCTGCTCACCGAGGCGCAGGTTGCGGAGCGTCCGCGGGTAAACGTCGCCGAAGCTGCCCGGCAGATCGACCCTTGCGTTGCGGATCACCGGGCTGCGCAGCGAGAGCGCGAGCTCCGCGACGCGTTGCTCGATCGACTCGCCCGTCACGACCGGCTCGTACGCGCCCCCCAAAGCCTGGGCGAGCGCAGCGATCACGATCTCGTCGACCGCGCGTCCGGCGCCCAAAAAACGAAGATCCGCTTTTCGCTCCGCGAGCGCGGATCGGACGCGTGCCGTCACGCCGGTCGCGGAGAGCTCGCCCGACGTGGGCGATCCATCGCCGATGTAGACGATCTGGCCGGCGTTGGTCGGCTCGAGACGCCGGGCCGCGTCGAGCAGAGCGCCGGCCACGTCGGTCGAGCCGGTCGGTGACCGGGCGGTGAGCCAGCGCGTGAGCTCCGCCACGTTCTGATCGGTCGGCGGCGCGAGTCCAGAATCCGGGAACGTGGCGCACGCACTGTCGCAAGCGAGGACCACGAACCTCTCGTCCGCGTCGAGTTGGCTGACGAGGCCTGCCGCGAGCTTCGCTTCCCCCTCCAGCGTTTCCTTCGATTGACTGTGGCTCGCGTCGACGACGATGGCGCGATCGCGCCGCGTGTGCGCGGGCGTCATGCCCGCCGGCAAATCGGCGCGCACACGGAGCGCGAAGTAGCCGATTCCTTCAGCGCCGCGCGCGGCGTCATCGAGCCCTCCACCCTTGAACTCCCCCCACGCGGGCACGTAAGCCGAAAGGTCAGCTTCGTCGGCTCGCTGTCGCGCATAGGAGACGATGAAGTCGGCCCCAGGGGTGAACCGATGGGCGGTAAATCCGGCCCGAAAACCCCGATCGTCCCCGGTCTTCGACGCGCTGTAGCCGGGCGTTTCCACTTCTTCGAGCTTCGAGCGGGTGTCCGTCGCCCGCACTTGAACCGAAAAATCGTCGATCTCGGTGGCGCGCTCGGAACCGACCGACAGCGGGTACACGTAGCGAACGCGCCCGCCCGACTCTGCCAACACCTGATCGTAGGCGATGCGCACCTTGCGGCTTCCCTTGGCCGGGAGCGGGAAGATCTTGAGCGAGAAATCGCCGCCGGAAACCCACTCGAGCAGCGCGGGATCGCGCGGACGGACCGTGTCCTCGACGATTCCCTTGAAGATCGCCGCGGCTCGCTTCTTTTCCACGATCTCGCCCTCGACCGGCTTGTCGTTCACCCAGAGAGCGAGGCGCGAAATGCTGGCATCGGCGGGCAGTGGGAAAACATATCGCCCCTCGAGCACCTGCGAAGTGTCGTTCTGGAAAACCTCCTCGACCTCGGTTCGCGCGAGGCCGTCGCGCAGCACGACGTCGACGTTGTGCGAAACGAGCCTCACGCCCGAAACGACGTCGGTCCTGCCCGGCACGCGCGCCGTCATTCGCCCGAGCCCTCGAGGCCCCGCGTCGAGCGCGAGCGCCGGCTGCGCGCTCGCGCTGGCGGTGCGGTGCGGCTCGACGGCGACGAACGATGCCGAACGCTCGGGCGGCCTCCCTTTCGCCAGATCGGCGGTCTCGCCCGATAGAAGAACCATCGTCTGTCCTATGCCCGAGCGGAGCGTCAGCTTCCCCTTCTCGACCGTCACCGCCGCTCGATCGGCGCTCCGCGCACGTATCAAGACGGTGGCCCCGACTTTCGGGTCGATCTCGGCCGTTCGTCCGGCGACCTCGATGCGAAGGGAGTCGCCATTTGGCCCAGTCGTGCCGAGCTTTCGCAACACCACCGACCCTTGCTGCACTTCGACGCTCGAGCTCGACCCGAGAACGACCGCACTCTCCTCGCCGAGATCGAGGTTCGCCGCCGAGCCGAGCGCGAGTGACGCGCGAGCACCTCGCGCCGTCTTGACGAGCGCCCCGGCGGGAAGGGTGTCGTCTTTCGCGATGGCCGAGCACTTCTTGCCGTCGTGGTCGCACCGTGAGACGGCCGGCCCCTCCGAACCCTCGAGACCGAGCGGAGCGTCGACGTCGAGGGCCCGGATCGCCCCGTCCCCTTTGGACCCCGAGTCCTTGTGGCACGATAGAGTCAGAGCTGAAAATAGAAGCAGAGCGCCGCGACGGAAGTATCGCACGATGGTCCCCATCCTTTTCGTGAGTGAACTTCCAATATAGACCTGTGGCCGGCGAGAAAGTTTTATGCTTTTTTGCGTGTCGCCGGGTATGAGAGGATGCTGGGGGCAGGAAGGCGAACCATGCGACTCGGCATCGATTTCGGTACGACGCGCACCGTTGTCGCCTTCTGTGATCGGGGAAACTACCCTGTCGTCAGCTTCGCCGACGAGGTGGGCGACGCGGTGGAGTGCTTCCCGTCCGTCGTTGCCGAGAAAGATGGGCACCTGCGTTTCGGTTTCGAGGCCGAGCGCCTCGCGGCCGACCCGGAATGGACGGTCTTGCGCTCGTTCAAGCGCGCGCTGGGCGAGCGATCTCCGGATGCGACGGTGCAGATCGGCTCGACGCGCATCCGGATGGCCGACCTGCTCGCCCAGTTCTTCGCTGCTCTTGCCGCCGCCTTTTACACCCGCTCCAACGTGGCCGCCGCGGCCCTGATCGAGCCGAACGAACCGCTCGAGGTTTTCGTCGCGGCACCGGCCAACGCCCACAGCACCCAGCGCTTCATCTGCCTCGACGCGTTCCGCCGCGCCGGCTTCGAAGTGCTCGGGTTGCTCAACGAGCCGTCAGCGGCTGGTTTCGAGTACACCCACCGATACCGGAGCACGCTCACCTGGAAAAAGGACCACGTCGTCGTCTACGACATCGGCGGCGGCACGTTCGACGTTTCGCTCCTTCGAATGAGCGGGCCACTTCACGAGGTCATCGCCACGTCCGGCATCAACCGACTCGGAGGCGACGATTTCGACGAGGTGCTTCTCGAGCTCGCTCTTTCGCGCGCCCACCTCGATCGACGCTCGATTTCGAGTCGCGCCGTTCGAACGCTCCTCGATCAATGCCGGCACTTGAAAGAGCAACTTCACCCGTCGTCGCGCCGCGTGGTGGTCGATCTCGGGACGACCCTCGGACGCGCCGCTCCCAAGGCCGACGTGTCCATCGACGTGGGCGATTTCTACGAACGATGCGCGCCGCTCGTCGATAGGACGATCGAGGCCATGGTCGGAGTTTTGGAGAGGCTCGCGCCCGGGCAGGCCGTCGACGGAGCGAAATTACCACAGGAAATCGCGGGCATTTACGTGGTCGGCGGGGCAAGCTCGCTCCCCTGCGTGGCAAGGGCCCTTCGCGAGGGTTTCGGCAAGCGAGTCCATCGCTCCCCCTACCCTTCGGCCGCCGCCGCGATCGGACTAGCCATCGCGGCCGACGAGAACGCCGGCCTCCGGCTCGCCGATCGATTCTCCCGCGTGTTCGGCGTTTTCCGCGAAGGGGACGGCGGCACCGAGGTGACGTTCGATCCTATCTTCGACCAAGACGTGCTCTTGCCCGAGACACCGCAACGTCCAGCCGTCGTCGAGCGCACCTACAGGGCCGCTCACAACATCGGCCATTTTCGGTACGTCGAGTGTTCCGAGGTCGACCGGACGGGGCACCCGCGGGGCGACATGGCTCGCTTCGCGGACATCTACTTTCCTTTCGATCCGCACCTGCGAGACGACAGAGCTGAGCTCGGATCGGTCGGCGTGCGGCGCTTTGACGCCGACGGTCCGCTCATCCGCGAGACCTACGCCGTCGGGGCGCAGGGAATCGTCGAAGTGCGCATCGCCAACCTCGACGATCATTACGAGTTCGCCTACCGGCTCGCCCCCGGCGACACCGCCTAGCCCACGGCGCTCGCGGATTTTGCGCTCGAGGTTATCGGCGCGCGCGGCTCGATCACCGCGCCGCGTGGGGGGGGTCGGTCGGAGTGAGCACCGAGGCGGCGTTCGCCTCTTGCGTGCCTTCTGTCTTCTCCGTGACCGAGGGCTGCGAAGGAGCCTTCGAGTTGATCTTGTCCGCACCGAGTCGTAAGGCGCGCGGCTTCGGTGGTTCCACGACCGGAGCCGATTCAGCGGGCTTGGAGCTTTCGATTTGGCGTTCGCCGATGTCGACGACGACCGGCGCATCGACAGCCATCAAACGACGCCCCTCCACGACGCGGACGGCCTGTGGTTTCTGCACCGCCATGAGCGCGGCTGGGATGGCCAAGACCGAACCCAGCCACACGATTTTGACCCAAACTGACTTGTCCATAAGGAGGGCCCTCCCACCGGGCTGAACGGGCCAATTCCAAAATACTAAAATCCGCCATGGACACCGCGTCTCGAAACACGCGGCCACGTACATCCTCCGCGAATGTAGGGGCCGCCTTGACACTTCTTAACGGACACTTTGCAGAGAGCTGCTGGTACGCGTGTCGCGCCGTGGCTAGGCTCCGACGAGATGCGTTCCACGGGTCAGTTCATCGCGTTTTTGTCGATCGCTCTCACGGTGGTCGGCGCGTGGCAGTATTACGTGTGGACCCGGCTGGTCCGCGACCCTGCGTGGCCGCAACCGTACGAGCGAATCGCCACCGTTGCGCTCGTCCTGATGATCGTCCTTCCGCCGGTCGCCATCTTCGGCGCGAGGTTCATGTCGCGATCCACCATCGGGGCCGTGAGCGCCGCGCTCTACACTTGGTTTGGCCTCGCATTCCTTCTGACGGTCACATTTTTCGCGGCCGACGTCGCGCGCTGGCTAGTTCGCGCCTTTTCATGGCTCGCCGGCGAAGCATCGCCCGAGGATCCCGATCGGAGGAGGCTC
>Ga0075425_100005765_pt1 | contig 12908 bp, 12 predicted proteins | sample SoiMethybrSBSTD4_FD_75300 | JGI IMG/M metagenome (GOLD analysis project Ga0075425, IMG submission 75300) | Bulk soil microbial communities from a Populus tree surrounding site in Tennessee, USA - Soil MetaG P. TD hybrid SBSTD4 | ecosystem: Environmental > Terrestrial > Soil > Tree plantation...
CCGCGGCATGGCGAAACCGGCGTCGCGTCGCGCGAGCGCGAACGGCGACTACGAATCGCTGGTGCGCGAGCAGTATGCGTCGCTCAGCCCCGCGCACCGGCGCGTTGCCGATTACCTACTCGCCGACGGGCGCCGCGCCGCGCTCGAACCGATCGCGACCGTCGCGAAGAACCTGCGCACCTCCGAGTCCACGGTCGTGCGCTTCGCGCAGACGCTCGGCTACAAGGGCTATCCCGAGCTGCGCGACCAGCTGCGCGAGCGTTTCCTCGCGACCGCGACGAGCCTCGACCGGCTCGCGGCGAGTGGCGCCGACGCGAAGGCTCGAGGCGCGACCCTCGAGCGCGTCCTCGCCGAGGATGCCGACAGCATCATGCGCACTCTCGCGCAGATACCGCCTGCGAGCTTCGACGCCGTCGTGGACGCGGTCGTCTCCGCGCGTCGCACGTACGTCGTCGGCTTTCGCGGATCCGCGGGCATCGCGCTCGTCCTCGGCATGGGCCTGCGCATCTTCCTTCCGGAGACGCGCGTGGTCGCAGTGAACGTCGGCGACACGCCGGAGGAGCTGCTCTCGCTGCGCAAGCACGACGTCCTCGTCGTCATCAGCTATCTGCGCTACGCCGGACAGACGCTCGAGATCCTGCGCTTCGCGCACGAGGCCGGCGCGAAGACGGTCGCGATCACCGACAGCCCGGCGTCACCCGTCGCGCGGCTTGCCGACCATGCACTCATCACGCGGCCGACGTCGCCGCGCACGATGGCGTCGTACGCGCCCGCCGCGAGCATCGCCTCGGCGCTCACCGAAGCCGTCGCCGCGCGCCGCGGGGCCGCCGCGGGGCGGTCGCTACGACTCGCCGAGTCGCTCTGGGACCGTTTCCGCGTTCACGCACGCGAGTCGCGCTGAGCGACCTCGCGGCGGGCGATCCGTATCGCATGCCGCAGAAGCTCGAGCGCGCGCTCGACGTCGGCTTCGGTGCGGACCCGTACGAGGATCCAGTCGAAGCCCGGGCCGCGAAGGTCGACGCGAGCGTCACTGCGCAGCTCGTCGCGCAGCGCGCGCACGCCGCCGCGCGTGAGGCGCACGTCCACCTGTCCGTTGTGGTGGTGCGCGATCTCCTTCGTCCCCAGCCAGAGCGCGTCGGTGTGGCCTTTCTTGAACCGTGACGGCCGGCGCTGAAGGCCGCGGATGCGCGCACCGCGCGCCATGAACTCCTCGAGCATCTGCCGCTAGGTGAGGAGCCTCCGGATCGAGTCGGGCAGCGGCGCGTCGACCTGCGGGGAGCGCAGCTGCGCGAGCATGCCGCCGTCCACGTACAGGACCTGCCCGGTGATGTAGCTCGCGTCGTCCGACGCCATGAAGGCGATGACGCGCGCGACCTCGTCGGGATCGCCGCCGCGCGCGAGCAGCGGGACGACCGCGCCGCGCTGCCGGCGCGCCTCGGCGTTCTGCTCCGCGAACCGCTCGGTCATGATCGCGCCGGGCCCCACGGCGTTCACGCGGATGCCGAACGGCCCGAGGTCGAGCGCCGCGGCGCGCGTGAACGCCTCGAGGCCGCCCTTCGAGGTGTCGTATGCGGCCATGTTGCGATGCGCGCGGACAGCGCCGAACGAGGTCACGTTCACGATCGCGCCCTTCGTCTTCCGGTCGACCATGAGCCTCGCGGCGCGCTGCGTCATGAGGAAGATGCTGCGCAGGTTCGAGCGGATCACCGTGTCCCAATGCGCCACGTCCATCTCGAGGACGTGCGCCTTCGGATCGGACCACGCGGCGTTGTTCACCAGGACATCGACCGCGCCGAACGCACTCAGCGTCGCGTCATACAGACGCGCGACATCCTGCTCGTCGCCGACGTCCGCGGCGACGGCGATCGCCTCGCCGCCGTCCTTCTTTATGCGGTCCACGATCGGCGCGAGCCGGCCGCCGTCGGTCTTGCCGTGCACGACGACGCGCGCGCCCTCGGCCGCGAGGCGCACCGCCGTTGCCTTGCCGATGCCGCGGCTCGATCCGGTGACGATCGCGACCTTGTTCTGCAGCCGCATGCGAAGGTCTCTAGGAGGCGTGCGCTGCGCGCCGTCGTGCCGCGGTGGGCACGTCGAGCCGGTCGAGGATCGCGGCGAGCTCGGCGCGCTCGCTCGACGCCAGGTCTGCGAGCGGCGCGCGCACCGGACCGGAGGGGTGGCCGAGCAGCGTCATCGCCGCCTTCATCACCGCGACCTCGTACCCGCGGCGGCGCTGACGGAGCTCGTAGAACGGACGCACGACTCGGCGATGGTAGTCGGCCAGCGAGGCGTGATCGCCCTCGGAGGCGAGGCGGAAGAGCTCGACGGACGCCTCGGGCCAGAAGCACGCGAGCGATGAGGTGAATCCTTCGGCGCCCACCGCGAAGTACGGCGCGACGAGATCGTCACCCACGCCAGCAAGCCAGACGAGGCGATCACGGCCGAGACGTTCGACGACGTGTTCGCGGAGTCGCTGGAAGAGGCGCACGTCGCCGCGCCCATCCTTGAAGCCGATGAAGTGCGGAATATCGCGCGCGAGGCGCTCGACCTGCTCAGCGCTGAACGCCTGGCCGTCGCGCGCGTAGACGAGGATCCCGAGCGCCGTCGCGTCGGCGATCTCGGCGACGTAGCGCAGGAGCGCGTCTGGATCGGGATGCGCGTAGTACGGCGGCAGCACGAGGATCGCCGACGCGCCCGCGCGCTCCGCGCGCCGCGCGAGGTCGCGACCGACGCGGGGGCCGAAACCGACGCCGGCGACGACCGGCGTGCGACCGTCGACCGCCTCGACCGTCGCTTCGACGACGACGGCGCACTCGTCCGGCGTGAGGCTGAACAGCTCGCCGGTACCGCTCGGCGCCACGAGCGCATTCATGCGCGTCATAGCGAGCCAGGCCGCGTTCTCGCGTATCCCGTCGAGATCCAGTTCACCGCGCTCGTCATAGGGCGTGATCGGAAACGCGAGCACGCCTCGCAGCAGTGGCTTGATAGCTGCCGGGTCGGCCGCGACGAGCGTGCGGCTCACCGCCGCGTCCTGCACATGTCGCGGAAGCATACTTGTAAACGAACCTGTCGGTCGCAAATGCGCTTGCAGCCGGTCAAGGTGCCTGCTAGCCTCCCGCCGGGCGTGGCCAGCGATGGCCGCGGCGCCGTATCGGCGCGGGAGGCATGCAATGGAACGGCGTATCGATCGGAGAGACTTCCTGAGGCTCGTCGGCGCGGGTGCGGGCGCCGCGGCGCTCGCGGCGTGCGCGCCGTCCACGACCGGACCGAGCCCGAGCGCGGCCGCGGGGGCGACGGCCGAGCCGCTCACGCTGCCGATCGTGTCGCAGCCGCTCACCCTCAAGTACTGGTGCCCGATGAGCTCGAACGTGAGCGCGACGATGAAGACGTTCGGCGAGATCGCGATGTACCAGGAGCTCGAGAAGCGCACCGGGATCCATCTCGACTTCCAGCACCCGCCACTCAATCAGGAGAACGAGCAGTTCAACCTCCTCACCGCGTCGGGCACCTATCCGGACGTGATCGAGTTCAACTGGCTCACCAACGCACCGGGCGGGCCCGCGCGTTTCGTCAAGGACGGCGTGATCATCCGGCTCAACGACCTCATCGATAAGTACGCACCGAACCTGCGGAAGGTCCTCGCCGACCACCCCGAGTGGCGCAAGCAGATCGTCACCGACGAGGGCGATATCTACGCGTTCCCGTTCATCCGCAGCGACGTCCGGCTGCTCGTCTCGACCGGCCTCGCCGTGCGACAGGACTGGCTGGACAAACTGAATCTGAAGGCGCCGGCCACGATCGACGAGTGGCGGGTGATGCTCACCGCGTTCAAGCAGCGCGACCCCAACGGCAACAACAAGGGCGATGAGCTTCCGCTCAGCACCTGGGCGAGCTCGCCCGGATTCAGCGGCGGCTCGCGCGGGGCCTTCTCGCGCTACTCGTTCGTCGGCGCATGGGGCATCGGCCTCGAGTGGTACCAGGAGAACGGCGCGATCAAGTACGGCGCGTTGCAGCCGCACCTCCGCGAGTTCCTGGGAACGATGGCGCAGTGGTACAAGGAGGGCCTCATCGATCCGGACGTGTTCGCGACGACGCAGAACACCTTCGACGCGAAGGTCACCAACAACCTCATCGGGTCCGCGAGCATGCAGGGCGGTAACGGCATCGGGAAGTACGCCGGGCTCATGGCCGGCAAGGGCACCTTCAAGCTCTCGCCGGTGCAGATGCCCGTCCTCAAAGCCGGCGACAAGATCCTCCTCGGCGGCCGCGACAACAACTACCCGGGGCAGGGGTCGGCCGCGATCACGAGCTCGAACAAGAAGGTCGTCGAGACGGTGAAGCTGCTCGATTACGCGTACAGCACCGAGGGCAGCCTGCTCTACAACTTCGGCATCGAGGGCACCAGCTACACGATCGTGAACGGCGTCCCGACGTACAAGGACGCGATCATGCATGACCCTCAGATCCCGTCCGCGCAGATGATCTCGCGCTACGCGCGCGGCAACTTCAACGGGCCGTTCGTCCAGGACGTGCGGTACATCACGCAGTACTACGAGCTGCCCGAGCAGAAGAAGGCGCTCGAGGTCTGGACGTTGCCATCGAACGAGAAGCTCCTCCCGCCCATCACGGCGACGCAGGACGAGGCGAAGAAGCTCGCGACGACGATGGCCGACATCAACACGCGGTATGACGAGGTGTTCACGAAGGTCTGGTCGGGCAAGGCGTCGCTCGACGATTGGGACGCGTTCACCAAGGCGCTCCCGGGCATGGGTATCAACGACGCGATCAAGATCCAGCAGAACGCCCTGGACCGTTACAACAAGCGACCCGGGTAGCCTTCGCCGGTGGTGCGGACGGCTACGACGTCGCTAGAGATCGTCGAGCCACTGCCCCTGGTGAGGACGCGGGGGCGGTGGCAGACGATCTCGCGGGACCTCGCGCGCAACCGCCACCTCTACCTAATGCTGCTTCCCGTTCTCCTCTACTACGTCGTCTTCCACTACCTGCCGATGTACGGCGCGGTCATCGCCTTCCAGGACTTCAATCCCGTCAAGGGCGTCTTCGGCAGCAGGTGGGTCGGGCTCGAGAACTTCCGGGACTTCTTCTCGAGCGTGTACTTCGGGCGTCTCATCTTCAACACCGTCGCGATCAGCGTGCTCGAGATCGTGTTCGCGTTCCCCGCGCCGATCATCCTCGCGCTCCTCATCAACGAGCTGCGCTGGAACCCGTTCCGCCGCCTCGTGCAGACGGTCACATACCTGCCGCACTTCATCTCGGTCGTCGTCGTGGTCGGTGTGATGTTCGACTTCCTCGCGCGCGACGGCCTGGTGAACCAGCTGCTGGCGAGCCCGTCGCCGACCGCGTTCATGCAGGACCCGGACTGGTTCCGCCAGCTCTTCGTCGGATCGGGCATTTGGCAGCACGTCGGCTGGGGCTCGATCGTGTTCCTCGCGGCCATCACCGCGATCGACCCGCAGCTCTACGACGCGGCCAAGGTCGACGGCGCGAGCAGGTTCCGGCAGATCTGGCATGTCACGATCCCGGGGATCCTTCCCACGATCGTGATCCTCCTCGTGTTGCGGCTCGGATCGGTGATGACCGTCGGCTACGAGAAGATCATCCTCATGTACAACCCGCTCACGTACGAGACCGCCGACGTCATCTCGACGTACGTGTACCGTCGCGGCATCCTCCAGGCGGACTTCGGCTTCAGCGCCGCGGTCGGGCTCTTCAATTCGGTCATCAACTTCGCGCTGCTGTTGATCGCGAACCGCGTCAGCAAGCGTCTCACGGACGCGAGCCTGTGGTGAGCGCCGTGCGCGCGAGGCCGATCCGCATGCGCGAGAGCCGCGGCGAGCGGTTGTTCAGCCTCGGCAACGTGATCTTCATGGTGGCCCTCATGGTCATCACGCTCTACCCGCTGCTCTACGTGCTCTTCGCGTCGCTCAGCAACCCGACGCAGCTCACGTCGCATCGCGGTCTACTGTTCGCGCCGCTCGACCTCACGCTCGAGGCGTATCGCCGCGTCCTCGAGAACCCGCTCATCCTCTCGGGCTACCGCAACACGCTGTTCATCGTGGTCGTCGGCACCGCGCTGAACGTCTTCCTCACCGCGCTGGGCGCGTACGCGCTCTCGCGCAGGAACGTCCTCTTCAAGAACCCGGCGATGTTCTTCATCGTCTTCACGATGTTCTTCAGCGGCGGGCTTATCCCGTCGTACCTGCTGGTTTCCCAGACACTGCACATGGGGAACACGCTGTGGGCGCTCATCATCCCGACCGGCGTGAACACGCTCAACCTCATCATCATGCGCACCGCGTTCAACCAGGTGCCGCAGTCGCTCGACGAGGCCGCGCGCATGGACGGCGCGAGCGACTGGACGATCCTCTTCAGGATCGTCATCCCGCTCTCGTGGCCGGTGGTCGCGGTGATGATCCTCTTCTACGGCGTCGCGCACTGGAACGCGTTCTTCTCCGCGCTCGTGTACATCCGCGAGCGCGACCTGTACCCGCTCCAGCTGGTGCTGCGCGAGATCCTCATCTCGAGCAACGTGCAGAACATGGCGACCGACGTCTCGAGCGGTGACGTGCAGGCCATCGGCGAGACGATCAAGTACGCGACGATCATCGTCGCGACGCTCCCGATCCTCTTCGTGTACCCGTACCTGCAGCGCTACTTCGTGAAGGGCGTGACGATCGGAGCGATCAAGGAGTGAGCGGGAAGTGAGCGCGCCCGACACCCGCGCGCTGCAGGACGCGATCGACGCGAAGGCGCGCTCGGGGGGCGGCACGGTGCGCGTCGCGGCGGGCCGGTACGTCACCGGTGCGCTCGTCCTGCGCGACGACATCACCCTCGAGCTCGAGGCGGGCGCCACGCTCGTCGGCAGCGAGGATCCGGCCGACTACCCGCTCGTCGAGACGCGCTGGGAGGGCCGGCACCAGATCACCCACGCGCCGCTTATCGGCGGCAGCGGCCTGCGCGACGTCGCGGTGGTCGGCCGTGGGACGGTCGACGGACGTGGCGCCGGCTGGTGGGAGCGTCATCGCAATAAGACGCTCGACCATCCGCGGCCGCGGCTCATCTCCATCGCCGAGTCGACGAACGTCCTGATCGCGGGCCTCACGCTCGTCAACTCGCCCTCATGGACGGTCAACCCGGTGCGCTGCGAGAACGTGACGGTCACGAAGGTCACGATCCGTAATCCCGCTGACTCGCCGAACACCGATGGGGTGAACCCGGACTCATGCCGCTACGTGCACATCTCCGACTGCCACTTCGACGTGGGCGACGACTGCATCACCATCAAGTCCGGCATCGAGACCGAGGCGCCGGACAAGCGCGCGCCGTGCGAGAACGTCACGATCACGAACTGCACCATGGCGCACGGCCACGGCGGCGTCGTGCTCGGGAGCGAGATGAGCGGCGACGTGCGCAACGTCGCGATCTCGAACTGCGTATTCGTCGGCACCGAGTGCGGGCTGCGCATAAAGACGCGTCGCGGCCGCGGCGGCGTGATCGAGGACATCCGCGCGTCGAACATCGTCATGCGCGACGTCCTCCTGCCGTTCACGGTCAACCTCTTCTACAACGCGTATCGCCAGGGCGATCCGGTCGTGGCCGACAAGAGCGCGCGGCCGGTGGACGATGGCACGCCGCGAGTCCGCCGTATCCGCTTCAGCGAGATCACGGCCGAGGATGCGCATTACGCAGCCGCGTTCCTGTACGGCCTGCCGGAGATGCCGATCGAGGACATCTCGTTCCGCGACGTCGCCATCCGGATGTCCGAGCGCGCCACCGCCGGGGCCATGCGGAACTTCGACGGCTTCGAGCAGCTCAGCCGCGCCGGCTTCATCGCACGGAACGTGCGCGGGCTGCAGCTCGAGGACGTCGAGGTCTCCGGGCAGCAGGGTGAGCCGTTCGTGCTCACGGACGTCGCGTGAGCGCGGTGGCCACGGGCTGGGCGGAGCGCACCGCGGACTCGGTCATGCGCCGTGGCCCGGTGCTCGACGATCGGTGGGACTACAAGTGGGGCGTCGTCGCGCTTGGCATGCTGCGGCTGTGGCGCGCCACCGACGATCGCCGCTACTTCGACTACGTGCGGCGCAGCGTCGACGCGTTCGTCCATCCAGACGGATCGATCGCGACCTACGACCGCGGTGAGTTCACGCTCGACTTCATCAACCCGGGCAAGGTCCTCTTCGCGCTGTGGCACGAGACCGGCGAGCACCGCTACCGCGCCGCGCTCGAGCTCCTCCGGGACCAGCTGCGCGCGCAACCGCGGACGCCGTCGGGCAGCTTCTGGCACAAGCGCATCTATCCCGATCAGATGTGGCTCGATGGCGTGTACATGGCGAGCCCGTTCCTCGCCGAGTACGCGGCCACCTTCGACGAGCCCGCGATCTATGACGACGTGATCCGGCAGTTCACGCTCGCGTTCGCGCACACCCGCGACGAGCGCACCGGCCTGCTCTCTCACGCCGTCGACGAGTCGCGGACGCAGTTGTGGGCCGACCCGAGCACCGGCCGCTCGCGCTCGTTCTGGGGACGCGCGCTCGGCTGGTACGCGATGGCGCTCGTGGACGTCCTCGACATCCTGCCCGGGGACGCGCGCCGCCGGACGCTCGTCGACATCCTCGCGCGGACGATGGACGCTGCCCTCGCCGTTCAGGACCGGAGTGGCCTGTGGTGGCAGGTGCTCGATCAGGGCGACCGCGACGGGAACTATCTCGAGGAGTCGGCGTCGGCGATGTTCGCGTACGCGCTCGCGAAAGGCGCGCGCCAGGGGCATCTGCCACCGGAGCACCGGCGTCGTGCGGCGCGCGCATACGACGCGATCGTCGAGCGATTCGTCCATGCGAGGCCGAACGGCGACGTCGACGTGACGGGATGCTGCGTCGGCACCGGCCTCGGCACGACGCCGGAGCGCGACGGCTCATTCGAGTGGTATGCGAGCCGCCCGGCGGTCGCGAACGATCATCACGGCGTCGGCGCGTTCCTTCTCGCGGCGGTCGAGATCGAACGCGCCGCGGTGACGTGAGCCGTGCGAGCGGCACTCTCGTCGCGATCGCGGCGACGATCCTCGCGTGCTCGCCCGCGGGAGATCCGGCGCCGGCCGTGGAGCGGACGATGACGCCGAGCGCCGCGCCCTCGCTCGCGCCGGTCATGCTCCTCGACGCGCAGACCCTCGCGGATCTGCGTACGACGGGCATGCGCGGCGCCGACGTCCCGGGGCTGTCCGAGCTGCGGCGCGATGCGGACGTGGCCGCCGCGGCGATGCCGATGACGGTGACGGACAAGACGACGCCGGCGCCGTCCGGCGACGTCCACGACTACGTGAGCCTCTCGATCTACTGGTGGCCCGACCCGACCAACACGGATGGGCTGCCGTACTTACAGAAGGACGGTCAGATCAACCCCGAGTCATCAGACACGAAGAAGTACGATGCCGCGAAGCTCAACCGTATGGTCGCGAGCGTCGAGACGCTCTCACTCGCGGCCTATATCACGGGCGAGCGCGCCTACGCCGATGCGTGCGCGAGATGGCTGCGCGCGTGGTTCCTCGACCCGGCGACGCGCATGAACCCGACGATGCGCTACGCGCAGATCATCCCGGGACGGCCCGAGCCGCGAGGCACGGGGATCATCGACAGCCGTCAGTTCATGCGCGCCGTCGACGCGGCGCTCATCCTGCGCACGACGCCGTCGTGGACGCCCGCCGACGACACGGGCCTGCGCGCGTGGTTCGGCGCCTTCGCCGACTGGCTCGTGACGAGCCCGCAGGGTCAGATGGAAGGAGCGGCGAAGAACAACCACGGCACCTGGTACGACGCGCAGCTCGTGGACTTCGCCCTCTACGGCGACCGCGAGTCGCTCGCGCGCGACGTCCTCGCGCGCTTCGCCGCGCGACGTGTGGCGACGCAGATCGCGGCCGACGGCAAGCAGGCGCAGGAGCTCGCGCGCACGCGCTCCTATCACTACAGCGCGTTCAACCTCCTCGCCTTCGCCGTCGCCGCGGATCTCGGGACGAAGGCCGGCATCGACATCTGGCACGCGTCGCCGAGCATCCGCGCGGCGACCGACCTGCTCCTGCCGGCAGCCACGAGCGGCGCGGCGTGGCCGTATCCGGATATCGACCGCGTCGACTACTACACCGAGCTCGCGCCCGTTCTGGCGCGCGCGCAGCGCGCATACCCCGATGCGGGCTACGACAAAACGCTCGCGCAGCTCGCCACGAAGGCGTCGCCCGCGTCGCTCCTGCGCCTTCGCGTCGGCGCCTTCGGCTCGCTCGGCGGCACCGCCGCGGCGCCCGCGCCGCTCGTGCCCGCGGCGTGATCGTCAAGCGCATCCATCCGGACGGCCGCACCGTACGCGCGAGCGAGATGTTCGTCGGCCCGCATGACTACCAGTCGATCGTTGGGAAAGAGAGCGCGCAGTTCCGCGTCGCCGAGCTCACGTTCCGCGACGGGGCGCGAACGAGACTCCACGTCCATGACTCCGAGCAGCTCATCATCATCGTGACGGGCGCGGGTGTCTGTGGCACCGTCGACGCCGAGCACGACATGGGCGTCGGCGACCACGCACTCATCGCCGCGGGCGAGGCTCACTGGCACGGCGTGCGCGCGAACGGGGAGGTCACGCTCCTCTCGGTCCTCGGGCCGCACACGACTCGGCTCGCCGAGGTCTAGGACTCCCGGCGCGCGAGCTGCCACGCGAGCACCCCGTAGACGGCGGCGCACCAGGCGAGGACGACCGCGTACGACTGCCAGATCTCCGTGAACACCCCGTGGCCGGCAAGACCGTTGGCGATGATGCGCATGCCCTGGCCCGTCGGCGTCGCCCGCAGCAGCGCGTCGAGCCAGGCCGGAAGCGGCAGGCCCGTCGCGAACGCCGGGAGGATCACCGGTATGAGGATCACGCTCGACCACGAGTACACCTGCTGTGCGTTCCGGAACAGCCCACCGATGAGCAGGCCGAGGCCGATGAGCGCGACTGCGACGACGAGCGTGCCCGCGCCGAACGTGAGTTGATCGTCGGGTCTGAGACGCGTGAGGCCGAGCATGACGACCACCGACACCGCGACGTATGCGAGACCGACGAGCGCCTTCGCGGCGATCACCTCGAGGTAGCTCCCCACGAGGAGGAGCGCATCGAGCGTCTTCCGCTCGACCTCCTCCGTGAGCATGATCGGGACCGCCAGCACGGCGATCATGCCGATCATCATCACGATCGTCGCGAGCACGAAGTACTTGCGCGGTCCGAGCTGGCTCAGGACGCTCTGCTCGGTCGCGTTGCCGCTTGCGGTCTCGGTCGTCACGACCGCGGGCGGACGCTGCGCGGCGAGCGTCCGTGCCGCCGTCTCGAGGCTGCCCTGCACGTATGCGGCGCCCGCGCTCGGGAGGTCGGGCTGGATGACCCTGATCGTCGGAGCGCGTCCGCCCCTGATCGCGTCGTCGACGTCCTCGGGCAGCACGAACGCGACGTCGACGTCCTTCGTGAAGACCAGCTGCCGCGCGTCGTCCGCGCTCGCGACGTGGCGCAGCTGCAGCTCGGTGGACTGGCTCGCGTCGGCGCGCCCGAGGAGCAGCCGGACGACGGCGGTGCCCTCCGGCCCTGCGTACGCGGTCTTCACGACCTGCGCCTTCGCGTCGGGGAAGACCGAGTTGTAGATGACGGCGAGCAGGATCGGCGTGAGCAGCGACACGACGATCCGCGTCTCGCGGATCGCGTCGACGAGATCCTTGCGGAAGAGCGCGGTGACGATGCGCGCGCGGATCACAGCGCCCGGCCCGCGAGGGCGACGAAGACGTCCTCGAGCGTGCCCTCTTGCGAATGCACCGTGAGGACCTTCCCGTCTCGGATCCACTCGTCGAGACGCGCGGCGTCGGCCGCATCGTCGAGGCGGATGCTGTGCTCGGAACGGTCCGCGAGCAGCACGACGGCGCGCCGTTCGCCCTGCTTCAGCTTGAGCTCGCGTGGCGTGTCGAGCGCGACGACCTTGCCCTGGCTGAGGAACGCGACCCGATCGCAGAGCTCGTCGGCCTCTTCCATGTAATGGGTCGTGAGGAAGATCGTCGTGCCCTCCTTCGCGAGGTGGGCGATGAGCGCTCGCAGCTCGCGCGCGGAGGTCGGGTCGAGGCCGCGTGTCGGCTCGTCCATGAACAGCACGCGAGGGTTGTTGATGAGCGCGCGCGCGACGAGGAGGCGCTGCTTCATCCCGCTCGAGTACGCCTTCACCTTGCGCTTCGCCGCCGACGTCAGGCCGACCGTCTCGAGCAGCTCATCGGCATGCGCCACCGGGACGCCGTAGAGCACGGCGAAGAGGCGCAGGTTGTCGCGCCCGCTCAGGCGCTCGTAGAGGTTGGGGTCCTCGAAGACCGCGTTGATCAGGGGCTTCACCTGTTCGCGCTGGTGGACGACGTCGTATCCCGCGACGGTCGCGGTGCCCGACGTCGGCCGCGCGCGGCCCGTGAGCATGCGGATGGTCGTCGTCTTGCCGGCGCCGTTGTGGCCGAGGAGGCCGAAGACCTCGCCCTCGCCGACGGAGAACGTGACTCCGTCGACGGCCCGCACGCTTCCGTAGTGCTTGTGGAGATCGCGGACCTCGACCGCGGCCGACATGCCGCTGAGGCTACGCGATGCGAAACGTTGCTCGTCGCTCCTCGCGCTGACCGCGCGGCCGTGGCGCGGGGCTATTCGGTCGCGTCGGTCGCGACGGCGAGGATGCCGCGGCGCGTGAGCGCGACACGCACGCCGTGCTCGACGTCCGCGGGAATGCGCGGGCCGAGCGCGCGCAGCGCCGCATCGGGGATCGCGCCGCCTTCCGACGCGAGCATGTCCGCGGCGTTGCGCCGCAGATCCGGGTCGGGCGACACGAGGTTCTCGGCGATGCGTCGACCGAAGAGCCCGCGCAC
>Ga0075425_100005768_pt1 | contig 12903 bp, 8 predicted proteins | sample SoiMethybrSBSTD4_FD_75300 | JGI IMG/M metagenome (GOLD analysis project Ga0075425, IMG submission 75300) | Bulk soil microbial communities from a Populus tree surrounding site in Tennessee, USA - Soil MetaG P. TD hybrid SBSTD4 | ecosystem: Environmental > Terrestrial > Soil > Tree plantation...
CCCACTACCGGACATCCCAACATTTGACAGCCGGAGCCGGCCTCCGGCAGTTCGTCGCGTGCCTAACTTTATCTTGGACCCGTCTAGGGATATCGACCGGCCACAATCGAATGCGGCTCTAAAGCGGAAAGCAAGCTTTTCCAGGAGTGAATTTCGATGAAGCCAAGATTTCCGTTGTTCACGTTGTTATTAGCACTCTTTCCGGTACCCGTCTTTTCAAACACGCTCTACTTTCCGCAGGTTGCCTTCGGTGGAGGTTATTCGACGACGTTCGCCGTTGTGAATACCGGCGCGACCGCCGTCTCCGGACGCCTGAATCTTTACAGCCAGGGCGGTACCCTACGGTCCGATCTGGGCGGGCAGATCTTCATCGCGCCGAGAAATTCAACACGCTTGACCATTCCGAATATCGGACCGCTCACAGCGGTGTGGGGTGAGTTCGATGCAGGAACTGGTACCGTCCAAGGTGTCGCAACGTTTGATTCGCGCGACACCAGTGGCCGTCTGGTTACGAGTGCCGGAGTGTTGGGCATTGAAGCCGACAATGAATTCCTTGTCCCCGTCGATGTTGTATCGGGAAAAGCTTCTACAGGAGTTGCGGTCGCGAACATCTCGAATAACGATTTGTCGATCGAGATGCGGCTCTTTGGCGAAAACGGAACAATGGTTGCGAGTAACCTGAGTTTTCCGATCGCCGCGCACGCTCAAGTTGCCGACTTTGTGCCAAACATCATTACTCAAATTCTCGGAATAGATAGTTTCAGGGGAACATTGGTTATTCGATTGTTGGCGTTTACCCCATCCCTGGCCGTAACGGCTCTAACGGTAAAAGAAGGTTTGTTGTCCGCGATACCGGTGGCGAGGGGAACTTCAGGCGGCGCGATTACTCTGGAATTTCCGCAGGTTGTCTTTGGCGGGGGCTATTCGACAACGCTTACGGTTATGAATGCCGGTGCGGGACTCTTGCAGACAAACCTGCGGTGCTTCACGCAAGACGGAATGGAGCGTACCGACCTCGCAGCAACGATCAGTGCTCGTGGCAGCGGATCAACCCGCTCTACGCTTCCTAACGTCGGGGCGCTGACGGTTGTTTCGTGCGAGCTTATCGCAACCACGGGCACGTTCCAGGGTGTGGCCACATTTGATTTGCGCGCGCCCAATCAGGTTCTTGTCACTACGGCCGGTGTGCTGGGAATTCAACCTGGTAATTCCTTCAGCGTGCCCGTCGAAACAACACCTACTGGCGGCACCGGAGTAGCAGTAGCGAACCTGAAAGATGCGAGTCTGAACTTTACGCTTCGCCTACTTAATGAAAATGGAGCGCTGGTCGCAATCGCAACAGCTCCCCGATTCACCAGTTTCGTCCCGCGCGCTCAGTTTGCCGATTTCGTGACAAACATATTCCCGCAACTTGCAGGAATAACCTTTAGAGGAAGCCTGGTGATTGACGCGGCCGCAGGTGTGCCCGCCGGATCTCTTGCCACCACCGCATTGACGGTGAAGGAAGGTGTGCTCTCCGCCCTGCCCGTCATTCCGGGCACCTTGTGATGTGACCTCCCAGTCATAGGCCGACGGCCTAATCCTTGATCGGGTCCTCTTCCACGTCCTCAACATACTTTAAGAATCGTTCCAGGAGATGGCGGAGCTCTTGCCTCAGGACTTCAATATCGTGTTCTATTTTGTCCAGTCGTTCTTCCGTGGTCACATCAATACACCGTGCACGGCGATTGCCTTTGCGAGACGCGGAAAATTCCGAACTTTTGCCCAGCCGAATCATGATGGGTTAATCAGGCGATTACCTACTGCGTTGTGGGGCATGCTGCGATAAGGAGTAAGCTGCACAAGATGGACAGTGCGCTCGCCATTCACCGCCTGCACTTTGCCTTCACCATTACGTATCACTATTTATTTCCACAACTGACCATGGGTCTTGCGCCGCTGATCGTCATCTGCAAGGCGATAGCGATCTGGCGCGGCGACGAGGGATACAACAAGGCAGCGCGGTTTTGGGCGAAGATTTTTGCCGTCAACTTCCTCTTTGGCGTCATCACGGGGATTCCGATGGAATTCCAATTCGGCACGAACTGGGCGAGGTTTGCGCGTTACTCCGGCGGTGTGATTGCCACATCGCTTGCAATGGAAGGCGTGTTCGCTTTTTTCCTCGAATCATCTTTCCTGGGAATTTTGTTGTATGGCGAAGGCCGCTTCGGTCAAAAACTCCATCTGCTGGCAGCGCTGATGATTTTCATCGGGTCGTGGCTCTCCGGCTTTTTCATCATCGTGACGGATGCCTGGATGCAACATCCCGTCGGATTCGCTGTCGCGCCCGACGGCTCGGCACACCTGACAAGCTTCTGGTCGCTGTTAACCAACGAGTGGGCATCATGGCAATACCTGCACAACATGTTCGGTGCCTGTGTGACCGGCTCCTTTTTCATGGCGGCTGTCGGCGCGTATTACGTTCTGGCGCACAAACAGGAGGAATTCGGGCGGATGTTCCTGCGGATGGGAATTACTGCTGCATTTATCGCGTCAACCCTGCAGCTTTTCCCAACGGGTGATCGAAGCGGCCAGCTTGTGACGCAACATCAACCGGTGACGCTTGCGGCGATGGAGGGTCTTTTCCACACGGAGACAGGCGCCCCCATCGTTCTGATTGGCCAACCGGATATGGAAAAGCAGACTCTGGATAACCCGATATACATTCCCAGAGCTTTGAGCTTTCTCACGTACCGCCGATGGGAAGCCCGCGTTCGCGGACTGAACGAATTTCCCAAAGATGAATGGCCCGACAACATTCCACTCCTTTATTACAGCTACCACATCATGGTTGGCCTCGGGACCATCTTCATCGCCGTAGCAGTGGTGGCGGCCTTTCTCCTTTGGCGGCGGCGCTTGTTTGAAACGCGATGGATGCTCTGGATCGTAATGCTCAGTTTTCCATTTCCATTCATCGCGAATACCGCAGGCTGGCTGACCGCAGAAGTGGGCCGACAGCCATGGCTCGTCTACGGATTGATGCGAACCGATGCCGGCTTCTCTCACAATGTGTCCTCGGGCAACGGTCTGTTTACGCTCCTGGGTTTTATGGGAATGTACACGGTGCTCTCGATTTTGTTTCTTTTCCTCATATGGCATGACGTGAATCACGGAGTCGAGGACTGACGTGGAAACGCTGTGGTTCATTCTCGTTGCTCTGATGCTGACCGCGTACGTTGTCCTTGACGGCTTTGACCTCGGCGCGGGCGTCGTATGTCTTTTTGTCGCGCAAGGCCATGAAGAGAGAAGTACGGTTTTGCGAACGATAGGTCCGGTTTGGGATGGCAATGAAGTTTGGCTTATCGCGTCGGGCGGCGCGTTGTACTTCGCGTTTCCGATTTTGTACGCGTCCAGCTTCAGCGGTTTTTATTTGCCGCTCATGATCGTCCTATGGTTGTTGATGCTACGCGGACTGGGCATCGAGTTGCGGTCGCACATCCGTGATCCATTGTGGTGGTCGGCGTTCGACTTTCTATTTTCCGGGTCGAGTCTCCTGCTTGCAGTTTTCTTTGGCGCTGCCATTGGTAACGTCATGCGGGGTGTCCCTCTTGATGCGGACGGATACTTCTTCGAAGCGCTCTGGACAGACTTCCGGGTCGGACCCAACCCCGGCATTCTCGATTGGTACACCACAATGACAGGGTTTCTTGCCCTCGTCGCGTTGAGTGTTCATGGCGCTCATTACGTTGCGATGAAAACCGACGGGATCATCAATTCCCGTTCCCGCCGTGCTGCTGCGCTTGGATGGCCCGCGCTTGTTGCGTTGACTATCGCCAGTCTGGTTGCGACGGTGTCCGTACGTCCGGGCGTATTGGACAATTTCAAACTGCATCGGTGGGGCTGGATCATTCCAATCGTCGTTACCATCAGCATCATCGCCATGCGCGTTTTCGTTCGCCGTGGGCGCGATCGCGCGGCATTCTTTTCATCCACAGCATATTTGGCAGCAATGCTTGGCGGTGCCGCCTTCGCCAGCTATCCCATTCTCCTGCCCGCGACGACTGATGCCTCGCACTCGCTCACGATCTACAACTCACGGACCGGAGACTACAGTCTGCGCGTCGGCCTCATCTGGTGGCTCGTCGGAATTCTGCTGGCAATCGCATACTTCACGTTCGTGTACATGGCTTTCCGCGGCAAAGTCTCGAGCCGTTCCTTTGTAGATCAGCGCTAAACCTGAGAGAATCATTTCCTATCAGGAGCGTATATATGCCGACCAATTTTCCTGGAGAAACCAGTGAGTATCGTGAAACGCGTAACAAGCTTCTCGATGCTGAGATCAACCTTCGCAAACAACTCGAAGCCGTCGCGGCCCTTCGGCGTCAGCTCCCGCCGGGAGGAGTCATTCCTCAGGACTATGCGTTTGAAGATGACGCCGGCACCGTCAGGCTGTCACAACTCTTCAAACCCGGACATCAAAGCCTGATCGTCTATAACTTCATGTTTGGTCCAGCAATGGCGAACCCGTGCACGTCGTGCACATCGATTCTCGATGGACTGAATGGAACCGCGCCCCACGTTGTGGATAGAGTTTCCTTCGCTGTCGTTGCGAAATCGCCGATGCCACGTATCCGGCATTTGGCCCGCGAACGGGGCTGGCACAATCTTCGCCTGCTGTCGTCCGCCTCGAATTCATACAACCTCGATTACCATGGCGAGCGTGAAGATGGCTCCCAGTGGCCAATGTTGAATGTCTTTACGAAACGAGATGGTGCGATTCATCACTTCTATGGGACGGAACTTCTATTTGCGTCATCCGAACCCGGACAGGATGGCCGGCATGTCGATCTCATATGGCCGCTCTGGAATCTATTCGACCTGGTGCCGGAAGGCCGCGGAACGACGTGGTACCCCAAACTGCAATACGATGATCTCGTATCGCTTCGTTAAGCAATTTGCTCGGCGATCGGCGATTGCAAAACTAAAACCGGAAGACTGCTTAATGCGCGCTGCTTTATTGTTGCGATCCGCCCACAGCCTCACCTAAACTCGCGACAACTTTTTCGATCCGAACGAATCTCCGTATGGAGGCCAAATGAAACGGACGCTTTTTTCCGTCCTGGTAAGCGTGCTTGTTTTCGTTTTCACTTCAGGTGATGTGTGGGCACAGGCAACCGCTCAAATCAGCGGTACTGTCAGAGATCAAAGCGGAGCGGTGTTGCCCGGCGTTGAGGTGGTGGCAACGCAGACCGACACGGGTATTGCGCGAACCGCGGTTACGAATGAAACCGGTTCATATGTTTTGACGAATCTGCCCATCGGCCCTTACCGGCTCGAGGCCGGGCTGCCTGGATTCCGGACCTATGCTCAAACCGGAATCGTGCTGCAGGTCAATGCCAGTGCAGTCATCAATCCTGTTCTCGAGGTCGGCCAGATCAGCGAACAGGTGGAAGTCCAGGCGAATGCCGCTCTGGTGGAAACGCGCAGCGTGGGCGTAGGCCAGGTTGTCGAGAACGCCCGCATTCTCGAACTGCCCTTGAATGGACGCCAGATCGTCGACTTGATCGGACTTGCCGGCGGTGCCAATCCCGCGCCTCTCGTGAACGGCGGCAGCAGAGACCCATTCGCTACAGCGAGTTTTTCCGTCGCGGGCGGATTGAACACGGGCCTGGGTTACACACTCGACGGGGCGTATCACAACAATCCACACGACAACGGATATATGTCGACGCCGTTTCCCGATGCCCTTCAGGAATTCAAAGTCGAAACCAGCGCTACCAGCGCTCAGAACGGTATGAAGTCCGCCGGTTCGGTGAGTCTCGTCACCAAATCCGGAACCAACGAGTTTCACGGAGATGTCTTTGAGTTTGTGCGGAACGGAAAGTTCAACGCGCGAAACGCGTTCGCGACCAGGCGCGACACGATAAAGCGCAATCAATTCGGTGGAACGATTGGCGGACCCATCACCAAGAACAAATTGTTCGTCTTCGCAGGTTATCAGGGAACGACGATCCGCCAGGATCCGTCCGATACTATTTCGTTTGTTCCGACAGCGGCGATGCTGGCCGGCGACTTTACAGCCTTCGCCTCGCCCGCCTGTAACGGCGGCCGCCAGATCACGCTGAGAGCTCCATTCGTCAACAACCGCATCGACCCGGCGCTTTACAGCAAGCCGGCGCTGAACCTGTCGAGCAAACTTCCAAAGACGTCGGACCCCTGCGGCAAAATCATATTTGGAAGCCCAAGTCTTACGAACCAGCACATGGCCGTGGCGAAAATCGATTACCAGAAGAGTTCAAATCACTCGATCTTCGGAAGGTATTTGCTCGACAGCTTTGTGTCGCCGGCGTCCTTTGATTTGAACCATAACCCGCTGAGTATAAGTACTGCGGATGACGGCCTGGCTCAGGCACTCACTTTCGGAGACACTTATTTATTCGGCGCCAACATCGTCAATGCCTTCCGCCTGACGGCGAATCGAATCGCCGCCGGAAAATTCGAACCTAAGGCAATGGCGACCGCCGGTCTCGGGCCGCCCGATATCGGAGTCAGGGCTTTCACTTGGGCGCCGCACACGGCGAACTACAACGTCACCGGCGGGTTCAACTTTTCTTCTTTCGGGGGGCCCACTCGAAGCGCCATCTTCGCGGGCAGTGACGATCTCGGCGTGATTCGTGGGGACCACCAGATGTCCTATGGCGCGCAGACGGCGATGTGGTGGTCGAATAATTATTCCGGCACATACCAATTACCATTCGCCTTCAATGGCCAGAAGACCGGGTTGGGGATGGCGGATTTCCTGACCGGGAATGTTTCCACATTGACGAATGGCCCCGGCACGGCCAGAGCAAGGCGGGCCTTGCGGATTGGGCTCTACGCGACGGATACCTGGAAGATGAATCCCAAACTGACTTTTAATTACGGTCTGCGCTGGGAGCCTTACTTTCCCATCGTTGATCGGCATGGCGGCCCCATCCATTTCGACCACGATGCGTTTGTCAAAGGCACAAGAAGCGGCCAGTTTGATACGACGCCGCCCGGCGTTTTCTTTCCCGGCGACCCCGGATTCCCGTTGCCGGAAGGCCAGTACACACAATGGCGGAATTTTTCGCCGCGCGTGGGACTGGGATGGGATGTCGCCGGAGATGGACGAACGTCCATTCGCGCCTCCCTGGGAACGTTTTACGACTTTCCTGCCACGTATTATCAGAACCTGCCCACCGCGCCACCATACTTCCCCCGGTTTGGTCTGACCGATGTGGATTTCGAAAATCCATGGTCAAACTATCCCGGTGGCGATCCATTCCCATTGCCATACGGAAACAAGGTTGGCCGTAATGCGCCGTGGCCGACTTACTCGCTCGTAAACGTCTACGACTACGACACCCCGAACACCCAGGTTGCCCAGTGGAACCTCAGCCTCCAGAAACAAGTTGGCACGGACTGGCTCGTATCGGCGAGTTATCTCGGAAATCACACCACGCATTTGTGGACCACTCAGCAATACAATCCTGCCGTCTTCCTGGGATTGGGGCCATGCACAATCAATGGCTCCAGCTACACCATCTGCTCCACAACAGCCAATCAAGAGCAGCGCCGCCGGTTAATCCTGGAGAATCCGAAGTCGGGACAGTTTTACGGCTTCATGCCAAAGATCGATACCGGCGCCACGGCTAGTTATAACGGTCTGATCCTTTCCGCTCAACGCCGCGCCGCGCGCGGTATCACGGTCACCGCGAACTATACCTGGTCTCATTGCATCAGCGACCCGGGCGGAAATACATTGGTCGTTGGTGGAAGCAACAACGACAGCTATACGAATCCGGACAACCGGCACTTCGACCGCGGCAACTGCACGGTAGCCGCAACAGATCGACGGCATGTTTTCAATTTGTCGGCGGTCGCTTCGACGCCGCAATTTTCAAACTCGACGCTGCGCGCTCTGGGTTCGGGCTGGAGATTCTCGCCGATTTTCAAAGCGCTGTCGGGCGGCTACATGTCGATAACTACGAATCAGGACAGGGCGCTGAATACCACTCCTAACCAGCGCGTGAATCAGCTGCGCGCAAATCCGTACGGAGATAAATCTGTCAGCAACTATCTCAGCGCCTCGGCATTCGAAACGCCGGCACTCGGCACGTTTGGAAATGCCGGCGCCGGCAGCATCGCAGGACCCGGCACGTGGCAATTCGACCTGGCGCTCTCCAGAAGTTTTCAGGTTCGCGAAAAGGAGAGAGTCGAATTTCGTGCAGAAGCATTCAACGTGACGAACAGCTTCCACATGAACCTTCTAACGACTAATCTGAACACCAACACGTTTGGCCAGGTCCTCTCGGCCAGAGAGCCGAGAATTATGCAGTTCGCTTTGAAATATGTTTTCTAGGGACTGGAAACAAACGCGGGCTAAAGCACGCGACTACGTGTTGGCCCGTACGTTCAGGCGCGTGTTGGCCCGTACGTTCAGGCGCGCTAGTAGTCGCGGGCTAAAGCCCGCGTTTGTTTCCACCGCAATACAAGATTTTCTTTCGGAGGCGAGATTATGAGACAGATCGTTAAAGACTACCTCGACGGGCTCATCCCACGCCGAACCTTTATGAAGCGGATGTCCCAGGCGGGGTTCGGAGCTGCCGCGACGGCGTCAGTGTTGAAGTCACTGGAACCGTTGGCGCGTGCTCAGGAACAAGAGGAGACACCTGCCGGAGGAGGTCAGGCAGCGCGTGCGCAGGGTGGTCAGGCAGCGGCCGCGCAAACCGGCACCCTGATAACGCCTTTCCAGGGAACTGGAGGAGAGCTGCTGGCCGAACAATTGCGGGCTGCAGGTACGAAGTATCTTTTCCTCGGCAACGGTTCAGGATTGGGGGCGTTGTGTGACGCGTTGGTCGATCGTACCGATATGCAGATCATCCTCGCAGTGCACGAGGACCACTGCGTCTCCATCGCAGACGGATATGCGAAGGCTTCCGGGAAACCGGGCTTCGTGATGTTCAGCCGCGTCGCGACCCCTCATGCGACAGCGAACATGTACAACGCGATGAAGGATCGAACACCCATTATCGTTACTTCAGACCATGCCGAAACCAACCGTGAAGGACGTGATGGACTCGAGGATATCGATGACTGGCTCGAGGTCGTCGGACAGTTTACGAAGTTCCGCTGGGTAGTGCATGAGGCCGACAGAATTCCCGAATGGACCATGCGCGCGTTCAAGCTCGCGACCACAATGCCCGGCGGTCCGACGTATCTCCGTTTTCCGCGCGATGTGCTGTACACGAAAAACGTCCGTGCCGGTATTTATCCAGCCGGTACGTTCAACATCCCGATGACGCTTCGACCAGGTCCAGGCGACGTGGAGCAAGCCGCACGATTGTTGCTGGAATCGAAGAGCCCGATTCTGAACGTGGGTTATGAAGTGTGGGCATCGGGCGCCGTTGATGCTGTCATCAAACTTGCCGAGACGCTCGCACTTCCGGTGACGCAATCGACCAGCTGGGCTGCCGACTTCCCAACGACTCATCCGCTGTTCGTGAGATCTGCGGGCGGGCGGTTCCCTGAAACTCCTATCGATACGTATCTCAATATGGGTGCCGCGATGGATGGTACTGCCGCGCAGGGCGGCGGCCGTCTGCGCAATGCGAAGATCATTCACGCCTGTGTGGATGCGGGACATCTCGGAACCGCTTATCCCGTCCACGTCGCTCTGCCTGCGAACATCAAGGAAACGGCGATTGCTTTGGTGGACAGCATCAAGAGTATGGCCACGGAACAGCGGCTGGCGCAGCTGCGCGACTCTCGCCGGGCTGCAACCGAGTTGTATACGAAACGCATGCGCGAGTCGTTCGAGTTCGCCGCGAAGCGGAGATTTGATCAGTCGCCGTTGACGTGGGAGTGCCTGTCATTCGAGATCAACGCAGCGCTCGACCGTGACGCTTACGTTGTCGAGGAGTTCGGCACCGAAGGTCCGAAGTCCCTACAGTGGTTCCCGTTTGCTGCAGGCGAGAAAACGAAAATCGGAAGAACGACGGGGTACTCGCTTGGCTGGGGAGTTGGCGCTGCGATCGGTACCAAGCTGGCCAAACCGGACAATCAGGTCATCTGTCTGCAGGGTGATGGCGGATTTCTGTTCGGCCAAACCGAGGCACTATGGACGATGTCCCGATACGACGTTCCCATAATCGTCGTTATCTTCAACAACCGTTGCTACAACGAAACCCGGGGCAGAATGTACGCGTCCGGTGGACGCCAGGCCGAAACAAAAAAGGACATGCTCTCGTACCTTGGAGATCCTAACGTCGATTTCGTCAGTATTGCCGGCGCGTACAACATCAAGGGCGAGCAGGTTCAAAATCGCGAACAGGTCAAGGCTGCAATGGCGCGAGCAATTAAGGCGACACGCGACGGCAGGCCATATCTGATTGACGCGCTCGTGGAGAGAGGAGAATCCGGAGCCGCAGGCTGGTATCCGGCTTACTCGCTGGCGAAGTCACGTACAAGGGCTGTGTGATCGAATAATCTTAGCCGCAGATGACGCGGACTCCGCGGATTGATCTGCGTAATCTGCGTCATCCGTGGCTAAGATTTTCAGGGAGGAATTGAATGAGAATATGGATCGCGACGGGCGTGATTCTGTCAGTTTGCGTCCTCGCGGCGGCCCAGGGTCGAGGCGGTGGTCTAACCGACAACTGGGCGGATAACCTGCCACCAGGAGAGGGGAAGACGCTCACCACCGAACGATGCGGCAGCTGTCATTCGCTGGAACGCACGGTTCAGTTACGAAAGCCAAAGAAAGGATGGGAAGACATTGTCTTCGACATGGTGGGCCGAGGTGCGCCGATCTTCGTCGATGAGGCCAATCAGATCGTCGAGTATCTCACGAAGGTCCTGGGTCCCGATGCGCCTCCATTCATCGATGTCAATCGGGCATCGAAGGACGACATGGTCAAGATTCCTGGACTCACCGCCGAACTTGCCGACAAACTGCTCGCTTATCGGCAAAGCCGTGGGCCTCTGGCTTCACGAGACCAGATCCGTGAGGTGCTCGGGATGGACGATAAAGCATTTGAAAAGATTCGCTACTACGTTGCCGCAGGGCCGCCATCATCGGGTGCAAGAACCCCTTAAGCACTTTGCATTCGCCGACCGCCGATTTGTAAGAAAGATCTGCACCAGCGAGAATCGATTATCGAAATCGATATAGATAATCGATTTTTGATCGTGCAGATCTTTCTTACAAATCGGCGGTCGGCGAATGCAGAACTAAAATTTGCGGAACCGCCACACACGAACGTGCTGCGGGGACCCGCTTGGGGTATACTTGGCCCGTTTTAGTTCCCACCAACAATTTCTCGGGAGGCTCCAATGAAGCGCTGTTTGGTGCTCGTATCCTTCATCGTTCTTGCATTGTGTGTCACGCCGGCGTCTGCGCAGCAGAAAGCGACGGCACAGAATGTGCCCGAAATCTCTTACACGTCGGTGCCGAATTTCTTGAAACTTCCGCCCGGCGAGTATCTCGGCGAAGCGGTCGCGGTTGCCACGAACTCCAAGGGCCACATTTTCGTGTACCACCGCAGCGCGAACACGCGCCTGTTTGAGTTCGATCAGAACGGCAATTTCGTGAAGGAAATCGGCAAGGGCTATTACGGTTTCGAATTCGCGCACTCGGTCCGCGTCGACGCTCAGGACAACATCTGGACCGTTGACGAAGGCACGAACATGGTCACGAAATTCAGCCCACAAGGAAAGGTCCTGATGGTCTTGGGCCTCAGGCCTCCCGCCGTAGAAGGGGCCGTCGCCACGACCAACGGTCCAAACCCGCCGGCACAGAAGTACATCTTCTGCCGGCCGACCGATGTCGGCTTCGACCCGCAGGGCAACATCTTCGTCTCTGATGGATACTGCAACAATCGCGTCGTGAAGTTCGACAAGAACGGCCGGTTCGTCGCGCAGGCGGGCAGCGAAAAACCCGGCAAGGGTCCTGGAGAGTTCAATCTTCCACACGGTCTGCAGGTCGATGGCCAGGGCAACGTCTGGGTCGCGGATCGCACCAACATCCGATATCAGGTTCTGGATAACAATCTGAAGCCGATCAAAACGTACGACAACCTCGGAGTCGGCTGGACGGTCTGCGTGTCGCAGGGTCCGCACCAATACGTGTTCGCGTCGAATTCGAATCCGAACGGAAATCCGCCGGGGTCATGGGCCATTACAGGCGAGATCTACAAGCTGGAACTCGACGGTACGATCCTCGGAAAATTCGGCCACGCGAGCAAAGAGTTTGGCGGTTTCCAGGTGGTTCACATGATGGATTGCCGAAATCCGAACGAGATCATCGTCGGTGAAATCGAATCGTGGCGAGTGCAGAAACTCATGCTTCAAACGGCGCCGACGAAGACGTCGAGTGCGCGATAGGAGGCTGTGATGAAACACCTGTTATCCCTACTGATACTCGTGACGTTCTTCGTCGCGGTCGCCGATGCGCAGGCGCCCGAGATCGCATTCGACTCCGCCGCCAATCCGTTGAACCTTCCGGATGACATTTACCTCGGTGAAGTGGGCGGTGTCGCCACGAATTCGAAGGGCGACATTTTCGTTTACACGCGAACGGGACATCCCACGGTCTCCCTCGGAAGCTCGCGCGCCTTCGCGCATGGCGGCTCACGCCTGTTCCAGTTCGATCGAACCGGAAAGTTCGTCCGCGAGATCGGACAAGGAAACTATGGATTTCTCTATGCGCAGAAAGTCCGTATCGATCCACAGGACAACCTCTGGGTTGTTGACGAAATGGCCGGCTACGTCATGAAACTGGACCCGAATGGCCGCGTGCTGATGCTTCTCGGTAGAAAGCCGGAAGCCATTCCGGTTCCGGCGCGCGGTGCAGCGCCGGCCGCCGAGGGCGGTGGTGGGCAGCGTGGCGGCGGACTTCCGGGA
>Ga0075425_100005769_pt1 | contig 12903 bp, 10 predicted proteins | sample SoiMethybrSBSTD4_FD_75300 | JGI IMG/M metagenome (GOLD analysis project Ga0075425, IMG submission 75300) | Bulk soil microbial communities from a Populus tree surrounding site in Tennessee, USA - Soil MetaG P. TD hybrid SBSTD4 | ecosystem: Environmental > Terrestrial > Soil > Tree plantation...
AAGAAACAGACCACCAGCCCTATCCCAATTGGCTGCTGCTAGTCTTCCTCACCATCATTTGCGCAGTTGTCGTTTTGATTCGCCTGAATTTCATCCATATGCCCTTCGAAGAAGTTCTTCGTCATTCTATTTCTTTTGCTGTCTTTAGCCGCCATATCTCCCGGCTTCTGGTTTTACAATCACTACTTCCTCTTACTAACGCCAGCTTTAGCGTTGTGCGTGGGTTCAGCCTTTTATACGCTAACGTCTTTTTTGGCGAAAAAGACGTCACCTGGCACTGCGTCACTCATTGCTGCGATCGTGTTTGTTTTCATATTGGTTCAAAATATTGAAGCAAACGAAACGTACTATTTCAAACCAGACTACACGCGCATCCTGCGAGAGGTGTACGGACTGAATCCGTTTCCTGAAGCATGGGAGATCAGTTCAGTCCTGAAAAACCGCACGAAGGAGGGTGACATCATCGGCGTTCTGGGCGCGGAACCTCAGGTTTTTATCTACACCGGGAGAAGGGGACCCTCACCACACGATATGGCAATCCTCTTATATGGGGGAGCGGGTATACGGAGTCAGGAATGGCAGGACGCCTATATCGCCGATGTCGAGAAGGCAAAGCCACAGTATTTTGTCTGCTTCAATAATCAGATTTCGCTGTGGAGCGATGTTACGGATCCCAAGCTTTTTCGTTGGTTCCAGGATTACATGGCGACGTACTACGAATTGGAAGGCATTGCCGACACCGTCGGCCCTTTCGAAACACATTACGTCTGGGATGACAAGGTTCCTGCCTATCCAATCAAAGAAAAAGATCCCGTCGTTTATGTTTTCAAGAGGAAGAGCGCATAGAACCGTCGTTTGAGCTAAGATAAAAGCGCCTTTTGCGATCAGTGAAGTCGCAGGAAATTGTTTCTTCCACTCGTTGCTCTGATCGCAGGCATTCTTCTGGGTCCGTGCGTTGATCCGACCGCAGTCTGGATCTGTCTCCCCTTTTCGATCCTACTTTCATTCGTACGCCGCCGATGTGCCTTGCTTGTGGTCGGCCTGCTTGGTTGTGGTCTCGTGTCATTTAAACCAACGGTGCCGGCTGATCCTGGCGACATCGCAGTGCGCCTCATCGGAATGTTACGCCGGGCGCCAGAGTGGCACGGACTGGGCGCCTATTTGGACGTGCAAGTGCAGAGCGTTGATGGTCAGGCTTACCGCGGACGGGCACGACTGACCGAGTTTCTAGAAGACCCCGAAACACGTCAGATGTTCGATCGGCTGGAGCTTGGCTCGGGCGATCGTGTCCAGATACTGGTGAAGTTACGCCGGCCGGCAGTCTATAGAGACCCCGGCGTGTTTGATTTCCGCCGGTACCTCGAGCGTGAAGGCATCTACTGGACGGGAACCATCAGGAACCCGCGTCTGATCACGGTTCTGGAGCGAGGCTGGCACGGTCCCGACCATGTCAAGAATTGGATACAGGCTCGGCTCGAAGCACCGTTCCGGAACGACGGCAATATTGAGGGCCTCATCTCCGGCATGGTCCTTGGTCGAAAGGACGGCTTGACGGTTGAAGTCGAACGACAGTTTCAAGCAGGTGGGCTTTACCATCTCGTCGTTGTTTCTGGTTTCAACCTCGCCGTTGTTTCAAGTGTGGCCATGTGGCTGGCTGGGTTTGCGCCATGGGGACGACGACCACGATTACTGTTTGTTCTCGCATGCGCGACCAGTTATGCGTTGATGGTCGAAGGACAGGCCGCCGTCGAGCGCGCATTCCTGATGGTTTGTTTCCTTATTGTCGGCAAGCTCCTCGATCGGGGTTACGCGGCGATGAACTGCGTTGCAGCGGCGGCGTTCGTCATCCTCCTGCTCGATCCTTCGTCGATCGAGGACTCCAGTTTTCAAATGACGTTTGCCGCCGTCGGCGCGGTGATCGGTATCGGCATGCCGGCCAGTCAATGGGCCCTCGGCTGGTTACGAGAAGCGCTCAAGGATTTCAACGATTCTTCCAAAGACAACTATCTGCCGGCCGGGGTCGTCGACTGGCGAATTGCGCGCCGGTTATGGTGCGAGCTGCGTGGATTGCCAACGTGGACACTGACGATTCCATGGAACATCTTTTTAGCGCTTGGCGAAGCAGCGATCGTTTCGATCGCCGTCGAGTTGGTGTTTCTACCCTTCATGGTGGAATCCTTCCATCGCTTCTCTCCTATTTCTCCTTTACTGAACATTCCTGCCGGTCTCGCCGCAGCCATTGCCACCCCCTTTGGATTACTTGTAATCCTGCTGCCGACGCCGCTGTCCACAATTCCCGCATGGATCATCAGGCAGATTCTGACGGCGCTCCTCCACATCCTGACCATGGCGGTGCATTTGCCCGGCGCGACTCTGCGGGTGCCGTCGATACCGGTCTGGCTTTGGGTTAGCTACGTAGCAGCCGTTCTCTTGCTCGCTTTTGCGATACACAAACGCTGGCCGGCGTTGTCCGTTGGAACACTCGGAATCCTCGCTCTGCTGCACGGCGTCGTCTCGATCGGAGACTTTTCCCCGGATCCTCCAGCGGACGTGACTCTGACATTCCTCGATGTCGGACAAGGCGATTCAATCCTCATCGAATTTCCATCCGGCCAACGCATGCTGGTCGACGGCGGCGGGGTGGCAGCAGGGCGGTTTCTGGACTTGCGGGAGGAAAGCACATTTTCGATCGGCGAAAACGTCGTATCTCCTTACCTTTTTTCGCGCCGTATCCGCAAACTGGACACAGTGGTCCTAACGCACGCGCACAACGATCACATGGACGGTCTGTTTAATGTCATCGAAAACTTTGAGGTCGGCGAAATCTGGCTCGGTCGAAACCCGATGACATCCAGATACCGCGATCTGATCAAGCTGATTCAAGAGAGGCAGATTCCAATTCGTTGGGTCTCGGCAGGACACCACATCGGCCCATTCACTGTCCTTCATCCGCCCGCGAACTGGACACCCAGAAAAAACGATCAAAATAATGATTCCGTCGTGTTGCTCCTGGATTCAGGCTACGGCACTGCCCTGCTTACGGGAGATATTGAGAGCCCAATACCAGCTCCCGCAGACGTGGATGTTCTTAAGGTCCCCCATCACGGCAGCAAAGGCGTTCGACTTCACGTACGCGCGCCGGTGCGGGTGATCTCGGTGGGCGCCAATAAACCTTTTGGACATCCGAGTGAGTCTGCGCTGCCGGCGCTGAGAACCGACCAACTCGGCGCTATCACCGTAACCATGGCCGGTGGACGCAGATACCCCAGAGTGTCTACAGCCTTGACTGAACCTTGCCGGTCCTGTAAGCTGACGTTTCGTTTTTGGAGCCACTAATCAGAAAGACCTTAAAATCCTTCCGCTTAGTGGCTTTTGAGTTATTGGGGGTGTTCTTGACTCCTCGGGTTATCGTTCGGATTTTTATTTTGACTCTGCCGATTCTGGCGGCGTGCACGCCTGCAGCACCAACCAAGGTTGTGAAAGTGGTGCCTCCAGCGCAGCCCCCGATCGTCGAGGAACATGCCGAGCCTCCACTTGTCGAACCCGCAGCCACCCCCGTTCCTGTTCAGATCCCTCCGCGTGAAAACGTCACGGATCCGATCGCCCTGACAGTCGTTGAGGCTCAATTGAGATTCGAGCATGGCGAAAAGCTATATCAGCAGGGATTTCTGAAGCAGGCAAAAGAAGAGTTTGACGGGGCTATCGATCTGCTCCTCGATTCGGCAAATGTCTATCCGAGTGATCCGCGTCTGCAACACGAAGTTTCGGAACTCGTTTCCCGAGTCCACGCTCTTGAACTCGCCGCCTTGCGCGAAGGCGATGGATTTACGGACCAAAAGGATGAGAGTGCGGCGATCGACGACCTCGAGCGTGTTGAGACCTTCCCGGAAACCGTCGATCCGAAGCTCAAGCAGGAAGTCGAAAACGAAGTTAATGAGATCGCTCACGATCTTCCGATTGAGATCAACGATCGCGTCCTCGGATTCCTCAATCACTACACGAACGGTCGTGGACGATCTGTCATCGAGATTGGATTGGAACGGATCGGCCGTTATCAGCAAATGATCGAGCAGATCCTTAAAGAGGAAGGCGTTCCACTGGACCTTATTTATCTTTGCCAGGCCGAAAGCGCATTTAAACCCCGCGCGCTGTCACGGGCGAAGGCGAAAGGAATGTGGCAATTCATCGCCTCGCGCGGCAAGGAATACGGCCTCCGCCAGACCTGGTGGATCGATGAACGTTCCGATCCGGAAAAATCGACGCGCGCTGCCGCCCGTCATTTGAAAGACCTGTATATGGAATTTGGCGATTGGTATCTCGCCATGGCCGCCTACAACGCCGGTCCGGTTCGCGTCGAAAAGGCGATGGAAAGGACGGGCGCCGACAATTTCTGGACTCTAGCCAATAAACGCGCACTGCCTAGAGAAACCATCAACTACATACCGAATATCCTGGCTCTGACGATTATTGGAAAGAACCCACAAAAGTACGGGTTTGAAGTGGACTCGGAAGCCCCACTCGAGACCGAGCGCGTAACGGTGGACAAAGCCACCGATCTTCGAGTTATTGCCGAAGCCATCAATCTGCCCCTTGATGATCTGCGTGATCTCAATGCGCATGTCCTGCGATGGACGACGCCTCCGGACGATCCCGATTTCGAGTTGATTCTGCCGCAGGGATATGGCGAAAAATTCAAGTCCGAGATCGCGTCACTTCCCGAAAGCAAACGAGTCCTGTTCCGCGAACATGTGGTCCGGAAAGGCGACACGCTCGGAGCTATCGCGAAAAAATACGGATCCAGCGTTACCGAATTGAGACAGGCCAACAACCTGACAGCCAAACCGGTTCTTCGCGCTGGACAATCCCTGATCATTCCGATGAGCGGCATCAATCCGCCACAGGTTGCTTCAAAACCAACAGCACCAGCCGTAATTAAGGCGGTTGCTAAATCAGCGCAAGCAGTTACCGCTTACACGGTCCGCCGAGGTGACACGCTTGCAAAGATTGCGGCACGCTTCAAGGTTTCTGTCGCGTCTCTGAAAAGTTGGAATCACCTTTCCACTGCCCGCCTCATTGTCGGTAAAAGGCTGATTGTTGCCGAGCCCGCTCAAAGGGCATCGTCAGACCAACCGACCTCCGCCGGCCCTGCCGGCCCTACCTCCCGCCCCGTCGTTCACAAAGTTAAGCCGGGGGATACCCTGTTCAGCATCGCATCCACATATAAAACCAGCGTCGATGCTATACTTTCGTGGAACAAAGAGAACGACCTCTCCGTCATACATCCAGGTGATCAGATTACGATTTATCTGGGTGAAAGCCGGTAAAACCCCCTGATACCTTTTGGATTTGCGGGCGTCTAAAACGCTCGTAACCATGGAAGCCATATTGAAAAGGGCCGCACAACGCGTTCACGAATCTGAGGATGAGAAACTCCTCATAGAACAGGCTCAGAGCGGCGACCGCGAGGCTTTCGAGCAGTTGGTCCGAAGGCATGATCGAGACATTCTACGTCTCGCGTTTCACATGCTGGGAAACCGCGAGGAGGCGCGGGAAGTTTTCCAGGAGACCTTCCTCAAAGCTTATCGATCGCTCGGACGTTTCCGCTTCGAGTCGAGCTTTTACACCTGGATTTACCGAATCGCTACCAACGTCAGTCTGGATCATCTCCGCAAACGTCAAACACTGAAAGAGGAGATTTCTTACGAGTCCGATACAGAAACGCATCCGGACCGTCCGGCGCTGAAGGACACCCTGGCAGCCACAACCTACTACAGCAATCCCGAGCGAAGGCTCTACGGAAAAGAGGTAGGCGAAAAAATCCAGGAAGCGCTAAAAACCCTTTCCGAAAAAGAGCGTCTTGTATTTGAATTAAGGCACTATCAAGGGTTGCGGCTGAAAATGATTGGCGAAATTATGGGCAGCACCGAAGAAACCGCCAAAAATTATTTATTCCGGGCTACCCAGAAATTGAGAGCGTATTTGACGAACGTATGAACTGCCGAGAATATCAACACCAAATCACCTTGCTCTTCTATGAAGAGTTGCCCGATAAAGCCCAGGCCGGCCTTCAGGTCCACCTGGAAGCGTGCGGTGCATGTCAGAGCGTCTACGAGTCTGAGAAGAACATGCACTCGGTTCTGGCGGAAGATGCCTCGGGATGGGATTTCCCATCCGATCTGCTCGTGGAGTCGCGCAGGGCACTCGCCGATGAACTGGACCGCATAGAAAAGAAAAGATCGTGGTGGCGAGTTCCCGCATTCTCTGTGGTTTTCACCCCGATGCGATTGCTGGAATCGGCTGCGCTCGTTGCCATGGGGTTGGCGCTGGGGGTGTATGTGAGCAATATTCAGGCGCCATCGAATGCACCTTCCGGCAATGCAAGCAATATCTCAGTGATCCCCCGAGACGGCTCAGTTTCCAATGTTCAGGTTGTTAATGCAAATCCCACTACCGGTGAGGTCGAACTGGCAGGCGAAGTTTCCCAGCCCGTACGATTCCAGGGAAGCCTTCAGGATGACACGGTTCGCCGGTTGCTATTCGGCGCATTGAGAGATGTGAACAATCCGGGATCCAGACTTCGCGCAGTCGAGATTCTTGCTCAGAAACCAACCGATGAAATGATCGAAGAAGCGTTGATCAACGCAATGGTTTATGACGACAACCCTGGCGTCCGCCTCCGGGCCCTTGAAGGCCTGAAGCAGTATGCCGCGGAGGAGCATGTACGCTCCGCGTTTATGAATACGTTGGCGAACGACGATAACCCTGGGATTCGTGTGGAAGCCATCGAAGCGCTGACCAAACAGAACGCGAAGGATAACGAACTGGCGAAGACCATCGAAGAAGTAACCAAAAAGGACGACAATCCTTACATTCGCACGAAAGCGCTGCAGTTTGTAGGGACGTCAAAGTGAGATTTGTAGCTGCTCTCATTTTTACGCTGGCAGCTCAAATCCCTCTCCAAGCTAAATGTCCCGTTTCGGGCCCTGTGACACTCGTCGTCAGGGCCCCCATCGGAAGTCTCCAGATCGATACCACCGGCCGCGACTCTATAGAAACTCAAGTTAACAACAGCATCATTCAGCTCCAGGAGACCTGTGGCCGCGAGTCGGTCGAGTTGACGAGCAATGCACCAGATACGAATGCCGTCCAGGGGACCGTTAACTGGCGAATCCTTGTGCCGAAGAACGCAAACCTCGATCTCGTGACGATGGCAGGAAGCATCACCATCGGCGACTCGGATGGCAATGTCGTCCTGAGAACCACCGGCGGGTCGGTTACCGCGGGTCAGATAAAGGGAAACGCCGCGATCATCACGCAGGGTGGATCGATTAAATCCGGAAATGTCGGCGGCAATGCCGAGCTTCGCAGCCAGGGGGGATCGCTCGAGGTTGGCGATGTCGTAGGAAACGCCGAATTTCAAACCGGTGTGGGTCCGATTCGCGCGGGTACGATCACGGGCCGCGTAACAGCCGACACGGCCGGTGGAACGATCGTCATTAAGGAGGCTCGCGGCGACGTAAAAGCCACGACAAAGGCCGGAGACATTTCCATCGGCGATGCCGCGCGAATCAATGCCACGACAGCGGGAGGTAATATCGTCAGCCGCCGCGTGCGCGGACCGTTCCAGGGTCACACCGACTCGGGCGATATCCGTCTGGACAGCGCCGCCGCGTGGGTCGAAGCCTCAACGGGATTCGGAAACATCGTTGTAAGACTCGCGCCGGAAAATCCTGATGGAGATCTTCACGTGAATCTGCAATCGGGCGTCGGCGATTTGACCATCTTCCTGCCGCAACGGATGAAGGCTTCCGTCGAAGCCACCGTCGAACGACCCGCGTTTTCGGCGCAACACATCATTTCGGATTTTCCGATGAATTCCGGAGCAGCGAACGCGCCCCGAGGTCTGGTCCCGAACAAATTCTATGGGTCGACCCAATCGAAGACCGTGATCAACGGTGGCGGCAACCTCATCGTCCTGCACACGTCTCTGGGCAAGATCGAAATCAAGAAGCAGTAAGAAAGAAATTCGGGGACAGACGCATAAATCACCTAAATAGCATTGGTGGTTTGGCCTATTTAGGTGATTTATGCGTCTGTCCCCGAATTTCTTTCTTACTGTTTTGTGCCCCGGACGACAGCAACCCGTAAATTTGCAGGATCGAGAAACAGCCTCGACGCGACCCGTACCTGCTCAGTCGTGACTTTCCTTATTTCTGCATCGTAGGTCTGAACGTCCTGGACGCCCATACCTGTGTAGATTGAGCGGGCATATTCAAGCACGGTCCCGACACGCGTCTGCAACGCGATTGCGTGCTCACCGATGGAATACGCAATCGCCTTCTTAACCTCGTCTTCCGTTACGCCTTCCTTGCGGAGCCGATCGAATTCTCGCTCCAGCGACTCGCGTACTTTCATTTCATTTTCGGGTGAGAACGCGGTGTACGTCAGAATCGCGCCACCCCGCGAATACGCTGCATTCGCCATGCGGACGGTATACGCAAGCCCCTGCTTCTCACGAATGGCTTCAAAGAAGCGGCCACCAAGGCCCGATACGACATTCTCAAGAACCGTCAGCGTGTACCGATCCGGTGCTGAGCGCCGCACGCCCGGGAAGCCGTATACGAGCGCCGTCTGCTGCCTCGGCGCGGGCTCAACAGTCTCCTTCGTCTCTTTGCTCGTCGGAGGCGACGGCAGCGACGTTATGTCACGCGCGTGCAAATCTTCGTTCGTTAGAGCATCCGCGATCGGCGCCACAAGGGCCGTACCGTTCGTGTCGCCATCGATGATGATCAAAGGCACGAGTGGCCGCTGGTTTGTCTTGAACCAGGCATCAAGATCGTCATGGGTGATCGGCTGCAATGAGGCTTCGGCGCCGATCGCGGTACGCCCATACGAATGATCGCCGAACAGCGTGCGCATGAAGACGCTGACCGGGTATGAGTAATTGTTCTCGCGGAGCTGCTTGATACGCGCGGATTGAAGCATCTTCTCGCGGTCGATGTCATCCTGCTGGAAAGTCGGCTGTTGCAGAACGTCCATCAGGACCTCGAGGGCCTGGTCCAGCTTGCCGCTGATGCCGTCGAGAATATATCCAAAGAAATCCGGCTCGTTTACGACCTGCAAACGTGCCCCGGCATTTTCCAGGCGCCGGGAGATATCGGCCGAATTGAAACGCTTCGTTCCGCGGATCGCCGTGCGAAGCATGAGTTCGGTAATGCCAGCGTTCTTCTCAGACTCGTACAACCTTCCACCGGGATAAAAAATCCCAAAGGAAACGAGCGGCAACCGATGGTCTTCAAGGATGTAGACATCGGGACCTCGCAGGATCGACCGCTTCTGGATCGGTTTGACCAGATCGTGAAGGACCGCGTCCGTCTCCGACGGAATCTCCGCTGTGACGGGAAGCTCGTTCACCGCGCGCTCTTCCGTGGCCGCGGGAACTTTTGCAAGCACGAGCTGGTGATAATCGTCTGCGTTTGAGGTTCGATTCTCCGATTCCGGGAGATATTCAAACGCGCTGAGCTGATCGGTGTTCAGATATTGCTTTGCGACCCTCAACACGTCGGCAGGCGTCACTTTTTGAATCGCAGCGATGTATTCGTCGGATTTTTTCCAGTCGCCGAGCGCTTCATAGAACCCAAGATCATCGGCCACACCCTGCACGGTCTCGGCGTGATGGTAGTAGTTCTGTGCGATCAACGCCTTGGCACGTCCAACAGCTTCGTTCGTGACACCGGCCTTCTTGATGTTTTCCAATTCCGCAAGAACGGCGATCTGCGCCTCTATTGGTTTGCTTGTCTCGAAATCAATCTCGAAAAAGCCAAGATCCCGGAATGCATGATGCGACGCGGAGCCGTTCGTGATCAGGCCCTTCTCGTCGCGTACGTACTGATTCAGGATGGATGCGCGTCCGTCTCCCAGAACCGAAGCAAGTACTTCAAGTGCCCGCGCATCGCTGGAGAGAATATCCGGACCATGAAATCCAAGCGCCACATGAGCTTGCTCGATGGGCCCGCGCTGTGACCCATATTGAATGGCGGCTTGGGCGGGCTCTGCAGGTCCCGCATCCGGCTCGCCCTGGATGTCCGCAACGTCGCCATACAGCTTGACGACCTCAGCGATCATTTCTTCGATATTCACCATGCCGACGATCGCGAGAATGATATTGGAGGGCTGATAGTGGTTCGTGTAATACGCAACAACGTCGTCACGTGTGAGCGCGCGCAGACCTTCCGGCGTGCCGATGCGCCAGCGCTTCATGCGATGCTGCTGGAAGGCCGTTGCATACAGCTTTTCGGATGCGACCGCAGAAGGATTATCAAGCTTGCGGTTGTTTTCCTGAAGAACCACTTCGATCTCGCGTTTCAGCTCCGCGGCATCAAATGTGGAATGCCATAGAGCATCGGCTTGAATGTCGAGCGCCTGCTTCACGTTTTCTGCCGGAACAACCGCGTGATAGACCGTGCGGTCATAATACGTGTACGCATTCAAATAACCGCCAAGTGCTTTCGTTTCGCGTGCGATCTCGCCGACAGCTCGCTTAGCCGTGCCTTTGAAGAACATGTGCTCAATGACGTGCGAGATCCCGGAGATACGATCGTTTTCGTCGAAATATCCGGCTTTGACAAAAGTGGTGATGCTCGCGAGAGGAACTGCCTGTTGCTCGCGAATGATCAGAGTCAGTCCATTTTGAAGAATAACTTTTGTTGTCTGGCCCTGATCTTCCCTGAAAGTGTACGGTTCCACGGGTGAATTCACCTGAAAAAATAGAAGTAAGGCGGCGAAGATCATACGTCTATTCTACGGGAATGGTCATCGACGTAAGACAGAAATACCTTCCGGGCGCCCGGAGTCTCGAATGTTCCTAAACGCTCCGCCCACTCCACAATCACCGCGGCGCTGGGGTCGTCAAAAATCTCTTCCAGGCCGAGTCCTTCAAGCTTTCCTGTTTCGATGCGATAAAGATCGATGTGATAAATCCTGACCCGACCGGAGTACTGATTGATCAGCGTGAACGTCGGGCTGGAGACTTCGTTCACATCGGTAACTCCGAATCCTTCTGCGAGTCCTTTGGCGAACACCGTTTTGCCTGCACCCAGATCTCCGTACAGCAGAACGTGCGCCGGCATTGGCAAGGATTTCGCGAGATCGAACGCTGTTTTGTAAGTTTCTTCTTCGGACCTCGAAATCATGGGTACAGATTCAGGCGCTCCGTAGATTTTCCCATGCTTGTGGCAAAAAGCGCAGAATGTCTGTCGCGACCATCGATTCCTCGCCTATTTCGTCGGCAGCCAGGTCGCCGGCGAGGCCATGCAAATACACCGCGAGGCAAATGCGATCCACAAAACTTCCAAGGTGTTCCTGTCCCACGATTCCTGTAATCATGCCGGTCAGAATATCGCCGGTTCCCGCCGTTGCCATTCCTGGATTTCCCGTAGGATTGATGTAAATCGATTCATCCGGCGCGGCGACAACGGTTCGGAATCCCTTCAAGACGACATACACCTTGTGATCTACGGCGAAATTCCGGGCGACATCAATCCGATTCGCAGTGACGTAATCGACGTTTTTCCCGACGAGCCTCGCCATCTCTCCGGGATGAGGCGTGAGGATGATGTCCTTTCCTTCACCTTGAATCTGCCTGTCGAAACCGACAAAGGCGTTCAACCCATCAGCATCGACGACCACGGGAATCGTGCATTCCTCAACTATGCGACGAACAAAGGCGCTGGTTTCAGAAAAGGTGGTCAGTCCGGGACCGATTCCCAACACAGTTTTTCCGGCGAGAAGATGTGAAATCGACTGATTGGCGATCGTGCCTCCGGCAGTTTCCGCCAGTGCTTCCGTCATCAATTCCGGCATGGTCTCCGCAATCACGGGCAGAATGCCTGCTGCTGTCGCCACGGTGACGAGGCCCGCCCCGGACCGCAATGCCGCTTGACCGGCCATTGCCGCCGCTCCACTCTTTCCTCGCGACCCGCCGATGATGAGAACTTTGCCGTATGTTCCCTTGTTCGAATCTTCCGAGCGGCGCGGCAGATCCTGAGGATCAATCAGATTCAATTTGTGCTGGTCAGACTCGACAATCTGTGTTGGATTGCCGATATCTGCAACGATGACTTCCCCCGCGTATTCATGATCCGGCGGCAGAACCAACTGCGGTTTAAGCGCTGTAAATGTGACGGTGATGTCAGCTTCAACTCCAGGCGATGGAACATCGACTGCGACAATTGCCGCACGCGGAAAGTCGTCAGCGAGATTTTCAATGACTTCACCATACAAGCCTTCAACGGGTTTGCGCGCGCCGGTGCCGAGCAAGGCATCCACGATGATGTCGGCATCGAGCAGTTCGATCTTCTCTTCATTCCAATCGTCGCCGTTGGCGATCACGGTCGGCGGATAGCCGATCGCCTTCAGTATGTTCAGATTTGTTTTCGCGTCGCCCTTCATCTCCGCTTCGAGAGCGAACAAGAAAACGAATGGATAACAGCCCTTCTGGACAAGCTGCCTTGCGATGACCAATCCATCACCGCCGTTGTTCCCCTTGCCGCACAGAATTGCGACAGTCAGTTCGTCGAGATTCTCAAATTCGTCCTCGAGGACCTCGACTATACGCATGCCGGCATTTTCCATCAGGATGATGCTCGGAATTCCGTATTGCTCGGTTGAAAGGCGATCCACCTCTCGAATCTGCTCGGCTGTGAGGATCTTCATAGAGGAATTCTAGCCTGAATATTTATACATATAAATGAATAATTATTCATGCTAAGCTTCCAGACTTATGCAGCTTCAACACGTGAAGGAACTCGAAAGCAAGTACGTGCTTGGAACATACGCCCGTTATGAAATCCTTGTCGATCGCGGCACGGGCGCATACCTGATCGACAAATCCAACAAGCGGTA
>Ga0075425_100005771_pt1 | contig 12901 bp, 11 predicted proteins | sample SoiMethybrSBSTD4_FD_75300 | JGI IMG/M metagenome (GOLD analysis project Ga0075425, IMG submission 75300) | Bulk soil microbial communities from a Populus tree surrounding site in Tennessee, USA - Soil MetaG P. TD hybrid SBSTD4 | ecosystem: Environmental > Terrestrial > Soil > Tree plantation...
TCAAAGTATCTTCCCGGCATCATCGACAAGCTGACGCCCAACGGTCAACTTCCAAGTCAGACGGACCTTCGGTCGGGCTAAACGAAGATTGGTAGGTAAGGGCCCATACCGCAGGGCCATTACCACGTTCGATGGCCGCTTGCTCTAGTGTCGCCTGCCGCGTCGACCCGACGACGGCGCCAAGGCAATAGCGTGCCACTTTGCCGAGCACTTGCAGCAGGCGTGCGCACGGATTGGTTCTACACGATCGCCGCAATGGCTCGCTCGCAACCGGCGTTCGGTGCCTTGACAGTTACCCCCTGGCAAATCGCAGGGTCTCGCCACGCGTGTGCTCGATCAGCGGCGGCACAAACGGATCCTTGTTCTCGAGCGACAGCGGTCCCAATCGCGTCGGAGCGTTCGCGTGCACCAAGGATCTACTCAAGTCCGCGCTCCTAACCGACGATCGTTGCAGCCGAGATCATGCCGCGATCGGCAATGACGCCCAGGCGACGCATGGCGAACCTCTGCCGCAAGCGGTCGACGACACTGAGGAGCGTCGCCACAGGGGCAACGGGGTGACAACGAGGCCCCTGTCCAACACCCCCCAAGCTCAGGCTCGGCGGGAGCCAAAGCCGCCGCTGCGACCGCCGAGACTCTGTCGTAGGTTGAGGCGCAGGCCGAGATGGATCGCCTTGATCGCCGGGCGATCCTCGCCGCTTTTGCAAGGCGCGTTGCGGCGCGGAGAAGACAGTGATTGGCAACGCCGCCCACCGGTGGCTATCCGCGCAAGCGCAGGTGCGGGGTGAGCGGGCATTCGCGATCGATGCTGGCGAACTCGCCAAGGCGCGTTTTGACGGCATATTCGTGTTGCGCAGCAACACTGACCCGTGAGTTGTTGCAGGTTGAGCAACTCTTGCGCCAGAGCAAGTCTGTCTTCGATACGCGTTCGATCCTTCATGATCGGGCGCCGCCGTTCCTCGCCTCTCTCGGTGCAGAAACGTCGCAACGACCATGCCTGCGGCCAAGAAGCCCGTGAAGCAGCCGTCTGTGCTGTTATGACGGTGTTGCACGTGTCCAAGGAGGAGGCGAGCGTCGAGCCGTAAACACCATCGCCTATGCGACACGCTATCATTCCGAGTGGTTCTGGCGAGGCGCCGCGCCCGCAAGCAAGTGGGGCGCCTCGAATGCACGAATTGAGCAGCCGATGGCAGGGGCGCAGATCCACTCACGTGCCGCTAAACCGGCGCCAATGCCGACGACCTTGCAGCACATGGTGCGGCCTGCGCACCTGGGTCGTTGACCAAGTCTCATTCCTCCGGAATTGCAACCGGGAAGGTTTGACGCGTGGAGTGTCACCATCCGCTCTCTCAGCGATGCCAGCTTTGCGACAAATGCAATCATGGCAGCGTCGCGAAAAGTGCAACGAGCAACAGAAATCGAACCGCCTCATGGGCGACAGAAAGACTGATTGACACCGTGCGTGTGTGGTGGCGATAGACACAAAACTGTCTTGATTTTCAAGCCTGCGTGAGACCACCTACAGCATTCGCACCGCCTCACCAAATCACGGCGACCCACTGCATAAAGAGAGGTCGCATGAAGACGCTTATGAAGACACTAATGATAACTGGCGCGCTCGCGTCGCTGCAGCCGACGTTGGGCTTCGCACAGGGGATCGCTCCGGGCTGGGAATGCAACAATGGCGAGCCAGCGCAGAACGGATGCCGCGCCACCTGGCCGGACGTCCGGCGTCCGGGAGCATCGCCGCCGATAATCAATGAGCAACGCCCTCCCCAAAAGAAGAAGTGAGGTCGGGACGCTGAGATCGTGTTCGGCCCCTACGACCGCTTGCCCGGCGCGGCATATGCCCAGCCGGGCAGGCGGTACTCAGAGCAACGGCTGGCGCTCTCGGCAACCCGTGCCTGAGGCAGCGGTCGAAAACTGGTAGAGAGACTCTGCTGCCCGCTGTGTGCTTCCAGAACGCCGTCGAGCCGAAGTCGCGCTTGTCGAGCGAGGATGGCAGGCCGAAGTCGGCCGCGACCGCGTCGGGAAGTTTGCCCGCGCTGGCGGTCGTATAGGGACGCCGTGGGCCCGCCCCACGCAGGTGAAGGACCGCCGCACCAAACGGATCAGGCTCGAACCGCCGGCAGCGACCTGGACGCCGAGGACCATCGATCCGATGTCAAGCGGTGATCTTGCCTTCACTTCTGACGGAATTCGGGAGGCCTACTTTACGGCGGCTTGCACAATCCGATGGACAATGCGAGACAACTGTCATCCGGTTACGGCTTCGGGAGGCCAAGATCATGATGATGCGTCTTGTTGCGACAGTCTTCGGGCTGGCCGCGGCATTGACTGTTGAGCCGCTCAGCGCCGCCGAGTTTGGGTCCGATGCAAAAACCAACGCCGAGATCGCCAAGAAGCTGAATATTCCGGTCTATTTCACCCTGCCGGATACGGCGCGGCTCGAGCTGCCGAAGTCGATCAACACCTCCGACAAGCTCGTCGACTTCCATCACCCCGATGCCAAGGGTGGCAACTATGGTCTCAGGATCGTGATGGCCAAGCGCGGCGGGTTTGGTCAGCGCATGGCCAAGAGCGGTCTCATCCAAACTGGCGACATCTTACTTTCATTCCGGCCGGAGTGGGCGGGCGGCGGCGCCTACCCCAACATCCAGATGGGGATCAGCCACGCCGGGACCGCGTTCACACGCAGCGGCGAGATCCGCCACGTTGACAACCCGCTGAACGCCGAGTTCAACGGCAGCGGCCTTAACGGCAGCTTCGATTCCAGCGACTACCGCGAGCTTAAATTCATTCACGTGATTCGCCCGCGCGATCTGAGCAACGCGCAAAGGGCCAACATCGATCAATGGGCCGCCCGTTTCCTTGATAACGCCGGCAAAATCTACCCGCAGGACATCGAGTTCAACTCCGACTATAACGCGCCGAAATACCCGTCGGACAAATCGCTGACGTTCGTCAAGAAGGTGGGCGCGGCCGGCCTCTTGCAGCACCCGCCCAAACAGGCGCTGTTCTGCTCCGAGTTTGCCTGGTCGCTGCTGTCGCTCAGAAACTGCGATCCGGGCTCAAGCAGCGCGGCCTTCAAGGCCACGCGTGTGCCGTCCTGCATATCCCCCATCATGACGCCGCTGTCGGCAACTGGCGACTATCCGCGCCGACAGTGGCGCATTGACACGATCGGCCTTGCCGACGGCCCGCTCGCGATCATTAGGGGGCTGAAGCGTCCGAAGGCGGAGACCGACCAATTGGTCGCCCAGGTCTTCACCGAAGATCCCGCGGTGCTCAAGAAAATGTCCAGCGGCCACCAGCAGCTGGCCAAGTCGCTGTCGCCGGAATTCGGCAAGCTCAGAAGCTACTACGATGCGGTGGCGTCCGGGGGCATCACGGGCACTGTGCTCGGCAGTATCAAGGAAACGCTGATCAACTTGTCGGTGCCGGACAACTATTCGCCGACGTCATACCTGATCAACACGATGTTGCCGGCGAACGGCAGGCACCGCCAGATGGACTACGTGGCGACGATCATGTTCGAGTGACCGGGTGCCAACGAGGCGCGGACACCATCTCTGGGTGAAAGCCGCCGCTCCGCGAGGAGTGAGCGGCAAGAACAGGGACGGCATCAAATTCGCGGGCTACTGAAACCGCAGTTCTCGCCACTTTTCCAACGAAACCGGCGCAAGGGTGACGTCTCCGGCGCTGCGGAACGCCGGGACTACGCTGCGGTCCGGCTCCAAGGGCCGACCGAAAATTGCTGCGGCGCGCAAGTCACGAGCATGGGGCGGGGCGATGGACGCGGCCGCCCCTTCCTGGATAGCATCGGGCAGCGAGCCGAAGCGAGGCACCCCATGGCCAGCATTGTCTACCCCCGCGCGCACCTTGTTGCCGGTGGCTTTCCGGCCGGCTCCAGCGCTGGTCACGACCACGACTATGCTCGCCTTCGGCTTCTCACACTATTGGACGAGAGACAAATTCCAGCGTCCGTCGCCAACGACTTTGCCGACATGGAGAAGTGGCTGCCCGTGAGCCGGCTGCTCGTCACCTACGTCGCCGGCCCCTACCCCGAGGCCGGGCAATGCGCCCGACTGGAATCCTGGCTCAAGGCCGGCGGCCATTGGCTGGCACTTCACGGCACCAGCGGCGGGCGTGCCGTGCGCGTCGAGGGCCTGGGCCAGCGCCGCACCGTGCGGACCGAGCATCATGAGTTGCTCGGCGGCATGTTCCTGACGCACCCACCGGCATGCCGGTTCCGCGTCGATGTGCGCGATGCGGAGCACCCGGTCACAAAGGGGTTGGCCAAGTCGTTCGAAGTCGAGGACGAGCCCTACTTCATCGAGCTTCGCAACCCCGCCTCGGTGCAAATCCTATTGACGGCGGACTACGGCGCGAAGGGCAGCTGGCCAGTGGTCGAAAAGCTCTACGGCACAGACACCTCCGTGCAATCCGATGGCAAGACCCGCGTGCTCGGTTACACGCGTCGGGTCGGGGACGGCGCCGTGACCTACCTGGCGCTCGGCCATTGCCACAACGCGTACTCGCGCATGGGTCGGACCGCCGGGGCGGGTGGTGAGCTGCCAGCGACGTTCAGGGGGCCCTGGGAATCGGGCGCATTCACGACCCTTCTGGGCAATGCAATCGCCTGGGCGATGGCATAACCGGTTCGATCGCTGCGGCACTTCCCCGTCATAGCCACGAAGGGGCTTCTGCTCACCTTCGCAACTGGGGAAGCTAGTAGCGCAAGGGGCAAGCGGCGGCATAACCCAGCCTGCGCGGTAGCTCGGGGTTCTTGTGCCAGGACTTGTTTCGCGGTCATTTCAGCTCGGCGATGAGCCTTGCGATCAGGGTCGCTCGCGGCACCAGCGAGGAAACCAGAATGTGTTCCTCGTGCGTGTGCGCGCCGCCTCCCATCAGACCCAGGCCATCCAGAGTAGCCACGCCCATCGCGCCGGTGAAGTTGCCATCCGATCCGCCGCCGTGTTGACCGTGAGGTAGCTCGAATCCGATTTCGCCTGCGATTCGCCTTGCGCGCTCGTAGAGTTCCATGGTGGCTGCATGCGCCGTCCACAAGGGCCGCACGGGCCCACGTTCGACCTCGACACGCACATCTGAGCGCACGCCGACAAGTCCGTCCATCACCCGGCCGATCTCATCGAAAGTGGCCATCTCGCGGGCAACGCATAGTGCCTGCGCGGTGCACGTCATCGGAACACAGTTCACCCACTGACCGCCATGAAAGACGCTCACCGCATAAGTCGGTCCATGGTCAAAATCGGAGCGGCTCTCGAGCTCCTCCACGATCTGAGCCATGACGCGCACGGCCGAGCGGCCATCCCGGTTGGTCCAGCCGGAGTGCGCCGGCCGTCCGTGCGTGGTGAGGAAAAAGCGTTGGAAGGCGTGTCGTCCGGTCGTGACCGCACCCCGTTCGCCCTTGGCGGGCTCGGGGATCAACACGTACCTATGCCTCTTGGCCTCCGCCTCGATCAGCGCGCGCGAGGTCGGGCTGCCGATCTCTTCGTCGGGGTTGATGATGAACGTCACAGGCAGGTTGAGTTTGCCAGCATTGATCACAGCCTTCAGGGCGGCAAGTGCGATCACCGTGCCACCCTTCATGTCGTAGATCGCGGGCCCAAAACATTTGTCTCCTTCACGGCGGATGGCAAGCTTGCTCGTGAGTGTGCCGACCGGATGCACCGTGTCGGCATGCGCAATCATGAGAATACCAGGTCCGCTGCCAGGTCGACGGCAGAGCAAGACGTCGCCGTAACCATCGCGGCCCGGGATCCGCTCGATCGAGAAGCCGAGAGCGCCGATGCGCGGCCCAATGAAATCGACCATGCGATTGACGGCTGCGGCATCATAGGTCGGGCTTTCGATACGAACCCAATCGAGGAGCTCGGCCAGAAGTGCATCGGTGGAGAAGTTGGAAGGATGGATCATGCGGCCCTCCCGGCATTGTTTTGCATTGGCGGTTGTGGCGGAGTTTGCCACACGCATTCGACGCATCCAACGCGCGAGCGAGCTTTGGCGCGGAGCATACCCGAGACGCCAGCGAATGCATCGGGATCGGCTCGAAGCATCGCTTGCAGCGCCCAAGATCTCTCCGCGGGCGGCGGCCGATGAACGCGCATTGCATTTTCCATTGATGCATCCTGATATGGCCTGAGCATGGTCGGCGAAGCTTGGGACGATGGTGGGTTGCATGTTGACGCAGTCCCTCGAAGAGCCCAGCAGCCGCGCCGCAGATCGCTTGCTAGCCATGGAAGTGACCCCCATCGCGGGTTGATGATGGCCACGCCATCGGGCGCGGAAATGGTCTGAGATAGGCCGGTGTCGCGGGTTAGGGCTATCGCAACGCACCGGACCTGCAGCACGCTCCATCCCGGGTGATGCGAGCGGAGATGACCGGCTCAATCCTTGCCGGTACCGCCGAGGAAGTCGCGGGTCCAAGCGGCGTAGTCGGCCGAGCGGGTCACCTTGGCCATGAGCTCACTGGAAGCGAGGTTCTTCAGGTCCGCCGGCGCGGAGCCGTCGCGCAGTGCCTTCAAGGTGTCGTGGATGGCTCGCACGGCGGCCTGGAAGGGCTGGTGGCCCTGCAGCGACACGCGCACACCCTGGCTGGCGAGATACGTGCGGTCCCCGAGGGTGGCGCCGCCCCCAAGAATGATAGGAATGCGCAGCTGCGCGGCCGCAGCCTCGAGCTGCTCCTTGGTCTTGATCCCGACCAGAAACATGGCGTCGACGCCTACCGCCGCGTAGGCCTTGGCACGCCTGATCGCATCCTCGACCCCAGTGATGGCCATGGCGCTCGTGCGTCCTGCAATCGCCAGGTCTGGGTCGCGCCGCGCCGCCAAGGCGGCCTTCATCTTGCCGATGCCCTCCTCGATGGAGAGCAGCTCGGCCGTGTTCGAGGGGCCATAGCCTCGCGGCAAGTCCGTATCCTCGATGGAGAGGGCCGCCACACCGGCAGTCTCGAGCTCCTCGACCGTGCGCATGACGTTGAGGGCATTGCCGTAGCCGTGGTCGGCGTCGACGAGCAGCGGCAGCTCGGCGGCCCGGCCGATGCGATGGGCCTGATCGGCAAACTCGCTCAGCATCAGCACGATGAGGTCGGGTGCACCGAGCACGGCGAGCGAGGCCACCGAGCCGGCAAACATGCCGAGTTCGAAACCGAGATCCGCAGCAATACGGGCGGAGACGGCGTCGTGCACGGAGGCTGGATGCACGCACGCACCCCCAGCGAGAATTGCGCGAAACCGCGTGCGGCGAGCACTCCAGCGCGACGGCATCTCATCCTCCGAGGGGGTAAGGGGCTAGAGGTCTTCCTGGCTGACGAAGGATTAGCGAATGCAAGAGGAGTTGCAATACCCCCTCCTCTACGACTGAGTCGAGCAGAATCCGCCTAACGCTTGTCCTGACGCTTGTCCTGATGCTTGTCCCTGATGCTCTGGCCGGGCGCGCTCCTTGAGGCACAAACCGTCGAGCAAGGGCCCCCGCACAAGCTCGCAGCAACCGATATGAATGGGACCAACCAGCCTGTTGCAACGGAGCTGAGCAGTCGGGCAGGTGGCGGCGGTGGAGATCTACCAGAAGAATTCCGCCGCTGCAGGCGCCTATCGGTGGAGGGTCGTCGATCGGATTTGACCAATATGGTGGTCCGACGAACCTGATGGCCACTCGAAGTAGGCCCTGTCTGCCGCCATCCGCCGCGAGAGGAACGAAGACAACAAGCGCCTTGCCAACATGCTGATCGGCATCAGCGCAACAATCACCAGCGTCAGATAAATGGCAAAGACCATAACCAAGGCGGCTCGCCAACGGGTGCCTGGCGACCCGACCATGCGCAGCACGCTCCCCCACAGCCGAAAGCTGAGATCGCCCATTCGCTCCATCGAGATGAGGGAGGGATCGGCCACGACCGCGCGCAAGCCCGTGAGCATGGGCGTGCCTTGGCATCCAACCATGGCTGATGGAGGTGATAGGGGAACATGGATTGCCCCTCCCCGAGGGCCACGCCCGCCCTGCCATCGAAAAACTCATGCCGCGCTTAAGCCCAACCGATAGTGGGGCTGTTACTTGGCCCCACCATCCGCTGTATTGCAGGTGCGACAATCGCCCCACGATCGCCCCATCTTTTACCGCACTCTCCGGCGCTATGCAGCATGAGGTGCGCGTATGAAGCGGACGAAATCGAAATCTGGAAATTGGGCGGCAGTTCTACCGTCGATCGCGTCAGCTACCGTGCCGCTGGTTTTGCGAGATACGAAGGGGTGGAAATGGGTCGTCGACGATCGGATGCGCGACTACGGCGAGACCGATTACGAGCGACGTATCGTGCGCATTAACTGCGCGCTGCATCGCAAGCATCGCGTCAGCCTTCTCGATACGCTTCTGCATGAAGACCTCCACGTGCAGTATCCGTTCTTGAGTGAGCGCATGGTCTGTGAGCTGACGAGCGCGGGTCTCCGCCGCCTTACGGCGCGCGACAAAGCGCGGCTCTATGCGAGGTTGCGCCGTTATAAACGACGATGAAGGCGCTCGTCCGCAGCGGGGAGGACGGTCAGAGGTTCGTCGCGCAGAAATCTGCGCCTCGCCGGCGCGTTATTTGGCCAAGCCGCTCGCGAGCTTCCTGGCTCAAGCAGATGATCACTCGGGGCGGACGCCTTTCGCCTGAGGGTCCGCGCCGTAGACGTGCCTGTTGCTGCCGCGCACAGACGCCGCAAGCTCTGTCGAGGGAGCTGGACCTCTTCGATCGCATCGTGGGTGGGGCAAGCTGCGAGCGGATCACCGCCAACGCTGTCGCCGACCCGCGTTGCAGGCCCACAGGTTCACCCACCGGGCCCGTCCAAGTCCCGCTGTTGCCTGATCGCTCAGTCGATGCGATAGCCGTGCCTCAGTTCAGCCAAGACGCCGGAGCCCTCTGAATCGATGTGTGTGCGCTCTACAAGGTGTGCCCAAAACCGGCAACGTTCGGCAAAGCTGCGCCGGTCACGCGGCGCCATGGCTGCTACATCTGATAGGGTCAGCGTGTTGAGCAAAGCAGCGATCTTGCCTGCCATGGCGGTGTCCTCTTTATCGATTGGCTTTGGCCTCGGCAATCGGCGCATCGAATGCCGATTGCTCCTATTCGAGCCCACTATGTCGGCAAATCGATTGATTTTTAGTATAATGTGCAAAATCCGCGAAGATGTTGGGCATACGCTCAAGCAAGACTCAAGCAACGCCCAGCCAAGCCTCGGGGGCACCGCGGCCGGTGTCACCAGTCCCTGACCAAGTGGGCACTTGCCATGGACCGCGACGGTCTATCGGCTGAATGGCCGCTGTTGGGCTGCTCTAGGTATGTCGACGAAGCCTCCCACCTCTCTTGCACTTGGCTTCCGACGTAAAGCATCACGCGGGACGCCACCAGCCGAGGGATGCTGCGGGTCAGCTCCCGCTGCCGATGATTTCTGTTGCTCGGGACCCCCGTCGCAGGTCGCGCGCTCGTTATTCTTCCGCGCTGTCCACCCCTACGAAGGTAGGGGGCTCGATTGATCTTGATCAATGCCTCTGGTTAAGGCGCGCACGCGGCGGCTGCGACATTCTCCGTGAGCAATCAATTCCATGGAGGAAGCGCGTGACAAGCCGCGATGCGCCGTTTCACAGATCCCTCTCTCGGCGCGAGATCCTAAAGCAATCGATGGTCCTGACCGCTGGCCTTGGCGGTTTTTCATTGGGCGATTTTTCATTGGCAGGCGGAATATCGCCGCGTTTGTCGCGGGCCTTGGCGGCCGAGCATCCGTCAATCGGTACATATCCGGCAGGTCTTTCCGCCGATAGCGTGAACATCGGCGCAGCTGTGCCGCGAACGGGCACCTATGCGGTGCAGGGCGAGGATGAATTGAAGGGCTGGCAGCTCGCTGTCGAGCACATCAACGATGGTGATCCTCTGCTGCAGAAGATTGCGCCCAAGGTCACCAAGGGTCTGCTTGGGAAGAAGGTCAATCTGCTCGCCGCGGACTCGGCTGCCAAACCGAACCAGGCCGTGCAGGAAATTCAGACCTTCATCAACCAGAACAAGATCATTCTGATGACCGGCTCGACATCGAGCGCGGTTGCCGTCGCGCTGAACAAGTTCGCCCAGCGCGAGAAGGTGCTTTACGTCACCGGGATTTCCGGCTCGAACGACACGACTGGGAAGGATTGCGTCCGCTATGGCTTTCGCCAGAATTTTTACGGCGAGACTGCGGCAAACGCGATCGGCCCGGTGCTCGTCAAGCAGTTCGGCAAGAACCGCAAGGCGGCCTTCATGACGCCGGATTACACCTATGGTCACACCGTCACCAAGTCGGTGAACGACTATTTGAACAAGAACGCCGGCTGGGAAATGGTGACCAATCAGGTATCGCCGCTCGGCACCCAGGACTTCAGCCAATACCTCACCAACATCGCCAATTCCGGGGCTGAGTTCCTCATCAACGTAAACTGGGGCCGGGACGCCGTGCTGTCCATTCAGCAGGCAAAGCAGTTCGGCATCTTGCCGAAGATGACGCTCGTGGTCCCCTACCAAATTCCCTTCCTTGCAAAGGAAACAGGACCCGAGCTCACCGCGGGTGTCTTGGCTGCCACAGATTTCTGGTGGACGCTGGAGGACCAGTACCCGCTCGCCAAGATGTTCGTCCAGGCGTTCGACAAAAAGTACGGTTACAAGCCTGAATGGGGCGCCAACAATGCTTACATGTCGTTGGCGATATGGGCGCGCATGGTATCGGAGGCTGGATCGTTCTATCCGCCGGATATCATCAAGCAATATGAGACGGGCGAAACGTTCCCATCGACCGTGGGTGACGTGCACTTCCGCAAGGAAGACCACCAGCTGGTGCGGCCGGTCGTCATCGTGCGCGGCAAGAAGCCGGGCGACATGAAGAATAAGGAAGATTACTGGGAGGTTCTCGAGGTCGTGCCGGGCGAGCCGCTCATGCAGAAACCCGACGCGTTTGGTTGCAACCTGGGCGAATACACCTGATCGCCGACGGCTTAGACGCGGCGCGTGCGCGAGGTCCCTGGTGGTCAACTGGGCGAATTTCGTATCGCAGCTCTTCAACGGATTGGTGCTTGGCGCTCTCTTGGCGCTGATCGCATCGGGTCTGACGATCATCTACGGCGCGCTGGGCGTGCTCAACCTCGCGCACGGTGCCATGTTCATGCTCGGCGGCTATGCCGGCTGGCTCGCCTATACTTATTCGAGTTCGTTCATCGCCACCGTGATTGCCGGATCGCTGTTCGTCATGGTGGTCGGTGTGGTGATGGAACGGCTGATTATTCGCTATTTCTACAACAGACCGCACGAGGACCAACTGCTCGTCACCTTCGGCCTCGGCATTGTCTTCGTTGAGATGGTGCGATTTTTCTTCGGCAGCCTGTCAAAGTCCGTCTCGGCGCCACCTTTACTGGTCGGCATCACGCCGTTGGGTTTTATGTTCTACCCCACGTATCGGTTGGCGCTGCTGGGCATTGTGATTGTGGCGCTGATGGTGCTCTACCTCGTGCTTTACCGCACGCGCATCGGCATGATCGTGCGCGCCGGCATCGAGGATTCGGCCATGGTCGATGTGCTGGGGATCGACGTCAGCAAGGTTTTCATGCTGGTGTTCGGTCTGGGAGCCATGGCAGCGGGATTTGCGGGCATCGTCAATGCGCCGGTGGTCTCCATCGCCCCCGATGTTGGCGAGGCGATCTTGGTGCAAACCTTCGTCGTCATCGTCATCGGCGGGGTGGGATCGTTCCCTGGCGCCGTGCTGGGAGGGCTAATCGCCGGCGAAATCATCAGCCTCACCTCGATGTTCAACCCCGGCTACTCCTACGTCATGCTGTTCGTGGCCATGACGCTGGTCCTGGTGCTTCGCCCTTATGGCCTCCTTGGCACGGCCGACCGCGAATGAGCGCAATCAGCTGATGCTCAAGCAACGCATCTTCATCATCGAGGGCCTGACGGCGGCGGCGCTGATCGCCGTCCCGTTCGTGCTGCCGCACTTCGGGTTCTCGCCGACCACGATCAATCGCATCCTGGTTTGGGGCCTATTCGGCATCGGCTTCGATATCCTGTTCGGGTTTACTGGCTTGCTCTCATTCGGGCAGTCCGCTCTCTTTGGCACCGGTGGCTTTGTGGCCGCCTATCTGCTTACGCGGACGGATTTTCCAAGCGTTATAGGGGCCCTTATCGTCGGCACGATCGCAGCTTCTGCCGTCGGTGTCCTCGTCGGTTTAATCGCTCTCAGGCGCACCGGTATCTATTTTGCCATGATCACGGTGGCGATCGCGGAGGTCTTCTATTTCGTCGAGTTCAATCCCCTCTCCGACTACACCGGAGGCGAAAATGGGTTGCCCGGAGTTCCGACGCCGAGCCTCCATCTCGGATTTACAACCATCGAGTTCAATAGCGACTGGTCGCTCTATGCCTTCATAGCGTTCTGGTACTTCCTGGGGATTGTGATCGGGCTGCGCATCGTGCGCTCACCGGTCGGTGCGATCCTGAGCGCGATCCGCGACAATCCGCTGCGTGCGGCGGCCGTCGGCCACAACATTCACGGTTACAAGTTGACGGCGTTCGTGGTTGCGGCGGCTTATGCGGGCTTTGCGGGTGGCTTGCTCGGCATCCTGCAGGCCTTCATGCCCCCGGATGCGTTCACGTTCGAGACCTCTGGCCAGCTCGTCATGCAGACCGCAATAGGCGGCGCCGGCACTCTGTTTGGACCGCTCATCGGCGCGACGGTCTGGCTGTTCTTGAGCGATTTCTTGCAGACCGCGCTTCAGCTTGGCGCGGCGTGGAAGCTGGTCCTCGGCGTCGTGTTCGTGGTCCTCGTCTGCTTCCTGCGTCGCGGCATCATCGGTGGTTTGCAGGACATGGGCCAATTGGTGCGGA
>Ga0075425_100005772_pt1 | contig 12899 bp, 9 predicted proteins | sample SoiMethybrSBSTD4_FD_75300 | JGI IMG/M metagenome (GOLD analysis project Ga0075425, IMG submission 75300) | Bulk soil microbial communities from a Populus tree surrounding site in Tennessee, USA - Soil MetaG P. TD hybrid SBSTD4 | ecosystem: Environmental > Terrestrial > Soil > Tree plantation...
TGGCTTTGGGATCGCCTCCGCCCTCGACAATGGTTGTTGTCTCTTTATCAACGATCACACGTTTGGCTGTGCCGAGATCCTGAAGCGTTACATTCTCCAGTTTGATACCGAGATCTTCCGTAATCACTCGGCCGCCGGTCAGAATTGCCAGATCCTCCAGAATCGCTTTGCGCCGATCGCCAAACGCAGGTGCCTTCACCGCGCAGACTTTGATCGTGCCGCGCAGGCGATTGACGACGAGCGTTGCCAGTGCGTCGCCTTCAATGTCTTCGGCGATGATGAGCAGCGCGCGGCCGGCGCTGACTGTCTGTTCCAACAACGGCAGCAGTTCGCGCATGTTCGAGATCTTCTTCTCGTGAAGCAGAATGAACGGTTCATCGAGAATCGCTTCCATGCGATCCGCGTTGGTAATGAAATAGGGAGACGAGTATCCGCGATCGAACTGCATTCCCTCGACGATATCCAGCTCGGTCTGCAAGGTCTTTGATTCTTCAACCGTAACAACCCCGTCTTTGCCAACGCGCTCCATGGCTTCGGAAATGAGTTGTCCGATTTCGCGATCATTGTTGGCCGAGACAGTGGCCACGTTAGTCAACTCTTCTTTGTTCTTAATCTTCTTCGACATGCGCTCGAGTTCAGCAACCACGAGATCGGTGGCCAACTGGATGCCACGCTGCAAACCCATCGGATTTGCGCCGGCAGCGACATTCTTTACGCCCTCGCGAAAAATTGCCTGTGCGAGAACTGTGGCGGTTGTCGTTCCATCGCCGGCTTTGTCGTTGGTTTTGACGGCGACCTCGCGAACCATCTGCGCGCCCATGTTTTCATACTTGTTCTGGAGTTCGATCTCTTTGGCGACAGTGACGCCGTCTTTGGTGATCACTGGTGAGCCAAACTTCTTTCCCAAAACGACGTTGCGACCTTTTGGTCCTAACGTCACGCGCACCGCGTTGGCGAGTGTGTCCACGCCCTGAAGCATCGCATTGCGCGCTTCTTCCCTAAACTTCAATTCTTTTGCCGGCACTCTTTTGTCTCCTTAAGTAGTCTCTTCTGCACAGAGAATACAGTTACTGTTCGGTGGCTTCTCTTGCCTGCTGCGAAGCGCGCCCGACTTTCACGCGCGCCGGACGCAGCAACCGATCACCCATGCGAAACCCGCGACTATATTCCTCTATGACTTTTCCGTCCATCTCGCTGGAGGTTTCTTGAGTATCAACCGCCTCGTGCAACTCTGGATTGAACTCTTCACCAATGGAAACGATCGGTTCAACTCCTGCATTGGTCAACGCTGATTGAAAGCTCGTAGCGATACGACGAATGCCCTCGAGGATCGCTTCGCGCGGAGCGTCTCCTGAAACAGCCTCGATAGCGCGGGTGAGATCATCCATCACGGGAAGCAGTGTCGAAATGAACTTCGCCTTCTCAGCAGTAGCGCGTTCATCAGCCGAGCGATTCAGTCGCTGACGCGTTTCGTCGGTCTCACGTTGCAGTTGCCGGCGCAACTGATCGAAACGCGCCTGTACTTCCTGCACCTGTTTTTCCGCGGCCTTCGTGCGCGATTCCAGTTGTTCGACGTAACTTGGTTTCAGGTTTGGTTGTTCGACTTGCTCGTTTACGTGCTCACTCCCCTCTTGATCGAGATAGACTCGACGACGATCCGTCACCCTAATTTCGTTTGCTTCGTTCTCCATGTGCGAAATTCCCCGGTAGTTTTAAGTTTAGAGTTCAAGCTTTAGCTTGCTCTGCCACAGCCGCAGCCTAAAGGCTGAACTCTAAACTTTAACTCCGAACTCTGAACTTACGAAATCTTGATATCGATTCTCTTCGGCTTCTGCTCACTGCGCTTTGGCAGCGTGATTTGCAAAACGCCGTCTTTGAATTCGGCCCCAATCTTTCCCTGGTCCACCGACCCGGGAACGCTGAACGTGCGCAGGAATTTACCTCTGGGTCTTTCGCTGCGGTGCTGTTTCAACTCCGCAATCGACCGAATGCCTTTAACGGTCAGGCGATTGTCATCGATATCGATCTCCAGCGCTTCACGATCGATTCCCGGCAAATCCATCGCAATCACGTAACCGGAATCAGTTTCGTAAATATCAGACGCGGGCGTCCAATCGGCCCGCTCAAAGTCGTCACCCGTGCCCGTCTCTGCTTGCGTGCGCCGCTGTGTAGCGTCTTCAAAAAGTCTGTTCATTCGATCCTGCAACACCATCAGGTCCTGCAAGGGATTCCATTGCTGTGACATTGGTCCTTCTCCCGTATTGCTTACGCGGTTGCAAACGCCGCGTCAGTCTTAAACTCCATCTTGTCGCCACTCGCGGAAAGTTTGACGGTTTGACCCGGCAGAATCTCACCCTGGAGCAGTTTGACTGCCAACGGATTTTGAATCAGCGACTGAATCGCACGCTTCAGCGGACGCGCACCATACATTGGATCGTAACCTTCGCGCATCAAGAGTTCCTTAGCGGAAGGTTCGAGTATCAACGTCACGTTTCGCTCGTTCAACATCGCGCGCAAACGTTCGAGTTGCACTTCAATGATCTGTCCAACCTGCTCGCGTGAGAGCTGATGGAAGACCACGATGTCGTCGATACGATTCAGAAACTCGGGTTTGAAATGCAAGCGCAGCTCCTGAAGTACTGCTTCGCGCACTTGCTTCTCGTCGCCTTCCGCCGCCTGAATTTCACGCGAGCCGAGATTGGACGTCATGATCAGCACGGTGTTCTTGAAGTCGACTGTGCGGCCCTTTGAATCCGTCAACCGGCCGTCGTCGAGTATTTGCAGCAGCACGTTGAAGACGTCCGGGTGTGCCTTCTCGATCTCGTCAAAAAGAATCACCGAGTAGGGCCGGCGGCGAACCGCTTCGGTGAGTTGCCCGCCTTCTTCATAGCCAACGTACCCCGGAGGCGCGCCGATCATGCGCGCGACCGCGTGCTTCTCCATGTACTCCGACATATCGAGACGGACCATCGCTCGCTCGTCGTCAAACAAAAACTCCGCGAGCGCGCGTGCCGTTTCGGTCTTGCCGACACCAGTTGGACCAAGAAAGATGAACGAACCAATCGGACGATTCGGATCCTGCAAGCCTGCACGTGCACGCCTCACTGCATTTGCAACGGCCGCCAGTGCTTCTTCCTGGCCGATCACACGCTGGCCCAACCGCTCTTCCATCGTCACGAGCTTGTGCATTTCGCCTTCGAGCATCTTCGAAACAGGAATGCCGGTCCACTTCGCAACGACTTCCGCAACGTCCTCTTCGTCGACCTCTTCTTTCAGCATCACGCCGTCCTGCTGAAACTTCGCGAGTCGGTCCTGCTCAGCTTTGAGCCGGCGCTCCAACTCCGGAATCTTGCCGTACTGAATCTCTGACGCGCGTGCCAGGTCTCCGGCGTTGCGCGCTTGATCGAGTTGCAGTCTGAGTTGTTCGAGCTCGGCTTTCGCCGTCCGCATGTGATCGATGGCTTCCTTCTCGGACTGCCATTTGGCTTTCATGCCCGACGACTCTTCCTTCAAATCGGCAATGCGCTGCTCGATCTCGTGAAGGCGCACTTTTGATTTCTCGTCTTCTTCTCTTTGCAGTGCCTGTCGCTCGATCTCGAGCTGGATGATCTCGCGCTCCAACTGATCGATCTCCTGCGGCAACGAGTCGATCTCGATACGCAGTCGCGACGCGGCTTCGTCGATTAGATCGATTGCCTTGTCAGGCAGAAAACGATCCGTGATGTAACGATTTGAAAGCGTGGCTGCGGCAACAATCGCCGAGTCTTTGATACGAACTCCGTGATGGACCTCGTACCGTTCTTTAAGACCACGCAAAATGGCGATCGTGTCTTCAACCGTTGGTTCGCCGACATAGATCACCTGAAAACGGCGCTCGAGTGCCGCATCCTTCTCGATATGCTTCTTGTATTCGTTGAGCGTCGTTGCGCCCACACATCTCAACTCGCCGCGCGCCAGTGCCGGCTTCAACATGTTCGACGCGTCAATCGCGCCCTCCGCAGCGCCGGCGCCGACGAGCGTGTGCAGCTCATCGATGAAAAGAATGATTTGTCCGTGCGCGTTCTCGATCTCTTTCAGGACGGCTTTGAGTCGATCCTCAAACTCGCCGCGGTACTTGGCACCGGCAAGCATCGAGCCCAGATCGAGTGCAACCAGACGTTTGTTACGCAGCGTTTCAGGCACGTCGCCCGAAACGATTCGCTGGGCCAGCCCTTCGACGATTGCAGTTTTACCGACGCCTGGTTCGCCGATCAGCACCGGATTATTCTTCGTTCTGCGTGAGAGAACCTGGATGGTGCGACGTATCTCATCGTCGCGGCCGATGACCGGATCGAGTTTTCCTTTTCGCGCCTGCTCGGTTAAATCGCGCGCGTACCTCGAAAGAGCCTGATAGTTCTGTTCTGCGTTTTGATCGGTGATCCGCGAACCCCCGCGCATCTGTTCGATCACCTTGAATAGATCATCTCTGACAACGCCGTGCTGGCGAAGGATCTTTCCAGCGTCGCCATCTTTTTCGTCGGCGATGGCGAGGAGCAGGTGCTCAGTCGAGACAAACTCGTCCTGCATCTGCTCAGCCTGTTTTTGCGCAGCCTGAAATATCTGGCTCAAACGCGAACTGAAATACTGTTGCCCGCCTTGCACACGAGGAAAACGTGCGACGGCGGCTTGCGTGTCGTTCAATATCACGGCGACGTTAGCGCCGAGTTTTCCCAAAATTGGTCGAACGATACCTTCCGGTTGTTCGAGCATCGCGATCAGCAAATGCTCAGGTTCAACCTGCTGGTGTTGGTTTTTTTCCGCAAGCTCAATCGCGGCTTGAATTGCTTCCTGCCCTCGTAAGGTGAACTTGTCTAAACGCATCTGACTAAGAACTCTCTCTTAAAAAAGACTAGAACGGGCTCGTATTCGTATCCCAAACTACGCCGAGCCCGCTCGCTTTACCGATTCCCCAAAGCTTATCGCCCGCCTGTTGCTTCCTTTGCTTTGCCGGTTTCGGCTGTGGTTTCGATCGTCTTCTGCTGCGTGCCGGTTTCGCTACCGGTAACCTCAATGCGACGGGCTTTGGTCTCCTCCCGTTTCGGCAAGGTCACGCGCAACACACCGTTGTTGTATTCAGCGGTTGCTCCTTCGGCAGAAACCGTCTGCGGCAGAGTGAAAGAACGAGTGAAAGCGCCGTACGAGCGCTCGACGCGATGATAGTTGTCAGTCTCGTCCGTCTTTTCAAACTTTCGCTCACCTCGCAAGGTAATCACGTTGTTCTCGATCGACAGGTCGAAATCCTCCTGCTTCATCCCCGGCAACTCGGCCTCGAGCACGATCTGGTCCTTGTTCTCATAAATGTCGACGCTCGGCGCCCAGGCTCCACGGCCGATGCCTTGATCGTCGAAAGCACGGGTCATGTTGGTGGAGAACAGGCGATTTACTTCCTCTTGTAACGTCCGCAGGTCGCGGAACGGGTCATAACGCATGATAGTCATGAGTGTTTCCTCCTTTATTCCTTGTTAAGAACGCTCAGCTCCCGAACGGCCGAAAACCTAGCTGAGCGTGGCGCCATAATAAAGATTGAGTGTCCAGTTGTCAAGTCTGTTAATGGGTGTTTTGTAGGGGCGGCACTCCGTGGCCGCCCGTCGCCGTGTTGTCACGACGGGCGGGCCACGGAGTGCCCCCCTACAAAATGCCGGAAGATTGGGAATTACAGGCCGAAGAAGCGTTTGATTGCCGACAGGATGCCGGCAGAGGATTCGGAAGTGGTAGCGGTCGAGTCGGCTTGTGAGGCGAGGCCCTGGCGTCGCTCGGCCATAATAAAACTGAGCGATTCGACCAGATCCGGGTTGCTGTCGAACACCTTTTTCATGGCCGAATGGCCAATCTCCAGCACCTCGGTTTCTTCCAACGCCAAAACGTTGGCTGTCCTGGGTTCACCTGTAAATAAGGCCATCTCACCGAAAAAGTCGCCTTCGTTCAGCGTCGCGACCGTCCTCGGACGGCCATTTTCGCTGACCTGCACGCTCACCCGGCCCTTGTGAACTACGAACATCGAGGAGCCCGGCTCGCCCGCGCGGATGACTGTTTCACCCGGCGCGAAGACGTGCCGGACGGCTGCCTGGGCCAACAACGTGGTTTCCTCAGCAGATAGTGGAGCGAAGATGTCGACCGCCGAGAGCCTTTCGGTAATAGCGCCGCCGTCGCCGTCGCGCGCTTCTCCGGCCGTCCGGCGTTCGAGGTGGAGTGTGCGCGTCGGGAAGGCGAAGTTCAGGCCTGCGCGGCGAAACGCATACCAGATCCGCTGGCGGACCAGCGCGTCTGTGTCGTTATATTTCGCATAATCTTCGAGCCAGTATTTCACTTCGTAGTCGACACCGTTGTCGCCGAGATTCCTAATCCTCACTATCGGCGTAACCTTACTTGAGACGTTGTCGGCTTCGCGCACCGCCTCGCGCACTACGTGAATAGTCTTTGCTGGCGAATCAGTGTACAGGGTGTTGAAAAAGACGAGGCGCGCGTTCAGATTTCCGCGTGGACAGACTTCGATTGGCTCCTTCGCGGCATTACTGTTGGCTATCAACACGATGTGGTTCTGGAAAGTCCTGATCTTAATCGCTCGCCAACTGATCTCTTCGACCACGCCCGTGTGACGTTGAGCTCCCACAGTTATCACATCACCGACTTGAAACGGGCGATCTGCCTGCAAAGAGATACCGGCAAAGAAATTTCCCAGCGTGTCCTGGAGAGCGAGACCGAGTATGACGCCGAAGATCGCGGAGGTTGTAAAGAGCGCGCCGAGGTTGACGCCCGGAAACAGAAAAGTGAAGGCGATCAGAAAGAGAATCGTAAACGCGACGATCGTGAAGATATTTCTGATCAGCTTGGGCGCGTCGATTCGTTTCAATCGAAAAGCGAGTCCGAAGAACAGAAAGTTCAGGGCACGAACAAATAGATAGCCGACTATTCCGACGAGAAACAGCTTTATCGCACCGATGATTGTGTTGGCGGAAGGTGAGGCGTTGTTGCTGCCCATGCGGTGCTCGAGCAGCACCTTGATCTCAGGAGCGAACGACCAGAATAAGTAGGTCGCCAGCAGAGCGATAGCTGACGCCACAAAGAAGAGAATCAATTTGTTAGTGATACGAGGGCGAGTCACCAGGCTATCCTTTTATCACCAAATTGCGCTGCAAAGAAGCACAGAAAGCACCAAACCTAGGCAAATAAAGAGATGAAGATGAAAAGCAGCGATACGAGAGTGACCAGGATCGCCGTCAGCCAGGCGGCAATATTATAAAGAGGACCGTTGACGTAATTACCCATTAACTCACGGTTGTTCACGAGGCGCAGAATCGCAAACAGCACAATCGGAAGCAACAGCCCGTTGATGACCTGTGTCACCAGCAACACGCGAAAGAGCGGCAGGTTCGGAACAATCGCGATAGCAGCGCCCACGGCGATGAGGAAAGTGAAGGTGCCGAGGAAGATCGGAGCTTCTCTGAAACTTCGCGATACGCCTTTTTCAAAACCGAGTGCCTCGCTAATCGAGTAGGCGGTCGCCAGTGGTAAAACTCCCGCAGCCAGCATCGACGCCCCAAAGAGTCCAATCCCAAAAAGTGTTTGCGCATACCTTCCGGCGAGTGGCCGCAAAGCGCGCGCAGCGTCCTCGGCGGTCGATATCTGGATCCCGGCTTTGTGAAGAGTTGCCGCAGTCGAAACCACGATGAAGAAGACGATCAGAATTGCGAAGATTGTGCCCACCCAAACGTCAGTCTTTGTTCTGTCGTAGTCATCTGCTGTCACTCCTTTATCCACGACCGATGATTGAACGTACACCTGCATGTAGGGCGAGATTGTCGTACCGATCACCGCGACAAACGTAAACAGAAAGGAGTTCTCAAACTTGAACTCCGGCCTGACCAAGCCCACTGCCACGGCGCTCCAATCAGGTCGAGCAAGGAAAGCCGAGGCGATGTAACCCAGAAATACGAGCGACATCATCAGAAAAGCCTTCTCGACTCGTTTGTAAGAGCCTTTCACCACGAGCGACCAGACCATGATCGCAGCCAAAGGCACCGTGATAAAACGTGAGATACCAAAAAGCTCGGTGGCCGCGGCGATGCCGACGAATTCAGACACGGTCACGCCGGCGTTAGCGACGAGCAACGCAAGCATGATCAGCGCGGTCCAGCGTACGCCGAAACGCTCGCGTATCAGATCGGCGAGACCCTTGCCGGTGACTGCGCCCATGCGCGCGCACATTTCCTGAACGATTCCGAGACTGATTGCGATTGGTATGAGGATCCAGAGAAGGGAGTAGCCAAAATCAGCGCCGACGGAAGCAAAGGTCGCGATGCCGCCGGCATCATTGCCGGCGTTTGCGGTGATCATTCCCGGACCGAGAATCGCCACGTAAGCGAGCAGACGTTTGCGACGCGCGACGGTGCGGCGCACGCCTTGAGCGCCACGACGCATTAAGCGACGTCCGGCAGCTCGTACTGCTGCTCGTTGCTCTGCCACTTGGAGGTTCTCCGTCCTTCATAAAGCCGCAAACGCAGTTGGGCCACAAAAAGGCACAAAAAGCACAATAGTTAAATCAGAACTTAAAATCAAAGAATGGACTGTTTTTTGTGCCGCTTGTGGCTTCACCCGAAGAGGCGTGGCAGACGCTGTCGCCAATCTTTTGGCAAAAGAATTTCCATCGCATCATCTACCGTGATGATGCCGAGTATGTCTCCTGACTCATCGACAACAGGAAGCGCCAGCAGGTTGTATTCCGCAATTCTCTGTGCCACTTCCTTCGCCGGCTCACTCGGATCTGCTTGTTGAAACTCCGTCCGCATCACCTCTTCAAGCGGCGCCGAGGGATCGGCGAGGATCAGACTGCGCAACGCGATCACGCCCAGGAGCTTCCACGAATCTTCTGTCTCGACAACGTAGAGGTAATAGATCATGTTGGGCGTTTGGGCCATCTCGCGCAGTCTTGCGAGTGCCTCGCCAACAGTGAGCGCACGTGGCAGCGTGACAAACTCTGTCGTCATCAGGCCGCCGGCAGTGTCGTCCTCGTAAGGAAGTAACTCAACGACGTCTGCTTGCTCGTCGTATTCCATCAGCCCGAGCAGCTCTTCGGCTTTCTCCTCAGGAAGATCGCCGAGCACGTCGGCAGCCTCGTCCGGCGACATCCATTCGAGAATGTCAGCGGCGCGCTCCTCGTCCATGTCGGCGAGAATTTTTGCTTGCCGCTCCGCGGGCATCTCCTCGAGCGTTTCAGCGGCAGTTTCATCGTCGAGCGACTCGACGACTTCCGATCCGTGGTGATACGAGAGTGCCTCTGCCAGCCGCGCGATCTCAACCGGATGCAGGCGCGCCAACTTATCGCTCGAAGATTTCAACTGGACTGTCGCGGCATCGGTCGCAAGATAACCGACGTCGGCCCAGTCGAGTACTTCTACAGGGTTCTTTGTGCCGACAAATCCCGCGGGTGCGAGTCGCCGCCAAAGTCCCTGTAAGCTAACGTCAGCGCCAGTCACGCGATAATCACCAGCAGCCTCGATGATCTGCACGTCATTCACGCGAACCACTCGTTTTCCATCAACGTCGATCAGTTGCTTGTCGAGCACGTCGCGCGCCAGCAACACTTCATTCTCGCGACGAACGAATGGCCGCAGGTCGAGAATGTCTGAATTCAAGCGCACGCCATACTCGTTTAGCTCAGTCATGCGCCAACGCGAGAGAAAGAAATCACGGCGACGATAACGCGCGACGAGGCCTGTTACCGGCGGATGCTCGTCTGAGCCGAGACGCACGATCACATCCTTCACCGTAGCGACACGTTCACCTTCGAGGTCGCGTATCGGCCGACCTAACACTTGCGACAAGTAGAGCATTGGATTCTATTTTTCCCACAAAGGCGCAAAGACGCAAAGTCAGTAGTCAATTGGTGTCCGCACTCTGCGCCTTTGCGCCTTTGTGGGAAAAAACTTCAATTGCTGATTCGAGCGCCGTGTCTCGGTGGGAATATATGTCAGTCCGGCGTGATGAAATTACCTGATCTGGTTTGACGCCGACGCCTTCCAACCGCGAGCCGCCCGCTGTTCGATAGTCAAATTCACTGACATCAAGAACGCCGCCGTCCGGCAGCGCATGCCTGTTTCTGATCGCCAAAACACAACCGCATGTTTCGGTGCCGATCACACGCGCCTGACGTTTACTTTGTAGCGCCGCAGCGAGGATCTCGGCCGCGCTTGAAGTGTTTTCACTTGTAAGGACAACGAGCGGAAGCTTGATCGGAAACGATCGAGGCATACGCCAAAGTCGCTTCGAATAAGTTTGCAGTTCAAATGAAGCACCTGACCGGTCGGCGAATCGCCCGAGATTGATTCCTTCATCCAGAAAGAGCGACGCAACATCGGCCATCGCTTCGGCATCGCCGCCACCATTCGCGCGCAAATCGAGCACCATGCCTTCAGCGCCTTCGAGGACATCAGGTAACACCTTCGTAAAATCGAGCGCGACCGTTTGCGTGAAGGCATCGATCCTGAGAATGGCTATTTTGCCGTTTCGCTGGGTACTGAAGCCCAACTGTCGTTGACTCCAATAACGTCGCAACACTGCTGACTTCTGCTTGCTGTTGCGCGTGGTCCATGCGACTTTCACCAGAGTGCCTGCCGGACCATCAAAAAGATTTCCGATGGTTCGCGAGCGAGCAGCCTCAGACAAACCTGACGATTCCAGTCGCTGCGCAATAAACTCCGCGACCGGAAGATCGTCCACTTTGACGATCACGTCTCCCGGTCGAATGTCCGTTTGCGACGCAGCGGAATTCGGTTCCACCTGGATCACTGTGGGCGCGCCTTCAACTTCACGAATCGCCAGTCCGACGGTAATGAAGCGCGGATTCCACCAGTCAAACTTTTCATCAGGTGAATAGACTCGCGTGTGTGCGTCTTTGAGTGAGGCGATCATCTGGCGCAACACTTCGTAAAACTCGTGCGGACTGCCGGCGCGCGCTGCGGCCGGACGAAACACGTTACGTTTTGCCTGCCAGTCGATGCCGTGAAACTTCGAATCGTAATAACGCTCAGCGATCGTTTCCCAAACGTCGTCGAAGACTGCGAGTCGTCCTTCGAGTGTGGCGGTGGAAACGAGTGTTGAATCATCGCGAGCTGCTCGTGAAAGCGAGGGAATGACGAGTTGTAAAACTAGTGCCGCAAGTATTGCGAGTATAGAAACTCGGATGGGGGCGTTACGTTTTCTTCCCATTGTTACCTCGGTGGTTTGCGAAAGTTGTAGCGCAGCAGCACGCGCATTGGTATTGGCGTTCCGTTCTTCATTGCCGGGAAGAAATGCATTTGACGAACAGTCGCCACAGTTGTTTCGTCGAGACCAAAGCCGGCCCAACGAACCACTTGAACGTCACCCACTTCGCCGTCAGCTCTAACATCGACGACTACGTCGACCATCGCTTCGGCCTCGGCTCGGGCCGCACTTTCCGGATATTCGGGTCGCAAACGACGATACGGACGCGGCAACCGGATGCCTTGAGCCTCGGCGGCTTTTTCATCATCAGGCGCTTCTTCGATCACTGCTTCAGCGTTTGTGATCAATACGGTTCGTTGCACGCGTTCGTCGTCATGAGCTTTTCGAATAACTTCGATTAGCCGTCGAATGAAAGCGTCAGCCGACAGGTATTCTGACAATCGCGCCTCCGCTGTGGTTGCCTCGTTATTCTCGAAACTCGGACGATCCCACAAAAGAAGCTGTCCGTTTCGCGCGCTGATTAGAAAGATCGAGCAATAGGATTCGTAATAAACCGGCGTTTTGAAAGAGGAGCGACGCAGAGTTTGGGCGTCTCCGATCAAATAAAACTCTGTTGCCAACGCCGCGCCGAGATCGCGTGCTTCGATGATACTAAGATTAAGCGAACCTGAGTAGCCAATACCTCTCGCGGCGGCGCGAGTCAAATCTGCGTCGGCCACCTGCACCTCGCCGCTCGCACGAAGACGATTGCGAAGTGCGTCCGCCGCGAGTTTTGCGATGGGCGTCGAGCCAAAGTCGAGCACACCGACCAGCGGACGTTGTTTTTGTGCCTGTGCTTTTGCCCCACAAAGAAGCACAAAGATCGCAACTGAGCTAGCTAAGCGCTTGTACTTTTTGTGCCTCTTTGTGGCCACCACCGTGATAAAGCTCATACACTTCCGTTTTCACTTCCGCCGGAAAACAAACTCGATGAAGTTCGTAAAGTTGTTGTAGTCCTTTTACGGCATCGCTGACTTCACTGATCTCTCTAATCTGTGGTGAAGCATAACCGCTCTCGACGAAAATGTGTGTTTTAGGTTCCGCCTTTTCTGTTTCGTAATACCCGTAGTAAGGCAGGTCGCTCGCGCGGTCTTCGACGAAATAATATTCAGGATCGAAACCCGCACGTTCGACCGTTTGTCTTGCAGCCGCGAGAAATTCAGTCTGCTGGTCCAACGGCATATCAAGATCGATTGCCTTGAACAGACGGCGGGCGATGAAGCGACGGCTAAGATCGCTCAGGATTGCATCGCTTGATTTTTGCCACTGCTTGATGTGAAAGACGAAATCCGAATCGTCAATCTGCAAATGCTCGTTGATCGTTAATGACTCACGCCTGAGGATCTTTTCAAACGCAGTACCCTCTGCGTGCCAAACCTCGCGACCTTCATCGAGTAAATGCAATGCGCGTCGAATGATCGAGCGCAACACCGCTTCCGCCGAGCGCAGCGTGCGATGAAAGTAGACCTGGCGAAACATGTAATAACGCGCTTGCAGATATTCCTCGACGGCATAAATGCCACGCGCCTGCACGTAAACTCGATCCGCTTCTTCGTCGATCGCGAGTGCGTTGATGATCCACTCGAGATCGTAGATGCCATACTTCGCACCGGTCATCA
>Ga0075425_100005773_pt1 | contig 12899 bp, 7 predicted proteins | sample SoiMethybrSBSTD4_FD_75300 | JGI IMG/M metagenome (GOLD analysis project Ga0075425, IMG submission 75300) | Bulk soil microbial communities from a Populus tree surrounding site in Tennessee, USA - Soil MetaG P. TD hybrid SBSTD4 | ecosystem: Environmental > Terrestrial > Soil > Tree plantation...
CAATTTCGTTTCCGCCGCTCGACGCCAGAATCTCCTGGTTTTCACCTCGTTGACAGTTGTTTTGGCGGTATGGTACGCGGTGAGCTAGGCTCAGACGAGACCGACGCTCCGATTATGACCGATACCGATAAGTTCGCGTTAATGTCGACCATCAGGCGGATCCACTCGGAACGAGAACTCGTTCCGCTGATGAACTTGGTCGCGCGTGAGGTGAAGGACCTGTTGCGCGCCGATCTGGTGAGCGTTTTTCTCTTCGACAGGGAAAAATGTGAGCTCTGCTCGTTGATATCTCTGGACAACCAAAAAATCTGCTTCGATGCCCGGCTTGGGGTCGCTGGCGCCAGCGCGATGAAGGGAAAGACGATCAATGTTGCCGATGCGTACGAGCATCCGTTGTTCTACAAAGACGTTGATTGCCGGACCGGCTACCGAACGAACACGATTCTAGCCGTTCCGATCAAGAACATTCGAGAACAGGTCATCGGCGTCTGCGAAGCGATCAATAAGCTCGAGGGCAATTTTAGCTCCGATGACGCGCAGCTGCTCGAGACTTTTGCTGCGCATGCGGCCAATGCCATCGAGACCGCTCTGCTGATTGATGCGCTCAAAAAAGAGCAGAGCAAGCACGACCCGAAGGACAAGTTGCAGAACAGGATCGAAACTGGCCAGTTGTATTTGCGAAATATCGTAGGCGTAAGTCCCGAAATCGAAGCTATCATTCGTTTGATCGATCAGATACGGGAAAGCTCGGTGGACGTCCTGATTCAGGGAGAGAGCGGGACTGGAAAAGAACTCGTCGCCAAGGCGCTCCATTATAACAGCCCGCGCTATGACCAGCCCTTCGTTGCGCTTAATTGCGCGGCTTTACCCGAGAATCTCGTGGAAGCGGAGCTGTACGGGATCGAGAGGGGTGTGGCAACGGGAGTTGAAAAGCGGACCGGAAAGTTCGAAGCGGCCAACGGGGGGACGCTGTTTCTCGATGAAATAGGCGACCTGAGTCTCTCGGCACAGGCCAAGATGCTGCGCGTTTTACAGGAGCGTACGGTGGACCGCGTCGGTGGTCAAAGGCCGATTCCAGTGGACGTCAGAATCATTGCAGCGACCAACAAGAATCTTGACGAGGTGAGCAAAGCGGGCAGCTTTCGCGCCGATTTGTATTATCGTCTAAGAGTGGTTCGCGTTCAGACACCGTCTCTCAGAGAAATCGCCGACGATGTTCCGCTGATGGCAAATCATTTTCTCGCCAGCCATTGCGCGCTACTGAAAGTCGAGCCGAAGCAGTTTACGCCTGCAGCCATGGAACACCTGAGGAGTTATTCGTGGCCCGGCAATGCCCGGCAACTCGAAAACGAGATCAAACGATTGGTCGTTTCGGTAAGAGGAAAGACGATCGGCGCAGAGCAGCTGGATCTGGCTGTCGAAACACAGAAAATGACGGCTCAAGAAAATCCAACTCACTACAAGGGAAAAACCATCGGCGAAGTCGTCGAAGCTATTGAGCAGCGCATGATTCAAGAAGCACTGCTCAAAGCCGGCGGCAACAAAGCCAAAGCGGCGGAGGCATTAGGGCTGAGCCGGCAGGGCTTGCTGAAAAAAATCAAACGCCTGGCGATCACGCCATAACACGAGTCTGTCAGCGCGAAATCAGATCCCGAACATATGATGCGAGAAAAGTGTCATTAGGGGAGGGAGGCTTCCTCCCCTAATGACGTGTGTCATTCGAGGTGTCATTCAATCGCCGTCCCCGTAGAATCCGCGAAGCAGTATGCGCTGCTCTCGTTTAACTGCGTCGATTCCGAGTGGATCATAATCACAGGGTCCATAGAAATCGACCGCGTTAACCGTGCTGTCGTCAAACACTGGATGCGCCCAGGCTAGACTGTCCTCGCGCATGGCCGGGGACTGGATGTGGCAGTAACCGGAGAGCTCGGCAGGAGCGGCCGGGGTCATCTCTTCCGAGTTCAGCTCCTCCGCGTACGCGAGCGGCACGCCCCAGAACAGTGTCGATGCCAGCAGCAGGTTGATCATGAGTGATTTGTTCGTTTTCATTTTACTCACCTCCTTTCTTTCACATTTTCACTCTGATTCCTGCTAAGAGCAGCCGTCGTGCCAAGCAAAAATCTCTCAAACGCTCTGCACAGCAGAACGAGCTCGGTTACTCGAATCGCGCTAACGCATGGGTTTAGGACAGCTGTAGAGTAGGTCAAATGAACGTCTATGACGATCGTCGTGTGAGTCGACGAGGACTCAGAGGTAAAGTTTGTTTTAGATGCTACTCAATGCAGGAACTTGGTTGTCGGCGTGTTGATTTTGTTGTCAGGTGATTCGAGGTCGAGCAATTGGTCCTCGACAAAGAAAAATAGTTAAAGCGATTTTGATACCTGCTTAGCTGAATGCTCAGCTATGCTTTGACGATTCGTATAACCAATTTTCGCTCGAGGAATAGCACGCAGAAGGCGACAACCAAGTTAGCAACATGACAATCAAGTTGCTACATCGAGTTACGTTGATCATACCAATTTGCAACGCCATCTCTGGCAGTCGTTCGGCAATAAACTTTATTAACCGAGACTTTACGGCTAACACTGGCAGTGTTTCTCAACAAAGAAAGAACTGATCTGAGCGAACACGCCGATATTGGTCTTCAACTTGCTCTAGCTACGAAAAAAATCCTGATCTCAAGATAACCGTCGTTCCTTTCGCCGTCGGATGATTGCGGTTGTGGCACCGACGGTGAACGGACGTACTGCTCCTTAATATCGGATCGGGCATGGCGCCAACGTTGGGTTTTAATGGCCAGAATAGTTCGGTAGCTCTGGATCGAAAACGTGTCCTTAAACGGGCTTGACATTAATGTCCTTTCTTGACTACAGTGCCGCCCGCTAGGGGTTCGCGAGAGTGTGGTGCCTAACCGTAATCGTTTAAGAACTTTATTTAAATAAAGGAGGTATTATGGACGCACCGGAACGACTAATACTGATTGCTGTGAGTGTAGAAGACGGAACAAGTCAATCTACAACTAAGAATGGGCAAGGAGAGATTGTACTTGATCCCAAGAAGCCCCTCAGGGTAGTGGGATGCTTGGATAGCGCAAGATTTGATAAATGGGTCGCGAGCGAAATAGAAGCAAAGCAGATGGAACCACCTCACGTGCACGGCGGTTACCCTGCCGGCACCACGCCTGATCATGTCGGAGAAATACTGTTTAGTCATAATAGCCCTGGACAAGTTTGCGTGAACTTCAATGGGGTTCCAATATGCTTCCCATGATATGATAGGGCTTAAACGTCGTTTGGAGTTCTGACGTCTAACCGGTACCAATTGGCTTCGCCGGTTATCTTATTACTTTTGCCATTGTGCTAAGCGACAATTTGGATGGGATAAGCTTCGAGATAAATCCAGCGGTGAAGACTATCTAGAACTAGGCACTTTCGAAACATTGCATACCTGTTTTGGCGGGCGAAAAAAGAAACGGGCATTGTTGAAGGAGGTAATTTATGGGACAACTAATGGTAATTGCTGTAGAGGTAGACGATGGAACAATTCGTCAATCTTTTGTGGACAAAGACGGAAAGATTGCAGTGGACGACACGAAGCCGCCTAGAATAATAGGGTGCTTAGAGAGCGAAGATTTTGATCGGTGGGCGGAGAGCATGAAGAAACAGAATAAGATGAAACTACCGAGGGCACACAACCATTATCAACACCTTTACGCTCCTGGCACTTCGCCTTCACATGTCGGCGTTATACTCCATACTCATAATAGTCCTGGACAAGTTTGCGTGATCTTTAATGGGGTTCCAGTATGTTTTCCATGACATGACTCGCTCTTGAACGGTAGTTTCGGAGATTGAACGTACCGTGTAGCGGCTTTACTCTGTTTTCTCCCATTCGTTCGCCGTAACGCTAGGTGACGATTTGTAGCTGTGCGGGCTTACAGAGAAATTCTGAGCAATGTAAAAAATTGGGAAGATCCTTAAAATTGTTTTTGTCTTCCTGTGAGAAATTTATGGCAGCGCGAGAGTGATGCTACCAAAGAATGTTCTCTTGGGCTGTATGGTTGGGTTGTTTTGATCTGATTCGAAAAACTTGAATTTTTGGTCGAAGAGATTGGTTGCCCCTATCGTGATGAAACCGTAGCGGTTTGGCAAGCGGTATCTGACTCCCGCGTCCACTGTCCAGAAATTATCGCTACCGGATCGACTGGCCGCCCCCGTTACTTGATCAAATTTACCTTGTTGATGGAAATACGTTGCCGTCAGCATGGTGCTGAAACCAGAAGGGTGGAAGAAGCTAAGCCCCAAAGGAACACGGTGCGTATCTAGCCTGGGCGCTCCGTTAGAAAATTTATCATCCCGTCTGAACCTTTCATATTGATATTCTGCTCTAACCGCCAACAATGGACTGGGTGTCCAGAAGAGATACGTGCGGGCGAGCTGCTCCGTCCAGTCTGCTTCTTGTTGGACACCAGAACTTATAAAGGGAACTGTTAGATTCCTTCTGCTAACTTCCGTACCCCCGAGCAAGCTACTTGTGAATTTCTGATCTATAGCACCTCCATAGCTCCAATACCTCGTTTGGTTAAAATCGTCAAAGAATTGGTTAAAACCGGCTACCTGGGTTGGCTCGAGAGTCTGGTTTGTGACGAGCGTTCTTTTCAGGGCTCTGAATGCAGCAGCGCGTAATGTCGTGCCTGAAAACGGGATCCATGTGACGCCGACTTTCGGGTTGGGTTGGTGTTGATCTTCACCCGAAAAATCGCCCGTCAAGGAGTCGAAGCTAGCACCAAGAGTTAAAGTTACATTTTTTAGAACGTCAAGGTTTCCATATGAATAAATATTAAAGTGACGTGTTAGCGAATTTATTGTTGAAGGGACTTCTAAAGGACCGAAAGGTGGAGGAAGATTAATTCCAAGAATCTGGTGAACGGCCCCGTTGACATCAAAGTATCCCATTCCGCTCGTGAGATTAAAGTAGCGCGAACGGAACAGGTGTTGAATCTCAGTTCCAAACGCACGCTCATGAGGGGTCTTCAGACTAAGTGAACTAATTGGAAAAAGTGGAAACTGCTTATCGGTCAGACTCACATTGGTATATTGAAACGTATATGAACCGAGAATAATAGAATCTGGCGACAAGGCGTGGCGGCCGCCAAGCCGTAGAACGTAACGCTCAAGATTGTTTCTTTGGCCAGGGAAAAAATTTTCCGGGAAGAATCGCTGGTTGAGGTCGCCCGATTCAAAATTCCTGTATCTATATTCAGCTTGAACACTGGTTTGCGGTGAGATCTCCATTTGCAAGAAAGCGTTTCCTATCGCGTCCCGCTGGTCTGCGTTTTCGCGCCAACCGTCAGTCTGGAAATGAAAACCGCCGAGGCTAAAAGCGGCCTTATTGTAAATACCGGCAAGCACGCCTTCGCCGCCATAAGTGCTATTTTCGCCGGCAAGGCCGGTCGACTGGAAGCTAATGCCATTGCGGTTAAAGATCGGGTTAAACTCGTTGAACGATAAGCGCCCCGGACCTCCCGCGCTGATCAGGAACAGATTGCTTTCGGCTAAATGCGGTTGGATGGGTGTCATATTGAGTGGCTGAAGCAATTGAGATTGCAGCAGTTCACTGACCCTGGCGATCTCATGGCGCGGCAAAGCGGAATAGGAATCGGCTAGAAGCCGGTGAGCGGAGAAGTCCGTTGGATCGGTGTTGACCGACTTCCATCCCTCAACCAAAGCTAGTTGCTGAAAGCCTAGATCGCTGTAGATTCTGCCAAGAGCCGCGCTCTTGGCTGCTAGATCTGAGTCTAACTCCAGGCGTGATCGGTAAACCGCCCGGTTATCGTTTAGCTCGATGGCTTTTTCCATATCCTGCAAAGCTTCCACCGGCCGGTTGGTGGTCTGCTTGCGGATCGCATCGTAGAAATAGGGGGTCGGGTCTTTGGGATCCAGTTCTTTGGCCATTTGGTATTGCGCAGCGGCCTGCGGGTCTTGCTTTTCTTCGTAATAACCCTTTCCCAAATAGCTACGGAAGAGCGAGTTATTAGGATCGAGGCTTACGGCGGTATCGAGCTCCTTTCGTCCTTCCAAGAGATCGCCTTCACGAATTTTTGCCAGACCTAAACCCAATCGCGGCAAGCCATCGCCCTGATCCAGCTCGATCGCTCGTTCGAATGCTGTTTTTGCGCCTGCGGTATCGACACGGATCAGATAGGCAAAACCTAAAATCGTTTGAGTCCTCGACAGGTTCGGATCAATGGCAACCGCCTTTTGTGTAGCTTCTAGCGCCTCATCCAAACGTGAAAGCGAAAGCTGAAGCTCGGCTAATCTAGTCCAGGCCAGGGCATTATCGGGTTGCAACTGAACCGCCTGCTGAACACTGGTGAGCGCGCCGTTCAGATCAAAATTGGCTTGCTGTGCGTACGATAAAGAGATCAAAGCCGCTGCCGATTTCGGGTCGGTGGTGGTCGCTTGTTTGCCGATATTTAGAGCTCTCTCTTTGTCGTTTTGCACGACGGCGATAATCGTCTGCAGGGCGAGAGCATCACTGTAGTTCGGACTTAAGCTTAGCGCTCGTTCCAAATCGCGGCTCGCTTCGTCGATGCGGCCGACGGCCAGCAGCAATGACGCTCGGTAGGCAAAGAAGCGCGGCTCGTTTAGATCAGCGGGAACATTCCTTATAGCTTCAAAGGCTCCTTGTATGTCGCCCTTCATGTAAGCTTCGATGGAACTCCGGACCATTCCCTCCCATCCTGGTCCTGCAGGAAAATCGGCCGGACGAAAATAGAGGGTAGGGACGTAGTAGATTGCCCATTGGACGGCATCACGCGGGCGTGCTAGCAGCGTGATCACCGGCGCTTTTCCTTGCTCCGCGACCGCGCTTTGGCCGCCTGCGATTGACACATTGCCGAACTGATTGTCAGCACGAACTCTGCCCTCGAAAATCGAGATCAGTGTCCGGTTGGCTTCGACTACGACGAGTCCCTCGGTGCCTTCGACACCGGCATTCACGAAGGTCGTATTGATCTCAAGATTGCGCGGCAACCGGCTGAAAAAATAAATCACGCCTCTTATAAGCTGAATGATTGATCGGTCTTGTTGAGTGCCGTTGAGTGTGAGGGTTGTGTTCTGATCCAGGCGGATTATCGGTTCGTTCAACAATGCCACATCGGCGCGGCTCCGCTCCCCGACGGCGATCTGATCACCCGGGCAATAAGCATCGTACAAACGAGCCGGTTGGGGTTGAGTTTGTCCGGCTCGATAGACTTCCACTCGTCCTTGAACTGAAACGATTCTCGCAATCGATGGATCACACAATGCGGCGGAGAAGGACGACTTTGGAGAAAGGCAAAACAGCGAAAAGATTACTACCGTAAACACTGGAGAGAAGACTCCGTGCATCTTCCTCATCGCTTTTACCTCGGTTCGCTAAGGTAGGACGCCGGCCTTATGTTCTTTCGCTCGAGTCTTCGATCGTAATCGTTCCATCCCAGTCGCTCGCCGGAGAATTGCCCTTATAATGTTCGCAGCGGTTTAAATAGTAAGTCGGCAATCCACGGTGATCCAAATTCTGTAGTAGCTGTGTGAAAATTTCCTCCGCCTCGTCCCATGATTGGCGTCTGAAAGCTTCTAGTCCTTTCGTGAATAGGGTGCAAGCAGTTTTTTCGGTGGGGGTTGCCTCTTGGGATGGACCAAAAAGCTCAAAGACAGTAACCGGATGCGTCTTACCTTTGACCAAGAAGCTGCCGGCTTCCCGCGCTAAAAAACCCTCGAGTCCGTGAAGTACTTCATTGGACACAAGGACCTCACTGCCGAGCTTCTTATTGAGATCGTCCAGCCTCTGAGTGGTATTGACTGTGTCGCCTCGCGGACCGTATTCATAAAACTCCGCTGTTCCAACATTGCCCAAGAAGATCTCGCCGGCATGGATACCGATGCGAGTGGGCAATTTGCGCAGGGCCACAGTTTCATTGAACCGATGGACGGCGGATGCGATTTCGAAAGCTGCCTTACAAGCCTGCTGGCGGACGTGTTTATCCATTCCCGGGGCTTTCCAGATGGCGAGAATAGAATCACCCTTGAGCTGAATGATTAGGCCTCCATTACGTCTGATCGGTTCAAATACTGTAACTAAATAGCGGTCCATTAATTGGTTTAGCGGCACCGCATTGAGTGATTCCGAAACAGTCGTATAACCGGCGATGTCGGTATATAAACAGACGCTGTCGATCACTTCATCGGCCTTCTTGAGGTCGACAATGTTTCGTGCGAACTCACGTATTACGTTCTCCGGAATATAAAACTTGAGCAGTTTGCGGATGTTTTGCCGCTCTCTGTTAATCTCGAAATAGTTCCATAACATTGTACCGAGGTAGGCCAGCGGGGCTTGAACGAATAAAGGAATCGTCAACGGTATCCAAAGGCCCTTTGTTGCAAACAGGCGCTCAGCAAGACCAAGATATGTCCCGCCACACAGTATTACGGCGGCTGCAGCACCGACCGGTCCAAAGTTCGAGCAAATAAGACCGATGATAACGCCCCAGGAGAAGATCAATAGCAGATAATAACTAGACTGCAGTGGCGTGATGCTTGAATTTTCAATTAAGTTTGCAAATGCAGTGGCCAAAACCTCTACCCCGCTGATGAATGTGCCCTTCTCATCTGAGAACACGGTGTGGAAGCTATCCTCGTGTTCGGTTAGTAATGTCTCCGAGAGCCCCACGAAAACGACCTTGTCTTTGAAGTCGATCTTGGCTTCCGAGTTATTTTGATCTGAAAGTAAGATCCGGTGAAAAGGAATAGTCGGGATTGTTCGCGGAGGACCGTAAAAATTAAGGTACCGGTAATTTTCGCCGGAGTAGAGATCGAGATAAGATTTAAGAATCCGATTACGTTCTAAATCACCTTGAAGACTTGAATACTCCAGCGCCTGGCTAATTCCAGCCAAAATCGATCCCCTCGCAGAGATCAGACGAGTTCTCATTTCTTTGATAAATTGTGATAAGCCGACCGTCTGGACTTCTTGGCTGGCATCTTCGGGCCAGCCTTTGCCTCCAGTCGCATAAATGTCCAGCAACAAGCGCCGAAAATCGGCATAGTACGGCAAAGCGTACAATTGAAAAACGACGACTGGAGAAGTCGGCATTTGACCGAGGCTCGGCTGAAACGTCCAGTATCGGTTTACCCGCACCGGCAAACGAGGCAGTACAAAGGGGGCTGTAGCGACTGCTGCGTGTGAAAAAAGATCGATTGGCTTTGTGGTTTTGGCTAACCGATACTCAACAGGAGTCAGCGTCTCCGCCGTGCCGGAACTAATATCCTTCGCTCTTACGGCTTCCCCCAAAATAACATTGCCGGCTTCTCTCAGAACAGCCGCGAATGCGTCATCTTCGGCAGGGGAACGCGGTTCAATAAAATAGAGATCAAAAAAAATCAGTCGCGCACCGGCATGCGTGAGCTTTTTTACAAGCTCCGCATGCAATGAGCGCGGCCATCTTGAAGGAGTGCCCGAGACTTTGAGTCGATCGGAGGATTCCTTGTCGATGCTGACGATAACAACTTCGGATGGAGGTTGTCTTGCACCCCTGAGCTTGAAAAGTAAACCGAGCCCGATGTTTTCTTCGATATCGTGTGCCGGCCGAAAAAAACCAATGAGTATCCCGGTGAGGCCGATCAGGAGCCCAGCACAGAGAGCTTCGGAAATTCGCAACACGTCGACTACCGTGAACTCGGTGCCAGTGTCGTTAGCTGCTCGTTCATAAGCCTAATCTATCGCAGACATTGTACCGCAGGACTGTTTCGAATTTATAAAGGCTTCAGATGATGGTTTGACGTGCTTCGGCTCCAGTATAGTGTGGGTAGCTTAAACCGAGCGGTTCAAATCGAAGGTTATAGCAGCGCTACCAGCCGATGAGGATATAGGTCGGCTCGTCATGAAGCAAGCCAGATTCTCAGCGGTTCCTGCCCAGCCAAAATCGGTCATTTATTGAGTTGAGCGGGCACTACGAGTAAACGCCAATCTATAGGCGAGTCTCGAGAATTGGATTGTGGCGGAAAACGGTTGCGCAAACGTAACTGTGTAGAAATAACGAATCGTGTGAGAAGGTTATGCGTCCCTCAAATGAAATTCGCGGATGACGCACTAAAGACTGCCTGATTCGATTATCGCCAGCGTTTAGGTTTCCACATTCGAGTCGTTAAAGAACCGGTTCTGAATCTTTTTGTCTGGTGAGCACCGTCAAAAACAAAAATGAGAAAGAAAGGTTATCCGATCAAAAATTAAGTTTTGCTATTTCTTGGTCACTCATCGCGACGTTGATAGCTTTTTCCAGTTCGTCCTTAATTTGGGTGCCCGGCTTGTCGCTACGCAAACCATCGGCGATCACCGTCTTTATGATATTCTGTCTCGTCTCATTTGATAACCTGTTCCACTTCTGAAGCAGAAAGAAGCCTTTTTTGTCTAGCTCAGGACTAGTCCTAAATGTCTGACTGATTATTCCCATACTTGACCTCCTTTCTAAGGACCATCTACGCTTAGATCACAATTCGCGCATCAATGTCAAATAATCTTCACTGGTTCTTTTTTTCCTCTTTCAATCTAACCAATACAAACTTGTTTTACGATTGCACCTGCTGCTTGCAGTTAAATTTCTACCGAAGAGCAAAGGGTGTAAACCGATTCGTTTGGATCATACACAATCCGCTCGAGCAAATTCTCGAAGTTCCTGATAAACCGGGTGATCATCATCTCGTCGAAAACAAAAATTTTATAGAGGACAAAGCCCGCTAAGCCTTCGGAACCTTCTTTGATCGAGAGTACTAAGTCAAATGTTGTTAATGCAATTTCAGGCGCCGCAGCGTTTTGAAAGTCGTCTAGAACGTTAACCGTTAGATTGGACAAAATTACCGGCGGTGGCAGCCCTTGAAATATGAACAGTACAGGAGACAGCATATCGCACCGGATTGTGGATTCATTTTCCAATGATTGAAGCAATACCTCAAAGGGAATGTCCTGATTAGACTGGGCGGATACTACCACCTCTCTGACCCGTTGGGCGAGGTTCTTAAAATTCAAATGTTTCAAAACACTCGTACGCAGAATTACGGTATTGACGAAGTGACCGATGACATTTTCGACTTCAGTTTGAAGGCGATTAGCAACCAGAGTGCCGACTCGAATATCTTCCTCTTCAAAATAGCGGAAGAGAAGAATATTCAGTGCGGTTAGAAGAACGCTATACGGTGTCATCTTTTCCCCACGTGCCAGTGATTTGACGGACTGATAAAGCTTACCCGAGATTGAGAATCTTTTGCGTGCTGTAAAAAAACTCATTTCATCGCTTTGATGAGAGCGGCTAGAAAACTCCAGAGGGATTAGCGGTTCACTCAACTGTTTTTTCCAATAAGATAGCTGCCTACCCATTAGCCCTACCTGCAAAACCTCCCGCTGCCATACAGCGAAATCTGCGTATTGAACAGGAAGGTCGGGGAGTTGCGAGTGGTTTGCTTGCAAGCTGCTGCGGTAAAACTCACTCAAATCGCGGAAGAAAATCACCATTGACCAACCATCACTGATGGCCTGATGCACCGTGACAGCCAATATGTGGTCATCATCACTCAGCCGAAAAACTGTCACACGAAATAAAGGACCATCGGCCAAGTCGAACGGTCGTTGAAATTCTTCTCTGAACAGCTCTTTCGCCTTTGATTCACGCTCCGTCTCGCGCAGTTCGTGGAGATCTATGACGTCGAGATTGATCGAGAGTGATTCGATAATAGACTGGTAGCGTTTTCCATTTTCTACCGAAAAGACGGTGCGTAAGGCCTCATGCCTGTCAGTGAGGCGCGTAAGACTCTGCTTTAGTATAAGTAGATTTAACGGGCCCTTAAGGCGATATGCTGTCGAAATAATGAATTGATGTAGACCGGGGAATAACTGTGCAAGCTGGAGAATAGGTTCTTGAGCGATTGACGGCAAAATTGGCCCTGGGCGCGCCACCACATGTAAGGACGGAAGAGATATGGGAGGGTGTTCACGAAAGCTTCCGATCCGACGATCCAATTCTATCACAGTTGATGGCTCAGTGAGGTCTTGAGCTAATGGTGTATCTTCAGCGGCCGCCGCAATACCGCGGCAGGAGGTGATGAGGGCGCTCAATCCAGCGATTGTTGGCGCATCGTAAAAACTTTTCAAAGGCACGTCGACCCGGAACGTCTTCATAACCCGGCCGACGATTTGCATGGCGGATAGCGAGTGCCCGCCCAAATCGAAAAGATTGTCATGTATACCGATGTCGCTGATGTTGAGAATCTCCGAGCAAATGTCCGCAATGGCTTCTTCGATCGGACCCCGAGGGCGCACGTAGGATTCATCGAGCGGAGGCCGTGTTGAATCAGGTTTCGGAAGCGTCTCACGGTCGATTTTTCCTGTTGCCGTAAGGGGCAGTTCATCGAGGAACACGAAAGCTGCCGGGATCATGAAACTGGGCAAGCGCTGCCTGAGGTTTTCGCGCAACTCGTTAATCGTGGGCCGTCGTCCTGTGCAACACACAAGATAAGCGATGAGGTAGGCGCCATCATTTGTATCCTGGCCAGATATAACAAACACCTGATCCACTGCGGGATTGTGCAGCAGCGCCAATTCAATTTCGCGGCACTCCACTCGATAGCCGCGGATTTGTACTTGCGTATCTTTGCGCCCCAGGTGTTCAAGGCAACCATCAGGTGACGTTCGACCTAAATCACCGGTCCGATAGATATAGCATCCTGGACATGCTTGGTCTTGAGTAAAGGCGAGACTTGTAAGGTCCGGCCTGTTCCAATAACCGGGCGAAAGAAAACGACTGCCGACTGCAATCTCGCCAATCTCGCCGGGTCCAAGTTTACCGCCTGTCTTATCGAGAATTAGAA
>Ga0075425_100005774_pt1 | contig 12899 bp, 16 predicted proteins | sample SoiMethybrSBSTD4_FD_75300 | JGI IMG/M metagenome (GOLD analysis project Ga0075425, IMG submission 75300) | Bulk soil microbial communities from a Populus tree surrounding site in Tennessee, USA - Soil MetaG P. TD hybrid SBSTD4 | ecosystem: Environmental > Terrestrial > Soil > Tree plantation...
GCCGGCTTGGTCTATGTGGCGGCATTCGCTCCCGACAAGGGCGAGTCAGTGTCTTCGCTGATAATGGACTTTTCACAAGGCGGCCCACAACCACCGATTCTGCCGCCGCAGGATGGATTTCTGTCTCTCGACAAGGCGAAGTTTCCTGCATCGTTTGCCGGTGACGTGGAGCCAGATACGGCGGCATTTATGGCCGATTCCCAAGTCCCATGGGGTTTGGACGCGCTGAACGGCACCATTAGCGAGCCGGCATGGAGAACAAAGCCAAGCTGGTACTTGCTCACCACCGAAGACAAGATGATTCCACCTGACGCTCAGCGGACTATGTCCAAACGAGCAGGCGCCGCTGTTGTCGAAGTTGCGGGAAGCCACGCTATCTACATGTCCCAGCCGCAGGCGGTGGCTGCTCTCATCGAAACGGCTGCGAAAGCCAAGGCGGCAAAAGCGGCTTAAGAGTGTGACTCAGCCCGGGCACGACAATCCAGGACAGCGAAGTGCGATCAGCATGCGCAAACAAGCACACTGAGATACCTGATCCGAAAGGAGCATTGTCATGGTGCTAGGCATGAGTCTAGGTACCTACACGCTTTTGCACGTTGTCATCAGCCTTATCGGGATAGGCTCCGGCTTCGTTGTTATGTATGGCTTTTTCAGGGGGAAACCTCTGAATAGCTGGACAGCAGTTTTTCTCACAACTACCGCCTTAACAAGCATTACCGGCTTCGGTTTTCCATTCACACATCTCTTGCCATCGCACAAGGTCGGGATTGTGTCGCTCATCGTCCTGGCCGTCACCATTCCAGCGCGTTATGTATTTCATCTCGCCGGGCCGTGGCGGCGCACATACGTGATCGGCTCGACAATGGCTCTCTACTTCAATGTGTTTGTGCTGGTAGTGCAGAGTTTCATGAAGGTCCCGGCACTTCATGCTCTGGCTCCAACGCAAACCGAAGCGCCATTTAAAGTTGCACAGTTACTCGTGTTAGCCGCATTGGTTGTGCTTGGCACATTCGCGGTAAAGAGGTTTCGTTTAGAACCGGTGCGCACGATATCCCGTGCAGCTTAAACATTCAAGACATAGAAGAGGAGTGCGTTATGCCGACGATCGCGACCAAGGACAGTACTCAAATTTATTACAAGGACTGGGGCTCCGGGCAGCCGATCGTTTTCAGCCATGGTTGGCCGCTGAGCGCCGACGACTGGGACAACCAGATGTTGTACTTTGGGCAGCGCGGATATCGCGTAATCGCCCATGACCGGCGTGGGCACGGCCGTTCTACCCAGACTTGGGACGGCAACGAGATGAACACTTACGCCGACGATCTCGCCGCCTTGACCGAAAAGCTTGATCTGAAGAACGCAATTCATGTTGGCCACTCAACTGGCGGCGGAGAAGTGGCGCGTTATATCGGACGTCACGGCACCAAACGGGTTGCTCACGCTGTGCTCATCAGCGCGGTGCCGCCGCTGATGGTCAAGACGGATAAGAATCCGGGCGGCTTGCCCATATCGGTTTTCGACGACCTCAGGGCACAGCTCAACAACAATCGCGCGCAGTTTTACAAAGACCTAACGCTTCCGTTCTATGGCTACAACCGGCCCGGCGCGAAAATCTCAGAAGGGATCCGCGAGCACTGGTGGCTGCAGGGCATGATGGGAGGAATGAAGCCCCACTACGACTGCATCAAAGCTTTCTCCGAGACGGATTTCACCGAAGACCTCAAGAAATTCGATGTCCCCACGCTGATCCTGCACGGCGACGACGACCAGATTGTGCCGATCGGAGCGGCAGGCATGATGTCGGCCAAAATCGTGAAGCATGCGACGTTGAAGGTCTATCCCGGTTATCCCCACGGGATGTTCAAGACTCATGCGGACGAGATCAACGCCGATATGCTGGCATTTTTCCAGAGAAGCAAGGAAGCCGCGGCGTAACGTCTAGCAGCTTTGCTTTGTGGTGGCGAACACAGAAGAGCAAGGCATACACGTTTTAAGATGATCGACTAAGAAAAAGGAGAACGACATGACGAAATCTACAGGAAGCAAACCAAGCATCGTTTTTTGCCATGGGCTCTGGGCGGACGGCTCGTGCTTTAGCAAGTTAATCGTTCCCCTGCAGGCCGAGGGATACGAGTGCATTGCGGCGCAGTATGGCCTCAACTCAACGGCCGAGGACGTCGCCTTAACCAAAGCAACGATCGGCCGGGTCAGCAGCCCGGTTATCCTTGTCGGTCACTCCTACGGCGGTAGCGTCATTACCGGCGCCGGAACCGATGACCGTGTTGCCAGCCTGGTTTACATCTGCGCGCTGGCTCCGGACGCGGACGAGAGTTCGCAGACGCAGCAATCCAATTTCCCGAGGACACCGGTCTTTTCCCATATCGACGTCAAGGACGGACGCATTTGGTTGCTTCCGGACGGCATCGATGATTTCGCGGGCGATTTGTCCGAGCGGGAGAAAAAGCTCGTTTTGGCGACGCAGGGTGTTCCGAAACCCGACCTCTTTGAGGCAAAGGCCGGAGGAACCGCCTGGAAGTCAAAGCCAAGCTGGTACATCGTCGGCAACAACGACCGCACCGTCCACCCCGACATGGAACGGTTCGTTGCCAAGCGCATGGGCGCAACCACCTACGAACTCGACAGCAGCCATGTGCCGATGCTCTCGCAACCGGAACGCGTCCTCGATGTCATCCGTGACGCGGCAAAAGCCATTGAGGAAACCGCGGCGGCAGCGTAGCTCACGCCAAGGATCGGATCAACCAGAATCAGGCACCGAGGGCTCGCCAATTCGCATCGAGAATACAAGGAGAACGCCTCATGCCCATCACTCCGATCGAACGAGTGCTCTACACCGCCAAAGCACACACGACCGGTGGCCGCGAAGGCGGAGCGTCCCACACCTCCGACGGCCGCCTGGACGTAAAGCTTTCCGTCCCTGGCACGCATGGTACGGGCACGAATCCCGAACAGCTGTTCGCTGTAGGTTGGTCCGGGTGCTTTCTTTCGGCTATTTAGCTCGTGGCCGGAAAAATGAAAGTGAGGCTTCCGGCTGACGTCGCCGTCGATCCTGAAATCGACCTTGGTGTGACCAATGGCGGTTATCTGCTGCAGGCACGCCTGAACGTGAGCCTGCCCGGTATCGAAACCGAACTCGCGCAGAAGATCGTTGATGGCGCGCACCAGGAGTGCCCGTATTCCAAGGCCACGCGCAGCAACATCAACGTCGAAATCAACGTTAAGACTGATGCTGCGGACCAGGTGGCGTAAGGCGTCGAGAGGTTCCGTCTAACCAAGAACAAGGCTGCGCAAAGGAGGCCACGTGGCGGACACGATTGCTACACCACGAAGCGACAAGCAAGCAGCTGACAAGAATGCGATCCGTCCATTTCCGCCAGTAAATGTTCCAGAAACGGAACTCACCGAATTGCGCAGGCGCGTTCAGGCAACAAAGTGGCCCGAACGAGAGACGGTCGCAGATGCATCTCAGGGAGTGTAACTAGCGACAATGCAGGCACTAGCAAGCTACTGGGCGAAGGACGACGACTGGCGGAAGATCGAGGCAAAAATGAACGCCTTGCCACAGTTCATCACTGAGATCGATGGGCTGGACATTCACTTCATTCACGTACGCTCGAAGCACGAGAATGCGTTGCCGCTCATTGTCACACACGGATGGCCTGGATCAATTGTCGAACAGACGAAGATCATCGATCCTCTCACCAATCCCACGGCACATGGGAGAGATGCATCAGATGCGTTTCACGTAGTGGTTCCGTCCATTCCGGGGTATGGATATTCAGGTAAACCAACAACGACCGGTTGGGGCCCGGCTCGCATCGCGCAGGCGTGGACAGTGCTGATGAGGCGCCTGGGATACGCGAAATTTGTGGCGCAGGGCGGAGGTTGGGGTGCAGTCATCACCGAACAAATGGGCGTGCAGGCGCCTCCGGAATTGCTCAGCATTAACACCAACATGCCTGCTATCTTCCCAGCCGAAATTGACGGGGCGGCCTTTTCCGGGGCGCCGGCGCCACCGGAGCTGTCAGCCGATGAGAAGGTCGCTTACGAACGTTTGCAGTTCGTATATCAAAAGGGAATCGCCTAGGGGTACCAGATGGGGCCGCGGCCGCAGACCTTGTACGGAATCGTAGACTCGCCCATCAGCCTGGCGGCGTATTTTCTTGATCACGACGCACGCAGCTACGCACTGATCTCACGCGTCTTTGCTGGAGAGTCCGAAGGCCTCACGCGCGATGACATCCTCGACGACATCACAATCACCTGGCTGACGAACACGGCGCTCTCTGGCGCGCGTCTCTATTGGGAGTATTGGGGCAAAGGGTACTTCAATGTTAAAGGCGTCTCCATACCGGTTGCCGCGAGCGTTTTCCCTGACGAACTCTATCCGGGCCCGCGGAGCTGGGCAGAGCGGGCATTTCCCAAGCTGATCCATTACAACCAGGTCGAGAAGGGCGGGCACTTTGCGGCGTGGGAGCAGCCACGGATTTTTTGCGACGAAGTGCGCGCGGGTTTCCGGTCACTGCGGTCAGCAGTTGTGGGCACGAATGCGAACCTGGCCTTTGCTAGTTGATAGTTGCGGCAATCCTGGACTGTCGATTTGAGTTCATCATGAGCACCGCAACCATTGCTTCTACTATCCGGCGCGAACCGGAACTCCTTGGGCAAACCGTCGTCGTGATTGGCGGCAGCTCTGGCATCGGCCTCGAAACAGCGCGCCGTGCCCACGCCGAGGGAGCTAAGGTAATCCTCGCCGCGCGAAATCCAGAACGACTCAAGCAGGCCGCAAGCGAGGTTGACGCGCTGAGTACTGCAGCCTTCGACGCATCCGATCCTGCAGCGATCGAGCGTTTCTTTCGCAACCTGCCGGTGATTGACCACGTCATGGTGACGGCCGGGCGGCCATACTATGGTCGGCTCGCTGAGATGGATTTCGCGAAGATACGCGATGCTGTCGGAGAGCACGTCTTGCAAGCCCTGTATGTTGCCCGCTACGCGAATAGCAAAGTACGCCCGGGTGGGACGTTGATATTCATGGGCGGTACGGGTGGACGGCGTCCAGGGATCGGCATGAGCATCGCCGGCGCAATGACGGCAGCGCTTCCCGCTCTCACCGCCAATCTGGCGCTTGAAATTGCCCCCGTGAGAGTCAATCTTATTGCCGCGGGATTCGTGGACACGCCGCTGTCAGCAGAACTCCTGGGCGACAACCTCGAAAGACGCCGCGAGCAGCTTCGCACGGCGCTTCCGATCAGGCGTGCAGTCGGACCGGCCGATGTGGCCGCGCTCGCAGTACACGTCATGACCAACAGCGCACTACCGGCGCAACTTATGACATCGATGGTGGCCAGCAGTTCGTCGCTGCTTGACGCTGGTATGAGGAAGTACCCTGCCTGGTGGGTCAAAAAAGGCTTAGAATTCTTCGGTCTTGAGAAACAAAGGGAGCACACATGTCCACGATCCATTTGCATCAGACAACCAAATTAACGCCCGAGCAATACATCGCCGGGCTCACCGACTTCGGGCCTGGCCGAGGGAAGCTCTTTGGCAACAGCACTGATGAGTACCTGAAGGTGCATAGTCGTGGCACCATGGAGGCCGATGTCACCGAAGGCTCAAGCGGCATCTGGGAACGCCTGCACTACGACTGGTCCGATCCGAACCATGTAGTGCTTACGACGACGGACTCCAATACCTGGGGAGGCGCTTCCGGTCACACTTACACTTTCACGCGTCGTCCCGACGGTTTGACTGACATCGACCTGGTCACTGTACGCGACGGCAAGAACCTCAAGGGACGGCTGCTCGGAGTCGTGGTCGGGACCATCGCCAAGAGTGTCCTCGAAAAAGCGTTTATGAACTCGGTCAAGGCTATCGAAGCCCGGAACAAGGCGCCGAAAGAGGCGGACGCAGCGTGACGGACTGACTCACTTCACCCTTTCGCCGCTGGATCGTACGAGCGTTCAAAATCTTAGACATAAGGAATAGACAGGAGAAAAACATGGCAACATTAACTGCAATACCTAGCAGCGACGTGATCGGCGCTGCCAACCTCGCGAAGCTCGACATGAAGATCGAGGTCACGATCTTTGCGGTTGCTGATGTTGACCGCGCGAAGGAGTTCTACACGAAACTGGGATGGCGGCTCGATGCTGATTTCACCTTCCCCAACTTCCGGGTTGTCCAGGTCACGCCTCACGGTTCTGCGTGCTCACTGCAATTCGGCAAGAGCCTGACGTCGGCCGCGCCTGGTTCGGGTAAGGGGTACATCGTCGTGTCCGATATCGAAGCTGCCCGCAATGCGCTGCTCAGTAAGGGTGTGCAGGTAGGAGAGATTTTTCACCTCGGCCCGAACGGCCCAGAACCCGGGCTCGATCCCGAGCGCAGCACCTATCGTTCACGCGCTGAGTTCAAAGATCCTGACGGCAACAGCTGGGTATTGCAAGAAATTACCAGCCGGCTTCCCGGCCGCGTGGAACCTGGCCCGACTTCGTTCGCGTCGGCGTCTGATTTATCAAGCGCGTTGCAGCGTGCTGCCATGGCGCATGGAAAGCATGAGGAACGCATAGGGCAACGCGACGAAAGATGGCCTGACTGGTACGCCGAGTACATGGTGCGCGAGCAATCCGGGCAAGAGCTGCCGGAGTGAGGCACTTCGACGCCATCATCGTAGGGACCGGTCAGGCCGGCCCTTCTTTAGCTGGAAGATTTTCTTCGGCAGGAAAGTCAGTCGCAATTATTGAACGTCACAAGTTCGGTGGTACGTGCGTAAACACGGGATGCATTCCCACCAAGACGATGGTCGCAAGCGCATACGCCGCCCATGTCGCTCGGCGGGGAAACGAGTATGGTTTCAGTGCTGGTGATGTATGCGTCGATATGAAACACGTCAAAGCCCGCAAGGACGCGGTTTCCGGACGGTCTAACAAAGGCGTGGAAGAAGGGCTGCGTGGATTAAGAAACTGTACCGTCACTCAGGGCCATGCGCGGTTTCAGTCTTCCAACACGGTTGTGGTGAACGATGAGGTTCTCGAAGCCGACAAGATTTACATCAATGTCGGCGGCCGCGCGGCTGTTCCTGATATGCCGGGAATCAAAGATATCGCGTTCTTGAACAACTCCTCGATGATGAGCGTTGATTTTGTGCCGGAGCATCTCGTCATCGTCGGCGGAAGTTATATCGGGCTCGAATTTGGCCAAATGTTTCGCCGCTTTGGAAGCCAAGTAACAATTGTAGAGATGGGATCGAGGCTGATTGGCCGTGAAGACGAAGATATTTCCCAGGCTGTGCGCGAGATCATGGAGGCTGAGGGGATACAACTTCGGCTGAATGCGAAATGTATTTCACTTGCGAAGAGCGGCAGCGGTGTCGTGGTCGGCGTGGACTGCGAGGACGGGTCCCCGGAAGTGTTGGGCACGCATGTTCTCCTGGCGGTGGGACGCATTCCCAACACTAGCGACCTAAATCTTGACCGCGCCGGAGTCATAACTGACGAACGCGGCTACATCGTCGTTGACGATCAATTGCAGACCAATGTGGCTGGCATCTGGGCCCTGGGCGACTGCAACGGGCGTGGCGCTTTTACGCATACTTCGTATAACGACTATGAAATCGTCGCCGACAATTTATTCAATGCAGACCATCGCCGGGTGTCGGACCGCATTCAAGCTTATGGTCTATTCATAGACCCTCCCCTTGGCCGCTGCGGGATGACCGAGGCCGAGCTTCGACGGTCAGGGCGGCGCGCTCTCATGGCCAAATATCCGATGAGCCGAGTGAGCCGCGCCTATGAGAAAGGCGAGGCGCAAGGCTTTATGAAAATTTGTGTCGATGCGGAAACCAAACAGATTCTGGGTGCGGCAATTCTCGGGACCGGAGGCGACGAAGTCATTCACGTTCTGCTGGATGTCATGTACGCAAAGGCGCCGTACACGGTCATACAGCGCGCTATGCATATTCACCCGACAGTGGCGGAATATCTTCCCACTGTATTGTCCAATCTGGAGCCCTTTGCGTAGCAGTCACAATCAGAGAAGGAAAGACTATGGCGAATCTAGGCTTTGAAAAAAATATCACCGCACTTCTCGTCATCGATCCATACAACGATTTCATTTCGGAAGGTGGCAAGATATGGGGACGAATTCGCGCGGTTGCGGAGGCGAACGAGTGCGTTCCGAATATGTTGAAAATTCTTAGCGCTGCCCGGAAGGCGGAGCTTCGTGTTTTCTATGCGCTGCATCGCAGATATCGTCCCGGCGACTACGAGACCTGGAAGTACATTGCCCCTATCCAGAAAAGGGGATGGTCGAGTAAAGCCTTCGAATATGGCGCGTGGCGCGGCGAGATTCGCAGCGGGTTCGAGCCGCAGCCGGGCGATATTGTCGCGCAAGCGCATTGGTGTTCCAGCGGCTTTGCCAACACTGACCTGGATCTGCTGCTCAAGAAGCACGGCATTCACAAGCTCATCGTCATCGGACTTACAGCACACACCTGTGTGGAGGCAACCGTCCGTTATGCCGCTGAGCTTGGTTACGAGGCCACGTTGGTAAAAGACGCGACCGCGGATTACTCGGATGTAGAAATGCATGCGGCTCTCGACGTCAATCTCCCAAACTATGCCAGTGCAATTGTGACCACGGAAGAGATCATCGATTCGATCGCTTCTCTACCAACTCTAGCAATCAGTGCGTAGCAGTAATTGGTAGGCATCTTTGCCGAGTTCAAATAAACCCGGCACATATTCTTCGACACAGCGAGATTCATAGGAGGTCTTATGGCAACGATGAGGGTTGTACCAAAGCCGGGAATAGCGCCGATGAAGGCCGCGCAGATTTCGAAGCCGGGCGGAGCGTTTGAGATTGTCGAGCGCGAGATTCCCGAGCCAGATGCAGGACAAGTGCGCATCAAGGTAAAGGCTTGTGGTATTTGCCACAGTGATGTGCTCGTCAAAGAGGGTGTGTTGCCCTGGATTCAGTACCCACGCGTTCCCGGACATGAAGTCGCGGGCGTGGTTGATGAAGTCGGTGCTGGAGTATCCGTCTGGAAGAAAGGACAGCGTGTTGGAGTCGGCTGGCATGGCGGACACGACAATACCTGCCGCGAATGCCGTCGTGGCGACTTCCGCAACTGCCGGAACGTGAAGGTCACCGGCGTCAGCTACGACGGTGGATATCAGGAATATATGGTGGCTCCCGTCGAAGCGCTGGTGCCGATCCCGGACGGCCTCAACGATACCGATGCCGCGCCCTTGCTCGACGCGGGCATTACCACCTACAACGCTCTGCGGAACAGCGGCGCGCTGCCCGGCGATCTTGTCGCGGTGCAGGGCATCGGCGGTCTGGGCCACCTTGGCGTCCAATTCGCCAACAAGTTTGGTTATTACGTCGCGGCCATCGGACGCGGCCCGGAAAACGCTGGGCTGGCCAAGAAACTCGGGGCACACGTGTACATTGACAGCCAAGCAACGAATGCCGCTGAGGAGTTGCAAAAACTCGGCGGAGCACAGGTCATTATTGCGACGGCCCCAAGCTCGAAGGCGATGTCCGCGGTGATTGACGGCCTTGGGCCAAACGGCAAGCTCATGGTGATCGGTGCCGCGGCCGAACCCATTGAGGTCACGCCGTCCCAGCTCATCTTCAGCAACCGAACCATTCAGGGATGGGCAGCGGGAACGCCCGCTGCTTCGGAAGACACGTTGAATTTCTGTGTGCTGAGCGGGGTGCGTCCGATGATCGAGACCTATCCGCTCGATAGAACAGAAGAGGCGTACGCGCGCATGATGAGCGGCAAGGCGGAGTTTCGGGTAGTTCTCACGATGTGAGCATTCATTAACAAAACGACCCTATGCAAGCCGCTTTTCAATTTCGGAGCCTCGCCGGTCGCGCAGTAGTTACGGTTGTGATCATTGTTCTAGCCATCGCGACCGGCGGCGACTCAACTCTTCTTACAGCCAATGCTGAAACCCACCCGGCGCTTGCCGATGAAGGAGGGTTGCCTGATCTCGGCGGTGCCATCGGCTGGCTCAACTCTCCTCCGCTAAGTAGAAAGTTTCTTCGAGGAAAAGTTGTTCTCGTCAATTTCTGGACATACTCCTGCATCAACAGCTTGCGAGAGTTGCCCTACATGAAAGCCTGGGCAGCAAAGTATAAGGATGCCGGGCTGGTTGTGGTTGGGGTGCATGCGCCCGAGTTCGGTTTTGAGAGAGAGCACACCAACGTTGAACGGGCTGTGCGCGGTTTGAACGTGACTTACCCGGTTGCTATCGATAGCGATCACAGAATTTGGGACGCATTCAATAACCAATACTGGCCGGGCGACTACTTCATCGATGCCAAAGGACGAATTCGCTATCACCACTTCGGGGAAGGTGAATACGCTTTGTCGGAGCATGTTATCCAGGAGCTCCTTAAAGAGAATGGGGGCACCGGTTTAGACGGCAATCTCGTACAGGATTCGGCTGATGGGGCCGAGGCGCCACCCAGCCGAGATGTCGAGTCTCCCGAAACATATGTCGGCTATGCTCGCACCGAGCGCTTCGCGTCTGGCCGGATTGATCTGGACTCCCGAAAAACATATCACCTACCGACAAACCCCTCGCGCAACCAATGGGGACTCGGTGGTTCCTGGAATGTGGGCGCAGAGAGCGCTGCGCCGCAAGAGGCCTCGGGCAAAATTGTGTTTCGGTTTCACGCGCGCGACGTGCATATGGTACTGGGTCCGACAAAGGAAGACAATCCGGTTCGCTTCAGGGTGACGCTAAATGGCACCGCGCCAGGCGACGATCACGGAGTTGATTCTGGTTCGGATGGCAGCGGCGAGATACGCGAGCCGCGGATGTATCAACTCATCCGGCAAAAGGGAGCAGTAGAAGACCGCACTTTCGAAATCGAATTCCTTGATCGTGGCGTTCAGGCATTTTCATTTACGTTCGGTTAGCGGGCGGGGCGTTCGGAAAGTTCGCAGGTCCGTTTCCAGCGATGCGGCCTTCAACTATAGTACTGTGGCTGGCTGAGTACATCCGAAGTCCAGGAGGTTTTTGTGGTCCCTGCACGAGCCTCGTTGCGTCTTCTCAGCGCAACCGCCCTGATCTGTGGAGCAGTCGTTTGCCAAGCCCAAACATATTCAACCTCGATTTCGAACAGTACAGGCCGAAGCGTCCCCGCCGGCAGTGCGACTAATCCGTTCTCGGGCAGCGTGCCAAGCAAGGCTGTTCCCCGGCGCATGCCACTCTCGCTGCAAGATGCGATTGATCTCGGCCTGAAACACAACCTCGGCCTGCTGCTCTCGAGCGCCGACACTCGCGCGGCGCGCGGACAGCGCTGGCAAGAATTAAGTGCATTGCTGCCTCATGTCATCGCTGCGCCTTCCATTAATGCTTCGAAGATCAACACTGAACAAGCCGGGTTATCAGGTGTGACCAATCTCTTTCACATCTCTCCCTCAGTCGGCCCGTTCTCCTACTTCGACGCCCGTGCCGCGGTAAGCCAGAATCTTTTTAATTGGAAGTCTATTAACGCCGCTCGTGCAGCCGGACAAAGCGTTAAGTCGGCTGATTACACGCTTCTCGATGCTCATGACCTTGTAGTCTTAGCGGTTGGCTATGCCTACTTTCAGGCAATTGCTGATCAAGCTCGCATTGACACCGCCGAAGCCCAGGTCCAGACCGCCCAGTCCCTTTTTGATCAGGCGACCGATCAAGTCAACGCAGGGACAGCGCCCGATATAGACGGCCTGCGCACCAAAGTTGAACTCCAAACCAGGCAACAACAGTTGATTCAGGCCAGGAATGACTTTGCGATTCAGAAGATCACCGTGGCGCGCGTAATCGGTTTGGCGCCCAGCCAGGAGTTTGACCTTACAGATAGATCTCCATATCAACCACTGGAAAATGTCACGATCGACGAGGCCCTGAGTCGCGCATACGCGTCGCGCTCCGATTATCGAGCGGCCATGAGTGATGTTCGAGCAGCAGAGCTATCGCGCAAAGCGGCAATCGCCGGCTACTTCCCGTCGCTTTCGTTCGAAGCGGACTACGGAACCGGCGGCGCCCATCCCTCGACTTCTACTCAGGTATACGACGTGCGCGGAACGCTTTCGATTCCGATCTTTACCGGCAACAGCGTGCATGGCGATATCCAGCAAGCCGATGCGCGCCTGGAGCAAAGCCGCGAGCGGCTCGACAATCTGCGTGCTGAAATCGAAGCCGACGTGCGTACCGCCCTGCTGAATCTGCAATCTTCGGCGGAGCAGGTGAACGTCGCCCGCAGCAACATCGATTTGGCCGACCAGGCACTTGCCCAATCTCGCGACCGTTTTACCGCAGGCGTCACCGATACGGTGGAGGTGGTGCAGTCGCAGGAAGCGGTCGCCAGCGCGCACGAGCAATACATTTCGAGTTTGTACAGCTATAATTTCGCGAAAATTTCACTCATTCGCGCCCTGGGTGCTCGCGAGCAGGGCGTGAAGGAATACTTCTCAGGAAAATAAGATGGCGGATGAAAACGCAGTTCCTGCTGTTTCTGAAACGCCGGCGACTTCAACACCTCGGATCGAAGGAAGGTATTCACCAGCCGCACGCCGCAAGCGCCGTCGCAATCTCATCATTATCGTCTCTGTGGTTGTATTGATTGTCGCCGGCCTGTTCCTGTGGCGCTATTTAAACAGCTATGAATCCACCGACGACGCCCAAGCCGACGTTCACCTGTATCCGGTCAGCGCGCGCATCTCGGGCTACGTGATTCGCGTCAACATCAACGACAATCAGTGGGTCAACAAAGGCGATGTGCTGGTTGAGATTGACCCGACGGACTATCAGGTTGCGCTGGCGCAGGCGCAAGCCAATCTCGCCAACGCCGAAGCAACCGCGCGATCTCTCAATATC
>Ga0075425_100005775_pt1 | contig 12898 bp, 7 predicted proteins | sample SoiMethybrSBSTD4_FD_75300 | JGI IMG/M metagenome (GOLD analysis project Ga0075425, IMG submission 75300) | Bulk soil microbial communities from a Populus tree surrounding site in Tennessee, USA - Soil MetaG P. TD hybrid SBSTD4 | ecosystem: Environmental > Terrestrial > Soil > Tree plantation...
CTCTGCGTATTAAACCGGCTCCAGCTAAGTTGAAACTTATTTCTCCGAGGGAAACCGCGACCAATAGCACGCCGCTTCCTGATGAGAATGTAACGCGCAACTCTAAGCAGTCGCCCACGAATCAGGACTCGAATGTTTCTTCGAGTTCGCCTGCCAAATCTTTGAGTGGCCCGGCGTCCGGTCACCCCAACCGAAGCGACACCGCAGCGGGGAATTCATTCGGACCCGCACTGGAGTTCGACCCAGCACGGGTGGTTCGAATCTTCGAAGACACGAAACGCGGTGATCGCTACCTGATATATGAACCAAACAGACAGGATTCGATTGGTGTGAACAAGAACCCCCCACAGCTAGGGGACATCGTCGCACGCAGGTACAAGCACAAGGATGAAAACCGGACGCATACCCTGGTGACGCAATTGGCGGTCGACGTGGACAGCACAATTGTCATCGAACCGATTCCGGACGCCTTCACCCGCGATATGCCATTGAACAAGCTCTTCATGCGGGCAAGCTTGAAGAAGGCCGACAAAACAAATCCCGTCGAGGTAAAGAACTACGCTGAGATTGCGAAAGATCAGAAGACCATGGCGGCGCAACAGGCGGTGGCATTTAAAACAGCCCGTGATGTTCAATCTAAAATTCTAAATCTCGCGTTCACTGCTGAAGACATCTTGAAGTATGTGTATGAAAAGTCTGAGGACGGGATTAATCAGATGGATCTGCACGACAAGCTAGCGAAGAAGATTGAGGATAGCGAAGAATTCAAGAAGAGGCTCAGTGAACGGTTGCACTTTTACAAGCCGTCTGAATTCACCGCGATAACGAACTTTCTGCTAGACGAACGAAACCTGAATGTCGTTGAAGTGATCGGCAATGATGTCTTTTGGATTGATGCGGCTTCGCTGCAGCTTATCGCGAAGCAACTTCAGGACAACTTCGCAAAGGCATTTGACGCCACGAACGGCGAGGATGTGAAGAACAAGGCATTGCTCGAGATCTTGGAGCGAGTGAAGCTCATCTACGACGATCTGAAAGAGGCGCGCGAAGAAATCGGGCGCATCAAGAACATGACTCCGGATCAGCTGAGGGCTTATTGTCGGATGGACGATCCAAGCTCCGCCGACCCGAACCAAAATGGTCACTCGATAGCTCAGAAGCAGTTAATCGCTTTGTTGAGCGAAAAAAATCAAGCAGGCGCAAACGGATCCTCTGAACAAGCGGAGCGGAATAGAGCGGTGCTTGATGACCTGATCAAGCAAAAGGCCATCCTTGTTTACACCGAACATCGTGCCGACATCGCACTCTCCTATCTCAAGAAGATGTTCACACCCGGCCAGGTCAGCCTGGAAAACGCCGGCGCCGAAGACGGGAATCTCCTGACCCTGAGCATCGAGATGCGCGGTTCGGATACTGACAAGGGAGGCGCGGGCGTCGATTTTGAAGTCGCAATCAGGAAATTCGGAGTAAAGCTTCAACTTGGTTCGACCATGATGTTCCTCAATCGGAAAGGTGTCAGCAACGACGACGGCTCAAAGCTCAAACCGGTGAACTACGCGCCTTCGCCGGGTATGAATTTTGGCTTCACCTATTTCAAACGCGGAGAGAGCCCTTTCGACAAACTACTCAGAGCTTTGGCGCCGACCTTCGGCGTCAATGTGTCATTCATGAATTTCAATGACCCTGGCTTCGACCAGCTAAAACAGCAGTTCACAAATACCACGGGCAGCAATGTCCAGGTCGGAGCGGGCCCGGTAGTGTCGTTCTTCAACAACAAGATCGACGTAACGACCGGTTGGAATCTGAATGTCGATCGTAAGCGCAGATACTTCGGATTTGGCTTCGGCTTCATTGAAATCGCGAAGTTCCTCAAGGACAAAGTCAAAGCAAACTAACAGGAGGGAATGCAATGACAGCGCAAATCGGGGCTCAAAGTCCGAAGAAAGAGCGAATTATCGTAGCCGTTCATGGAATAGGCGACCAGTTTCAGTTTGCGACCGTTCAATCAGTAGCGCACAGATACTGCGCGGCGCGAAACGAGCCTCAGCCACTTCCGTTGGGCCGATTCTATGACAAGGCATTCGGCACGCCGCCAAAAGGCACGTTTATCCTCCCGCTGCCGCTCAAGAATGAAGATCTCACGTTTGCTGAGGTCTATTGGGCGGACATTCCTCGCATACCCGAAAAGGCCGGATACACGATCGAGGAATCCACAAAGTGGGCGAAGACAGTAATAGATCGCCTCCGACAAACTCAAGCTGCATCGAATGTGAATCCCGCCGACAAACTGTCCCCAACCGACTTTAAGATGGCTGAATCGGTTCTGGAGCAGATGATCGAGACGATCACTGTTCTGGAACAACTCACCCTCGTCGCCGACAAAGCCGGCGTATTCAAATTTGATTTGAAGAAGATCCTGGTCAGCTATCTTGGAGACGTTCAGCTGGTTACTGACTTCGCAAACTATCGCGCGAAAATCCTCCACAGATTCTTTGAAGTGATGACCTACATCGCAGCGTCGAAGCCCGACGCCGAAATCTACATCGTTGCGCACAGCGAGGGAACGGTCATTACTCTTCTGTCCCTGCTCGAGGCTATTTCCGGCAATATCCCGCAGGATCCCGACAATGGTTGCGATCCTTTGATCACCTGTAATTGGTTGAAACAGCTCCGAGGTCTAATGACGATCGGCTCACCCATAGACAAACACCTCGTCTTCTGGCCCGATCTCTGGCTAAAGTTTCAACATAAGAACACCAGGAAACTTCCACACGGGAAAATCGCGTGGAAGAACTATTATGATTACGGCGACCCGATAGGCTTTGAGCTGGATCACATTCGAGAATGGCTTTGTAAGTATGATTACGATGAAGTCTTCGAGTTTCCGAAGAGCAATGACCACGGCTTCAGCCGATATCCATTACCGGGCAAGGCCCACAATGACTACTGGACGGATGACGAGGTCTTCGATCACTTCATCAAGACAGTCATCGACGTACAGCCGGCGCGCGTTCCCCCGCGGATGATGTGCCCCAACACGCAACAGACGACTCCAGCGCCTAAGCACCCTAACGGCATAAAGCCGCCCGGAAGTATTTTTTGGAAACGAATGCTTTCTGTGTGCTCACCCTTCGTCCTGTTCCTCGCGTTGATTTTTTGCGCAGTATATTTGCTCAGCAAGGCCGTCAACGAATACGAAGGCACAAGCTCGAACGCATATCTTATTTTCAAGAATGTGAGTGGGATCGCCAGTCTGGTTATTGGCCTTACTGTAATGTCACAGATCCCGCGTCTGACTCGCAGGTGGAAATGGCGGTTTGGAGCCATTGTCGTATTCCTGTTGTCCTGTTTTGCATTTGCGAAGCTTCCCAGTGCGGAAACGCACGAGCGACTCGGATACTTCGCAAACCTGTTCGTTCAAAATCCAACCGAGAATATGGAAGTCTGGTCGGTTCTAATTGTTGCCGCAGCCACAGCAGCGGTCGTTTATGTTGCCGGAAGATTTAATCCCAAAATTGGACTTAGGGTATTGATTGTAGCGGCGACCGCAGCTGTGCTGCTGACTGTAGGTTTCCGAGTTTTGAAGAGCCGTGGCGAGCAGACGAACCCGTCATCAAACACCATAACGGTACAATCGTTATTGACGCTTACGGCAGGCCAGCAACAACTCGCGGGCATCTCGCCGGAAAAACGAATCTGGCCGCTGATACTAGCCGCCGTTGCATTCATGTACCTGTGGTGGCTTGCGGCTCTCGTCTTCGATCTCGTGATCGTCTGGCATTACTACATTCGCCGCTCCATAGCCATGCAGCATCTGCGCAAACTGAAGCCAGTGTAATAATTTTGATCTAGCTAACAATTGTGCCTCTTCTAAAGATCACGCACAAAGCCTGTCAGCGAGCGCGCGCAGCAGACCTGCCGCATCGCCTCGCCACGCACTCCCATGCATACACGCGAGCGCTTTCGGTTCTTCCGATGCTAATCGCTCTAACATTTCTCGTATATTCTGCGCGCTCGAGTAGTAGTTCGTTTGCTGTCGAAATGCTTCGCTCGGTTCCAATATGTCAGATTTCGTTAACGGTGGCAGGTCTGCCCCGCCTTGTGTAAACAGGTCGCCGCACAGCAGTGTCTTCGTAGCATCTTCCATTAGATAACCACACTCCCAGGCGTGTGGAAGGTGCGGAGTATCAAACCATCGCACTGAGTGTTTCCCAAGAGAAAGAGCCTCTCCATCCGCAAGCGCCTTAGGCGGTCGGTCTGCCATATCTTCGATCGATACCATTGCTGCAACTGTACTGCACACCGGAACCGAGTTTGGCGCCGCGGCGAGCCACTCATTTAGAGACCCGCACTCATCTGCCTCTACGTGAGAAAAGGCGACGTATCTCAAACTTTCGACAGGTATGACCTTGGATACAGCCTCACGGACCAGCGGAAACATCTTGCGGAGACCCGTATGAAATAAGAGCGGAGCTTCATCCACAATGAGGTACTGGTTGAATGAGAAGTTCGGCACCGGCGTGCTGATACGGTAGATCCCGTCAGCGATCTCATAAAGATTAGTTCCTGATTCGGTATTCGTTACTACCATCAATTAATACCTCCATAAAAAGTATGTAATAGACCCGCAATCTTTTTAACCCATTCTGTATTGACTGTCGAATTCAATGCACATAACCATAAGCCGAATACCTTCGAGCGAATATTTCCGAATGAAATGTGCGCGTTTTCATTGGCATCACCATCAACTCTCGGTTGCATTACCGAAACGTTACTGAACATTAACTACAAGTTTATGACTTTCCCGCCTTGCTCGGACTATCCTCGCGCCTGTCAGTTAACGCTTCATCGGGATCGCTCAAGCCCGACTGAGTCCGTTGATGACGCGATGGTTCAAAGTTCGAGACAGAGGAAGGAGTAATTATGAAAAGATCGATGGTGTTTACAGCAGTGCTCACATTTTGCACAGGATGTCTGGCTCTCATAGTTCCAGTGCTTGGTCACGAGGCGCGAATGCAGGATGACAAGACGAATGATCTAGTACCGACCGTATTCCAGGCGGCGGGACCAACGATAAGCATTATTCAAGGAGCGGTCGACGGATTCCGTACCGCGCTCGGGATAACCGACAACCGCAACGCGGCGGGGCCGCTCGCCAGCGGTCGCCGGGAGATTAATTGGGACGGCGGCGGCTCCACGGCGACTACTATATCGCCGACTCCCTTCACCGGGTTTCTTCAAACGCGTGGCGCGCTCTATACCACGCCGGGAACAGGGTTCGTGCAGGCGCCGCTTGCCGGCATCGCCGATACTTTTCGCAACCCAATTTACTCGAAAATCTTCCAGACGTTCAGCCCGGTGCGGTTATTCAGCCCGATCGGGAGCAACATCACGGAGCTGGAGTTCTTCGTGCCTGGCGATGGAAAAACTCCCGCGGCGGTCGACGGCTTCGGTGCGGTATTCACGGATGTCGACCAGCCGGACGGACGACTGGGTCTTAAGCGCGCATCTCGAGGATCTACCCTGATCGAATGTTTCGGTGTCGACGGTAACCTTTTGTTCAGCAGCTTTGTTCCGTCCTCACCGGGCGATGGCAACCTCTCCTTTTTCGGCGTCAAATTTGATGAAGCGGTCATAGCCCGAGTGCGGATCACGGCCGGCAACGTAGCTCCGGGAGCCGACGACATCGGCAACATAGATGTCGTGATGATGGATGACTTTATCTACGGCGAGCCTCAGCCTTTTAAGAAGTAAAGTTGTGGTCTGTGGGATTTCCCTCCGTCAGGATGGCAATGTTATCGATTCCAATAGTTCGATAAGTAGGACAACGTCGTGATGCCGGCAGTTTGCTGCGTTATATTGATTACCGAGCTAACCGTCCACATGCGATGTTCTGGCCAATAGAAGGCACATTGCCCTCCTGACGGAGGAATCCAGCAACTGAGTTGGTGGCATTTCCCTACCGTTTTTTCAACGTATTAGGCATACCCTCTCTCACCTCATTGCAACTCATCGAGCAGCGCTTTTGCCTCTCGATAATCGATCGTATCGAATCCCTCGGTGAACCTGTCGTAGATTGTCACGACTAGTTTATGTGCTTCTTTTTGTTTGCCCTGGGTCTGGTAGAGCCGTGCAAGACTTATCGAAGAACGCAGCTCCCAGGACTGAGCCTTCTGCTCGCGGGCTATTTTGATGGATTGATCGAAACAGGCTTCAGCCTGGGCAGCCGAGTCGGGCATATCAACTGATCCACCGGCTGCGGCCGCTAGTGAAACGGACATATCTGCATGTTGCTTAAGAAGCAATTCACCTTTGAGACGATGTATCTCAGCGAGGTAGCATCGATCTCCACTGCGATCGGCAAACTTCACCGCTTCCTGCAACAACCGCAGTCCTTCCGCTGGCTGGCGCATCTCTCCAAACGCTTCGGCCAGCAAAGCAAAAAGTTGAGGAGTCAACAATTCAGTGCCTGTTGCCTTACGAGCTTCCAGCGCTTGTCGAATCTGATCAATCGCATCTTCCGGTCGCCCCTGCTCGATCAATGCCCAGCCCAACAAAGCGATTGCCTGCGCCCGGTACATCACCAGCCCGTGTTCGGTGGAAAGGGCGAAAACTGACTCGGCGTGTTCCTGCGACAACCGAGATTCTCGACGAAGTTGATGAAGAATCGCCGCGAACAAATGGGCGTGCGCCAGACCATGCGGTTCACATACCTCACGCGCCACGTTTAGCCCGTCATGGACTTGTTTCAGAGCCTGATCAGGTTTGCCGAGAAACCACAGCACCCAGGCCCCAAAGCACCGGATCCCAACTCCAGGGTTCTGCGTGTAGCGAACAGCATCATCAAGATGGCGCTCAGGATCGTAGAAGAATAGCGCCTTCTTCTGGTGCTCCATGGCCGGCTCAAACTCGCCAAGATGCATGAAGGTGACTTCATTCATCAGGTGAGCTCGGGTCGCGAGCCGAGGGTCAGCGACGCGATCAGCCAGGACAAGAAACTCCTTGGCGATCTCTCGCGCTCTTCCTAACTCTGCCCTCAGAATATTGAATGTCCAGAGTCCCCAAAGTACCTGGGTGATTAACGGCGTCTCGCCTATCTGCCGGCACAACTCTCGTCCTCGTTTGTAAAGGGTCCCTACATCCGGAGCCGCATAACCCTGGCTCGCAATCAAAGGCACACCCAGGGTGAGCTGGAGACTGAGTTCCTGCCTGGCGCGATCGGGAGTACTCGGCATGTTCTCCAGCAACTCCAGCCCGCGTCGCGAGAGCCCAACCGCCTCCTTATATGCAAAACGTCTGAGAGCGTTTTCGGCAGCATGCTCAAGATACTTGACCGCTTGCTTGTAGTTGGTCGCCCGCTCGAAGTGCATCGCAAGCTCTGCCGAGATTTCACCGGAGAGCTCGCCATAGAGGCGTTCTCCTTCCTCGGCTATTCTTTTGTGTAGTTGAATGCGCTTCGACGTCGACAGCCGATCATAAAGCACATTCTGATACAAAGAGTGTATAAAGCCGTATCGCAGCGCTGCCTCTCCATTTGGCATCACTTGAAAACCGCGGTCCTGAATAAACTGATGCTGATTAGCAAGTTGATCGCATCGAGCTTCTACAGCTGCTCGATCCTCCCCGAGGGCGGCTACCACCGCGAGCATTGAAAACTCCGCTCCCGCCACGCTTGCCGTCTCGAGTGTTCGTTGCTGTTCCGCATCGAGATAGTCGACTTGCTTCTCGATCATGTCTTTGATGCTGTCGGGCACACCTACTTCTACATTATCGATTTCTACGACTAGCTCCCACCTTCCTTCACGCTCCGCAATCAACCCCTTCGCCACAAGGTAATCGACAGCATTAACCATAAACAGTGGATTTCCCTCTGTTCGTTCGTGGATCAATCTAGCCAACTCTTGCGGGAATAGGTTGTCGGAAAATCTGACAGACAGGTACGCAGCAACTGACTCTTCGTCGAGGTATTCGAGCCGCAACTCCTCGCATTGTTGTTTAGCCAACAACTCCTGCTTGACCGCCTTGAGCGGATGCCCGCTGACAATCAATTCCACGGGACGATAGGTCCCAATCAACATAAGCTGCGCGGTCTGTCGCTGTCTGGCCAGGTATGAGATTAGATCGAGGGTAGAATAATCGCTCCAGTGAAGATCTTCCAAAATGAGCACCAGCGGTTGATCGGACGTGAGCACCTCCAGAGCTGCGCAGATCTCTCGCAGCATTCGCTCACGAGTCGCCCCGAATGCGCCTCGACTCAGCAACTCGCGATCGTGTGCAGTCATCAGAGAAGGCATTTGCAGCAGCCACATCGGAGCGTGAGCCCGGATCACATCGACGATCTGACTCTGCTCTCGACACAACCGCCGAATAGCTTCGAGAACCGGCAGATAAGGTTCACCAGTCCCGTAATGCGCCAGACATTGCCCTCGGCCAATCCGAATGTTGCGATCGGAAGCTATCGGCTGCACGAATGTGTCGACCAAAGCGGTCTTGCCGATGCCTGCCTCTCCAGTAACAAATACTATTTGCGGTGCTCCAGCGATCGTCTGCTCGAGTAAGCTTCGCATCCGCGACAGAGTCGCCTCGCGTCCAACAACTCCGAACGGTGAGTAAGACGCGAGCAGCTGCCTGGCAGAATCAGCAGCGTCGCTCTCGAACCGATGATCCTCAACCGTTATCCGTTCCGTCTCTGAGATCTGACCGATAAAGCGATAGCCTCGACGATGAGCGGTTTCAATGAACCGCGGAGACTTTTGATCATCGTCCAATGCCTCCCGGAGTTGACGAATCGTAACTTTCAGCACCCCCTCACCGACGAAGGTTTCCCCCCAGGCGGCTTTCAAAACTTCCTCTTTGGTGACGAGCTGATTTGGACGCCGAAGCAGATAGCGGAGCACGGCGAAGGCCTTAGGACGGAGCTTTATCGACCGCGTGCCTCTCCACAGACATTCGTTTGTCAAATCCAGAACAAACGGTTCGAAGACTATGCGTTTTTCACGATCCACTTCAATTACCAAAGTGCCACCGGAGATCCGTGGGGAGATTGCGTAGCGCAACCGCAATTGTCCGCTGTTGATCGAGGGATGGCAACAGAGGAGGGACTTCATCAGGGGATTTCGGCGTACTGGACCCCCGACCTGCCCGGTTGGGGGATTAGAAAGAAGATGCGGCTTCGAGATGCTAGTGTCGTTGCTGCCCGAAGTCTGCAACCAGGATTACCGAAACGTAACCACACATTTACGCCAATCTTATGACTTGCATGGCGCGCTCGAAGTATCCTCCAGCTCGATGAACGAATGACTCAGTATCGCAAGTCGCTCATCGAGCCTGTCTCCGGCAATGCGCCGGGGAAGTGGACGGGCTGGGAATCATTGCAGAGAGATCTTACTAGCTTAGAGCAAATAAGAAGGAGACATAGAATTACATGAACAGACGTTTACATTTACTGGGCGGGGCCGCGTTTGCCTCGCTCTCGGTTATTGCGTTGCTCCCAGTTGGCCTGGTAGCACACCCGCGTGCCAACAGCCCACAGGACTTTGTTGCGCCAAGGGTGTTCCAAGCGGCCGGGCCAACCGCAGCTTCCATTCAGGAGACGGTGGAAGAGTATCGCGCGGCTCTGGGTGGAGCGAACAATCTAAATGCAGCAGGTCCGATTGCAACCGGTCGTCGTGAGATCAACTGGGACGGCGGTAACGTTAACAACAAAACCACGACGGTCTCAGGCAACCCTTTCAATGGCTTTCAAGTAACTCGGGGTGCGCTCTTTACGACGCCGGATGGAACCGGGTTCGTTCAGGCTCCTCCGACTGCCGATCCCGCACTGTTTCCGCCCGGAGGACTAGCCGGGCAGTTCAACAATCCGACTTACGCGAATATCTTCAAAGCGTTCAGCCCGTCGCGGCTCTTTAGCGCGATCGGAAGCAACGTCACAGAAGTTGACTTCTTCGTGCCAGGCGCCGGCGGTGGTAAGGCGACAGTTGCCGGTTTTGGTTCGGTGTTCACCGATGTTGACCAGCCGGATGGTCTCGGTAATGGGAAGAAGCATGCCGCCAGCACGCAGATCGAGTATTTCGACGTAAACGGAAATCTGTTGTTCAGCAGCTTTGTTCCGGCTTCACCTGGCGATGGAAGCTTTTCTTTCTTCGGCATCGTTTTCGACGACGCACGTATCGCTCGTGTCCGAATCACAAGCGGCAGCGTCGCCCCGGGCGTAGATGAGGGCGGAAAACGAGAGCTCGTCATGATGGATGACTTTATCTACTCCGAACCGCAACCCTTGCGGTAAGCGTATCGGACCAATCCAACAATCGCGGGGAAGGGGGCGCGCCGACTGAGGCGCTCCCCTCCTGCGAATTCGACTAGCGCAATTAGTACTTCCTGAGATCGCGGGCGGCATTGGCGTTCTCAATAAATTCCCAGAGGTTTGTCATGCAACGATTCTTAACGTTGGCGACACTTGTGCTACTGGTTGTGAGCTCGCCTTCTCAAGCGAAGACTTCAGGCCTCGCAACACCCTGCATCCACGCTGTCAAGCAGTGTGCTTCCGAAGAGAATCGGAATGTGACCGTCGACATCACCAGTGGTTGGTCGAGCGACAAGGCTCCCGGTGCAGGCTTTCTAAGAAGAATTGACAAACGGGTCGTAAAGCAGTTCGAGACCGCATGGAGAGACTCCGTTGACGGCGAATCGTACAGAGAGGGCGTTGTTTTGATGTTTCGGATGGCAGATGGGAGCTACAGAGGCAAGTCGCAAGGTTTCAGCAACGAGTATCAAAAGTTCAGCTTCAAATGGAATCCGGCGGCATTAGCTATCGTCCATACTCATCCGAATAGCTGTGATCCAAAACCTAGCGAGCAGGATCGGCGTGTTGCGGACCAGTATCGCGTTCCGAACTTCACAATCTCAATCCATGGCATGTACGTGTACGACCCTGCAACAAAGAAGACCACCAAAGTAATGAACGGCCTCGATTGGCTCGACTTATCCAAATTGACTCAAGAGATGACGCGGGCCCTGGAGAACTCGCTTCAGGTGGATCCTTAATCGATTATCCCGTTGCTCTTACACAACGGAACTAACAAACACGACAGGCGTGGCTCGAGCGTCCCTTCGTAGTTTTAGGAGACAACTCAACGCATGCGGCCTGTCCAGAAATGAATTCGAATCTCAACAAGGAGAAATATCAGTGAACAAGTCTAAAAAGACACATCGCATCTTATTGCAACTTTCCTCGCTTTGGTTGATTGCACTATTAGTCATTTCGTCGGCTTTCGCTCAAACGCCGTCCGCCACGCAAGCGAAAAACGGTCGAATCGATACGAGAAGTACGCTGGCCGTTGCGACCAATTTCAATTTATCGGTTGCCCCGTGGGAATCGAGTCGGATGCCCGAGAGCGGCACGCACAGTGCGAAACGTTTGACGGCATCTGATTCGATCGTCGGGATGATCAAGACGACGCTTGGTGGCTTGAAGTTCCCAAATGGAACCGTACAACCCGCCGCCCAGCCAAGCGGACCTGGTGGTGCTCCACTGTTTGTTGTGACTCACGACGCGACGCTTCAAGGCGACGGTACCAAGGCATCCCCGTTGGGCATCACGGTACCGCTCTTCCTTAACGGGTCGCTAACCGTGGCTGGCGTTATCACTGCGAGCCCCGCTGCGGAGAATGCAGTTGAGGCAACCGGTGGCGTTGACTCGCGCGGCAATGGCGCGGTCGGTGTCAACGCGAAAGGTGGCAACGGAGACGGTCGCGACGGTAATGGCGGCGATGGAGTTGTAGCTCATGGTGGTGACAGTGCCAGCTCTATCGGTGGCGCGGGCCTGATCAGCGAAGGTGGTAAGGCGGTGATCGGTGCGGGCGGCATTGGAGTGAAGGGCGATGGCGGCGACAGTGACAGCAATCGCGGAGGCACTGGTGTATTAGCCATCGGCGGTCATAGCAAAAGCTTCATTGGCGGTACTGGCGTGCAGGTTGTAGGCGGGAGCAGCGATAGTGATCGAGGGGGCACCGGACTGGATGTCACAGGCGGCTCCGCAAGCGGCAGTTCAAATACCGTCGGCACCGGAATTTTCGTCCGCGCCGGCACCGCCTTCAACGGAGCAGACAAAGGGCTCGCCGGAGATTTCGTAGGAAATGTCCAGATCGAGCAAGGCGATCTTAGGGTCACCGGCAATCTGTCGAAAGGCGGCGGCTCATTCAAGATAGATCATCCGCTGGATCCCGCGAACAAATATCTCTATCACTCCTTCGTCGAGTCGCCAGATATGATGAACATCTACAATGGAATTGTTACGACCGATGGAAGCGGCGATGCGGTTGTTGAATTGCCCAACTACTTTGGCGCATTGAACCGCGACTTCCGATACCAGCTAACTGTTATCGGCACGTTTGCCCAGGCAGTCATCGCGGACAAGGTCAATAACAATCACTTCCGAATAAAGACCAACGCGCCCAACGTAGAGGTCAGTTGGCAAGTGACTGGCATTCGCCAGGATGCGTACGCAAACAAGAACCGCATTCCCGTCGAACAGGACAAGCCTCAACAAGAGCGGGGATTCTTTCTACATCCAGATGCGTTCAACCAACCGGAAGAGAAGAGCGCTTTCGTGGTCCAACATCCGGATATCGCTCGCAAGATGAAGCAAGAGAGCGAGAAATCTCAGAAGGACCAGAACCAATAAGCCATCGGATTGGTCACCCACTAAGCAACACGCAACCTGCGTTGAAGTACCCGCGGGTGCGTGTTGTTCTTTTTTTGCGCACCACGCTCTATTGCTTTTTCAATCTAAGAAATATACTTGGGCTCGCCAATTCTTAATCGTCGGCAATAGCCCTGCACTCATCTATGTTGAGACGAATACGCACATTTTTTATCTGGCAGCGGTGATTGTCACCTT
>Ga0075425_100005776_pt1 | contig 12896 bp, 16 predicted proteins | sample SoiMethybrSBSTD4_FD_75300 | JGI IMG/M metagenome (GOLD analysis project Ga0075425, IMG submission 75300) | Bulk soil microbial communities from a Populus tree surrounding site in Tennessee, USA - Soil MetaG P. TD hybrid SBSTD4 | ecosystem: Environmental > Terrestrial > Soil > Tree plantation...
ATATAATAAAATAAAAAAGAAAGATGGCCTATCAAGACCAATTCAATTTTTGAAGTATCTGCTGTTGCTGCCATCTTATGGGATGGATCTACTATACAACTTGCCTTCTAGAGCTAGTTTGTACATTTCAGCTACATAGGGGTTCTTTGCTGGTGTTTCTGCTCCCAATTCTACTAGACGTGCATATACTCTTACGACATATGCAAGAGCACCCATGAAAGCGACGACAACTCCCATGTTAAACATCCAGTGGTTAGGGACTGAAAATATTTCCTCTACGAACCAAAAGTGCCACATCTCGTTGACTCCAATTGTGAACATGGTCGCCAAGTAACCAAGAATAGTTAATTTCAGGCCGGTGTTCATGGAGTTGTTCGGACCTCTGAGGATTGGCACTCTTCTGTCATACATCGCGACAAATCCCCATCCTAATGGGAGGGCTATAAAGTGGCTATATAACCACCAGTGTGCTGGAGTAAATGCACTATCTCGAATAGCTGTTTGATGCAAAGATCCATCGACAAAGTTATCTACCTCAACTGATGCTGCGATTGAACCCAGCATTATGACCATGATATAGATCTTCTTTAGTCTTTGGATTTCTACTTCCTTTGGTATTAGTGCTGGCATCTGTGCCATATGTTAGTCAGTAGTCATTTTGAGTAGGTAATATATTAATGTGGTGTGCATATTTGTATTGTATTAGATGAAATATCTTCACAATTGAATAAGAAATATTATGTGATTTAGAGTTATTGGTTAATACATTATAAAAGCAATATGACCAAGTTTGTTTATCATAGATGATTATCACAAATGATAAGCACAATGATATACCATATTTCTACAGATCATTCTTACCAAATATTGATAGCATGGCGATCTGGCCTCCTCCTGATCTATATGTTTACGAGGATCTCCAATGTCCTGCATATAGCAGGCCCTAATATCGCTTAAATGTCTTAGTTCATTGGCGTTAGGTAATATTACCTATCAGGATTCTAAATTTGACCATCTTGTTTGATGACGAGATCAAATATTGTCACAATGGATCTAGTTTCTTACGTTATTGAACCTTCAAAAATATGAAAGTTGTTGTTTTCCTGCCGTTCTTTTTTAACAAGTCGTGCATAGGATATATATTCAACGTGTCTGTTAATTTAGCATGCGAGAGATGACGCCTATTAATAAAACCAATTTGGAGGGCCTTCTCAGCAAAATATATATCTTTGTTTCTAGTGGTATGAATAGATTAACAATATGATAAATAGCAAGACGTTCTTTCTGACGGCTCTTGCAGCAGCTACATTGCTGTCTACCGCATTTGCTTTCTTGCCAATGGCACAGGGACATGGTGTACAAGCGCAGCTTCAAAGTAGGTTCGTGAAAATAGCAGATGAATCTTTTTCCGCTCAAACTGTTCACACTGGTGATACAATAACAGTCAAGGGCACACTACAGAGTCTGGTTAATAGGCCTCTAAGAGCATGGTTGTCACTGTTTAGTGAATCAACTAACGCAGGCAACAGATGGGAATTTATTGCAAGGGATCCTCCAGGAAATATATTTGATATTCCGCCCCAAGGAACAATACCATATTCCATTACTGCGAAAGCACTAGAACCAGGTATATATCATGTGCACACACAGCTTAATATAGAGCACATTGGTCCAGGTCTTGGTCCGGGGCAAACTGTACAAGTAACTGGTCCGCCGATCTATAAACCTATTCCATATGCAGATGTAACATACCAGTGTATCGTGATCGGAGCAGGCCTGGGAATAACATTTGCAACAAGACCATGGCAAGTCATTTAAAAAAGAACCCTCTTTTTTTCTTTTAATATTGCCTGTGTTGGAGATTTCGTACATTAATTTTATATAATCTTTAAGGTAGTCATCTTTAATGGCATGCCGTATATCTTTTTACTACTTCTGGTATGCTTTATCTTATCTGCATCACCGGAACAGAGGTAGAGAATCGAGATTTTATATATTTAATGCATGAAAGTGTGTGCTAAGTTCAGATGTTTTTTATAAGATGGACTCAAGCGTGATGGATATGTTGAGGGCACTGATATGAAAAGAAGTGTTTCCTCAATTACTTCCAAGGGAAAGAGATTCCTATCAGCCTATTCAATAGGCATCATCACATATCATTAAGCGTCATTTTGTATGTCTGTTCTTGATTTCTATCATCAAATATCGTCAGGTTGCCGTCAAATAATCGTCACACACCCGTCATTCTATCGTCAAGATTCCGTCGGATAATGGTCAAACCATCGTCAAACTTAGGTCAAATAGAGTTTACGCTTACCTATATCTGGGCCTTATCATCAAAAACATTGCAATGGAATCTGGCTACCGGATAGACAAATTCGATTTGGGTTGACAGAAAACGGCTGTTTGTAAAACAAGCAAACTAAGAGGGTATAATAAAAAACAAAGAAAAGTTTATGGGTTTCATTTTAGATTTTCAATTTAGTACGCCAGTTCTGATTCACCAATGATGTTTTTCATCCGGAATTAGACCAATTTGCTCACGTTCGAAGTATTTTTCCAGTTCTTGTGTCCATTTCTCCTTTGCGGAACCACCGCCAAGACCTTTTCTTCTTAACCAGAATGCAATGACACTTAACAAGAACACTGCGAACAGCATGGTGCCGAAGATGTATATCATTACATCATAGAATAGTGGGTCGTATTGAGGTCCAATCTGTGTAATCAGATCCTTGAATGCGGTACTAACCACTGCCATAAGGCTTAGGATAGCGCTCATTATCATATACAGCAAGTAGAATTCTATGATATATACATTTTGGTCCAATATAGTCTAAAGCTATTTCACTTTCTCCTTTTTTGAACGTAATATGATCTAAAATCTTAATTCACGACCATTGCAGTCACTGTCTGAACTGATAGTCGATAGGTAATGTCTGTTAAAATAAAAAAATAGGTAGCTTCAAGCAGTTGCTTTTGCCTTTGCACCACTTCTGCTCTTTATAAAGAAGGCTGCCGCAACACCACCAAATATTGCTACCAGGATACCAATGAAGATCGTTGTTTCATTAACGTTAGTTCCTAACATAGGCACACCAGAGCCATATGCTCCTGCTGCATGTGACTCAGTAATCTTAGCTTTCGCTAATTTTAGTTGCTCTTCAATGTTGCCTCCAGTAGCGCCACCATATTGTGCTTTTGCTATCTGAATCGCTTGTAATGTAAATGTCGAAGCTGTAAGGATAACTAATGTTGCTATAGCCAGCATAATTGGCTTTTTCATATTGATCTAATCAACCGAATTCAATTATTTAACCTTTATGCCGTTCTATCAAGGCCCGTAAAGTTAATGGTTATCCATTTCGCAGCCACTGATTAATCTTAATGTGAAACCAGATCTATTATGCATATATACAAATAGAAAACACAAGTATAATATGCATTCTGTGGATATTCCCCATTTGACAATAGATATAATGAGCGCCTATCTTATTCTAAGCTAGATATCTATTGTCGAGTTATCAGGGCGGCCGTCAACCCTTTAGCGAAATTTCTTTCATGTCTCCCATATATTTTTGAAGAATATCTGGGACTTCAATGTTACCCTGTGAGGTCTGATAATTTTCCATAATTGTTACTAAGGTTCGTTCGGTAGCTACAAGCGTACTGTTTAAGGTATGGACTAGCCGAGTTTCCTCATTTGTCTTGTCTCTGAATCTGATGCTTAACCTACGGGATTGATAATCTGTACAGTTAGAGCATGATCCGATTTCCCTATATGCATTTTGACCAGGCATCCATGATTCAATGTCATATGTTTTTGTCGAAACCTTACCCAATTCTGCTGAGCACAAGAGTACTATTCGATAAGGGATTCCAAGCTGCTCATAGAATTCCTCCGTCACCGTTAACATAGTATCATGTTCCTTATGTGAATACTCTGGACGTGAGTATACAAATTGTTCAACCTTTTCGAACTGATGTACCCTGAAAATACCTTTCATATCCTTGCCATGTGCACCAGCTTCTTTTCTAAAGCATGGGCTAACACCAGCATATCTAATTGGTAATTTCTTACCTTCTAAAATTTCATCCATATGCATAGAAGCCATTGCGTGCTCAGAAGTGCCTATCATATACAGATCTTCCCCTTCGACCTTGTAGATTACGTCTTCAAAGTCCTCCAGTATTACAGCCCCTTCCATAGCAATTTTTTTAATCATGTAAGGAGGTTGAGCAAGTGTGTATCCTTTCGCTGATAAAAAATCCAATGCAAAGTGTATCAGTGCTTGGTTCATCATTACCAGTTCGTTTTTGAGAAAGTAAAACCTTGCACCTGATATCTTTGCAGCCCTCTCAAGATCAATCAGATCAAGATTAGTGGCAATATCAACATGGTCTTTAGGTTTGAAACTGATCTTTTTTTTGCTACCTCCCTCTGGTTTGATAATGAGATTGTTAGTTTCATCATTTCCAATTGGCACAGATTTGTCAATGATATTCGGAAGCATCATAATTAGACGACGAAACTTCAATTCAATTGTCATTTTTTCTTGATCAAGACTGACAATCTTTCTTCCAATCGCTCTCATTTCTTCTAATTCTGCATTAGCATCATCATTGTTCCTTTTTTTGATGGATATCGAATTTGCAAGGTTGTTTTTCTTATGTTTGATCTCCTGCGTTTCGAATATCAATTCACGACGTCTTTTATCAAGAGCAATTAGCTCATCAATTGGAAAGTCTAAGTTTCTCTTTTTCAGCATATCTTTTATAACTTGTGGATTTTCTTTCAAAAGTTTTAAATCAATCAACAGTGATCACTTTCTTTGCAACAGAAATGTGGTTTAATACTTCATCAATAGTATTGATTAGCGTTTCAGTTTTAACATTACAGAAAAATTCAAAAAATAAAGTATTACCTCTTGAAAACAATCCCATTGATAGTCCTTTTGGGAAGTTAACATTGTCAGGTATTAATGCCGTCATGATTGCATTCATCTCGGACTTTTTTTGGAACTTTATCTCTATAATGGTAGTTATCTTAGGCAGTTGCGAATCTGTCATGAACTATCGAGCTCCTAAGATTTTGCAAAAAGTGTTCTAATCTTGTGGATGGAATTCTACAACCTGCCGTCGCAAAATGACCGCCTCCAATTCCGCCGACAGATTCTGAACAGGTATGTATTAGTAAGCCTAGATTCGATTCTATTTTGCATTCAAGACATTTCCTTGAAGAAAATTTATAAGTGCCATCCTTGGCCAGCGTTCTGACAAAAAGTAATCGGCCACTGAATGTAGGGGATTCACCTAATATTGAAGCAACTGCACTGACCATGTCTTCAGTTAAAAGTCCCTCGCCATTTACAAAAACAGATTCTCCATCATCAACTAAGCGCCATTTTTCAGCGAAAATGGTAGAAAGGTAATTTCTCAAAGTTGTTCTATAATTAACCACTATTTCCTCACCTTGAGCTAACATTGTGTTTCTATCGCCCATACAAATTCCAATACCTACGCCAGCTTTTCTGATCCTTCCACATGCATTAAGCATTGTACCAAACTCTCTAGCATCACGAAGCTGGCTTCTTTGATCTTCATTTATAAGTGTATATCTGTACCCCATAAGATTGTCTATTACATTGGCTGTGATGTTTTGGGAAGAGGTAGCTACAAATTTGGCAATGGCATCTAAAATAATGCTTTTCTCTTCCTGTGATATTTCTGACAGGGCCCGCCACCTCCCATTATCTTTCATCTTTACACCAGCATTTTTAAATAATGTATAGCAGTTTTCTGTATCCCAGGTCAATCCGTCAATATAAGGAAATGATGTATAAGCAAGAGCCTCGTGAAGCGGCCTTGTCTCACGTCCTGTAAACATAAGATCTAGATCTACACTGATTAGTCCTAATGACTGAGCGGTCTTCACAATTTCTGAATTCATACCTATAAGTGATTTCTTATCACCTTGATCTTGCCTATCTGCTATCGCCGAAACAACAGCGATAGAGGAAAGATCTCTATTTTTTCTGTCAATTGTATTTGCTACCAGATATGCCATTCCTCCAGCACAAATTTCTTTACCACCATCTATACTATATTTCCACGCATTTAGGATCTGATCATTATAATCTCCCAACATTTCTTCTGATGGAATTTGATGATGATCAATTATCATCCATTTGTTATTAAGAGCCTTGAATAATTCGTTTGCCATTCCTCCTCCAAGATCGGTAACCATATAGAAATCATGATTTTCAGACTGTATTTGTTCAATAAGTTCCAAAGTCAAATCAGAAACAGTTCGAATGGTGCATTTGGCGCCTAGTCTTGTTAGGGCGGAACAAATTATGCTGGCAGAAATTATACCGTCTGCATCCAAATGAGTAATGATAAAAATCTCGTTACCGTTTTCCCCTATTGAACGAATCTTTTCACAAAAAGGTTTTAGATCACGATAAAGCTCATTGACGCCCATGCTAAGCTCTTACTCTAGCTGAGCAATTACTGCTGCGTACTTCCAGTTTTTTTGAAGCTTCCCAACCCGTTTGTAATATCTAGAAAGTCTATGTATCTTTGCTTCAATTAGTTCCAAAGAACGAACGTTTCTGTGATCGCTATTGTGGATTCTAAGATGTTTTTGAAGTCCCACGGCCTTTTGAACCAGTTGATTTAAGTCTTCAGGCATATCTCGTTTAATATTATTCTCGTCAAATACCTTGGTAATGTTTTTGCCTAGCACTGGTTTTACAAGTGGTATTGCATATTCGTCACGCAACCTAATGCCAATTTCACTTGATGTTAACCCCTCCTTTGATAACTGGACTACTAATGAGGATACTTCGCCTTGGCTGTGTGTTAGCCAAGAAGGTGTGTCCTTAGAAGTTGGACGCGCAGAATGAGACTTGCCGCGGGTATGAGCATGAATTCGTGCCATATTCTACGAGAATACTGATGCATATCTTAAATGTTACTTGATTGCCTTTATGGTCTAAAGTAACTATCTTCTTTTGGTTAATAATCTTAATATTTAACGCTACTAAAATAATATAAGTTGAAAGATTATGAGCATATAATTTTATGGCTTGATTATTTTAACAGGCATCTATCAAAACGGAAGGGACGCAAGGTTAAACGTAATCACGCTGTTTTCGATCCAACAATCACAGAGCTAATTGATGCTGCCAAACTGGTAGGTTACAATCCAGCGACAGAAGATACTAATGATAAGGCAAGGTATCCTAGAAGATCTTTTGTTAGATCAGGATACATAATGCTTCCAAAATCGGAAGATGCAAAAAAATCTGCAGTCATTACTACCATTGCAGAAAAAATGTCACAAAAAAGAAATAAACAGAAAACTAGTCAACGATAGCGCCCAAAAGGTAATAACACTCAATATTCTGTATCTTTGTTGATGAATAAAAATTTGACGTCAGGGTATTGTATATCAACAACCTAAAATATTGTTGACGGTATATGATGACGAGTGGATCTTGATGGTGGTTACAAAATCCGAGGAGAGGGGTGAGGTTATGCATTTAGCAAAGAGTGGAAGGCTCATTATAAGACTCAAAACTGCTGGGAAGGAAACAAAGAGTGGTGAATTATTAGTTGATGCAAACGGAAGGCCTATAGGGAAAGTAGTTGAGATAATTGGACCTGTTAATGCACCTTATGCATCAGTAACACCCATGACGGACAGAATAAACAAAATAATAGGCATCAGGGTCTTCAGTGGTGGATTCCTACCTAAACGGCAAGCTTCTAGATCCAAGAATAATCGACAACACAAAGGCTTTGGATATGGTAGTAGGATAGGAAAGAATCAATAAGATAATAGATTAATTCTGCATTTGAAAAGTGATTGTAAAATATTATACGTATGGCGAAGCTATATCTATATCGTCAAACTGTTCGATGGCTTTGTGTGCAAGTGTAAGTGAACTGCTCTTAATTTGAAGGTGAAACTACTTTCCAGTAGGCTCCGTTAACTTAAGACGTTTGCCTCCCTGCTTTCAATCATTTTATTATACATGTCTGTAAATGGATTAAGCCATCTTACAATATGTTGTAGCATTCTTTATTATGTAAATGTCTGCAGGGAGGGTTGTTGCAACTTTGGAATGTGAATGGTTATAATAATAAATTTATTTTCCACCCATTTTTATAGTTCTCATTTGTTTTTTATACAGCGATACTAATTCCTCAACGCCAGTGGCATCTTCTGGCTTCTTATCGTATCTTATTTTGCCCGTAAACTTTGGAAATCTGAGTGCGAGTCCATATCCTGGCCTTATTGTATCCAAAGCTGCAGTATGAGAAGGACTTAGGGTTATTTCAGAAGCAATAACTTCAATTACGATTTTTGGTTCAAACCATACGTCCATTTCCATTCCTGTATCCACCCTTGCATGCCTATGTGTAATGAGATGATTTTCTAAATTATTATAAAATTGTTCAAGAAGTTGATCAGTAAAGCCAGTTCCAACTTTACATGTACTCCTGAACATGTCAAATTTAGAATCATAGGCTCCGAGCAAAAGGGCACCATATCTCCCAACTCTGCGACCTCTACCATAAAGTGCACCTGTTATGACTAGATCTAGTGTATCTGCGAGGTCGCTTCGGTACTCACGTTTTAGTTTCACCCACGCGAATTCTCTAGCTCCTGCTCTGTATGTGCTTGTAAGTTGCTTTATCATCAGTCCTTCACATCCATTTTCAATGGCAGAGGCCATAAACTTGTCAATTTGCTCTGATTTTTTTACGATGGTTTGCCGAATTAACCTTAACTTTTCATTACTTAATCCTTGGATTATTTTTTCAAGTATCTTACGTCGGTGGATATAGTCTAACGAAGTCTTGTCATCTCCATCTAGATGTAATACATCAAAAAAATTCATAATGACGGGATAGTTTTCTATTGCCTGTTTTATCCCATATTTTCTGCGGCGGTGCATTAGTTCCTGAAACGGGAGAAATTCGTCAGTATGGGGGTTAATGGCTACAACCTCTGCTTCTAATATTGCTTCTTCTGCCTTGATTGACTTTATTGCTTCTGCGACATCAGGGTAATGGCCTGTGATCTTCTCAAGTCTCCTGGAAAAGAGCTCTATTTTTTCTTTTCTTTTATGCACTTGTATTCTTTCGCCGTCTAATTTATATTCTGCTGCCGCCTCACTACCCGTTCTTTCTAATGCTTCTTCGGAAGTACTTACGCGTTCTGCCAGCATTGGTCTAATTGGTTTAAACAAAGTTATTTGAAGCGATTTTACAGATTCAAGACCTTTTGTAGCTAATAGTTTTGCTACTGTTCCTAAGTCACTGGAAACATTATAACCTTTTTCTAGTGTATGTCTGTTGGATTTGTCTCCTGTAAATGCCAACGCTAATGCATCCATTACAGTATGGTCTGCTATACCGAGTCGTAACGTTCCCATTACGAACTTCATTATATAGCGGCTCTCTCGCGAAGTTGCATTATTTAAAAGACTGCTTACGAGCCTTATTTTGACTTCCTGTGAACCAGAGCCTATTGAACGTGCAATCTTATCTAAGGTTGAGTATACCCTTTCAACAGTCATTGCATCGTCGAATAGAGTAGCTTGGTTCTTTGATTTCGTCGCCTCTTTAGCAGCGTCGCCAAGGTCACCAGTTTTCCTATAGATTTCTTCTATAACTGCAAGGTCTAATCCTGCGGATTGAGCAAGTGCACGAATAGCCATTTTTTCTGCTAAACCTAACTCTACTCCTTCATAGTCAGGGGAGATCTTACCCTGTATAAGGTATATTACTTTATCAATAATATCCGAGGGTGTTCTTTTCAAAAGAGCGACGAGATAATCAGTAAGAGCGAGTCTACTGGATGTTTGCTCCATTTGCTCAAATGTATCTACAATGAGAGAAAAGTTCAATGATGATTTTAAGGATAATCCAGTTTTAAGTTTTTTAGATGATCTTTACACTAGAGAATATTGGATTATCCATAGAGTTATTGATTTAAGCTGCTGTATTGAACTGGAAATAATGCCTATTTTTAGAACTAGAATTTATAAGGCGCATTAATCCAACATTGATGGTATGGGCGGCATGAAGAAGAAGCCAGTAGGATCAACAGACAAAGCAACTAATACCGCTGCTGCTAGTCCAGCTGGCGACACAAAAACAGGAAAAAAGGAGGATCTTAAGAAGGTTGGAGCGAAACCGCAGCAAAAACAAAAATTATCGGTTTTCGTGGAAGAGTCCCAAGGTATAAAAGCATTACAGGGTATGAAGGCGATTACGATCCAAAGTTTTGCAAGAGCTTCTGGTGTAAAAATTTCTGTTGCTAACGGTTTTGTCAAATCTCTTGAGGCAAAAGGACTGGTAAAGAACGTTGGTGGCTATAGTGGACATAGAGTCTACAAATTGGAAAAATAGCAAACTATGTATTTGCACCCTCGTAAGAATTGAATGACATGATAGCTTAATGTAAAGGGCAGGTAAATTGATTAACGGGCAACATCTAAAATAAGTCAAACTGTCCATTAGTTAATAAAAAGTTGATGTTTTTCCAGCAAACGTTGCTATAAAAGAGGTTTATTACTGCTTTTTATATCATGATAATCCACCAATCCACGAGTTATCTGTAAACTGGGTAAATATGTGAATTGCTCCTTTGATGTATCTAGGTAAAATTATCTTGTTCTTTTCGAAACACGGAGGAGACTATTTTGCAATCTGTTTTAGGCTATCAAGAGAGTTGTTCCTAAAATGTGTCGCCCTGATTCTTTAGGATCATTATATCTCCTGTCTGTGTATTTTGTATTATTTCTAGATTTGATTTGACTATTCCTATAGCATTCATAGGTGTGACTAGTGAATCCTTGATAAAGATGCATATCGATCCATTGGATGTCATATATGCCATATCTCCGCGCTTAAATTTGGCTTTCTGCTTTTCTGCTCCTATGGTCAATCCTGTTTCAATGTAGACTAATTTATCTGCGAATTTATGAACTCTATCTTGCAATGGCAGCCTCTTTAAAATCATCCCCACACTTAGTGGGGATAAATGACGTATCATTTCGCATTGAGCGAATCCTTTATTTGATATTTCCAAGGTGACAGGGAGCCTTGAAATTGATCCAGCATTAGTCATGGTGATGCAAATTAAAGATGATCGTCGATTATATAATAGAAACGTTTTTCCGTTCGAATTGTAAAATTCGCAACGTTTAATTATATATCCATTATCCTTTTGCAGTATTCTTGGTAGTAAAGCATTCTTCGAATAAAAAACATTTGTCAAAATCATCATCGCACATTAAAGAAAAGACTGCCAAGAAGGCAGAATCTAAAGCAAAGCGAACTAGTTCAGGAAAACCATTAAAGAAACAGATGGAGACTGAACAGATTTCTGACGAAGCAGATGCAAATGCAATGCTACTAATCGACCGACCTACTAAGGAATCGAATCGTCCTGAAAATGAAGTAGTTATATATAACGAAGTTGAATTTGAGCTTAAAGAAATTATTTCAACCGACAACCAGATTTTAATTGGACCATCTAGGCTTACAAGATTTGAGAGGGCCAGAATTACTGGCGCTCGATCATTGCAACTATCTTTAGGAGCTCCTTCCTTGATTAGAGTCTCAAATGATATACGAGATTCTATCTCTTTAGCATCGGCAGAACTTGACCTTAAGGCTTTACCGATCTCTATTAGACGTGTTTTACCAAATGGCCACTATCAGGATATTCCAATAGATATAATGAAATAATGTATTCTGGTCTTATGGATATATTTCTTTGAGTTTGCTTACTTCAAATATGTTGAATTCATACCACTATATCAGTAATCGAGATATGATCATGAGAGATCATCTTCACTGTGGCATGGAAAATGTATTGAATGACTCCAAAATAGCTTAAGTTTAGTCAAAAGATAAAAAGTAGCATAATGAATAGCATCTGTTGCAAAGGAGCCATCCTAAGTACAATAAAAAACGTAGAATGACCAGGATAAGCATGTCACTACCATCAGAGTTGTTATGTGAATTTGATAAAAGCATCGTAAAATCAGGTTTTCCAGATAGATCTAAAGCGATTCAGACAGCTCTGCATTCATTTATAGATCAAAATAATTGGGAGGTAGAGAATAAGGAGGCAGGAGCTGGTGCAATAATGATGCTATACAATAATCATATCTTCAATCAAGATACAAAATCTATTCAAACGCAGCATAAATATAATGATGTAATAAGTGCTACTACTCATATGCATTTAGACGGTGATAATTGCTTAGAGACTATTATGGTTAAAGGAAAAGTAAAAATAATAAAAAACCTAGTAAAAGATCTGTCACAGAATCGCGGCATTAAGAGTTTAAAAATACATTTTGTAAGTTTTGTCTGATAAAAGCAGTTGATTATTTTATCATTATCAATTGATTCACTCTTTTTAGACTAATCTACGAAAATCGAGATTTTTAGAGAATAATTGAATTATTGCAAAATGACAGTTATGATTGCTAAATTACATGGGCAACATGATTTCGTTTGAAGGAAAGGAAATCGGTTAATAAATACATTATGCTGAGTATTGTACATCGTCATGATACTTTGGATCCAGACAAATAAACACATGGGAAAACAAGACAACCTCACATAAGAGAAGTTTTTTCTTCCTAAATATTATGTAAGACACTTCCCACTTATATCGACAATTCAGGAGCTTGCTTATAAGACCTGCAAATGAATGAGTTCGGAATTGCTTGTCTATACGCATATTATACTACCTAACATAATTTGATACAACTGTTTAAAGATCTAGTTCAACATCAATTTAGCTTGAATAAGTTATGAATACATTAGGCATTCACCTTGATCTCTGCTGTAGTTCTAAAGAC
>Ga0075425_100005777_pt1 | contig 12894 bp, 11 predicted proteins | sample SoiMethybrSBSTD4_FD_75300 | JGI IMG/M metagenome (GOLD analysis project Ga0075425, IMG submission 75300) | Bulk soil microbial communities from a Populus tree surrounding site in Tennessee, USA - Soil MetaG P. TD hybrid SBSTD4 | ecosystem: Environmental > Terrestrial > Soil > Tree plantation...
CGGAACGCGGTGCCGGTGCCCTGGCCGAGATCGGTCTTGCCAACGTAGAACGTGGCGGTGTTGTCGTTGTGCACCACGATCCACGAATCGAGCTGCCGGAAATCGGGATCGGGATAGGGGCCCGCGCCGCCCTGCGTGGAGCGCGAGGCCTCAGCCGAGCGTTCGCCGGCGAGCGGCTCGGCAACGGCGGCGGCGCTGAAACCGACGATGAGCGCGCCGGAGGTCTTGATGAAGTCGCGGCGTGACTGTGTCATACGGCCACCCCGTTCGCTGCGCGCTTGATGGCGGCTTGCACGCGGTAATACGTCATGCAGCGGCACAGCACGTTGGCCATGCCCTCTCGTATCTGCGCGTCGGTCGGACGCGGCGTCTTCTTCAGCAGCGCGACGGCGGTGAGGATCTGGCCGTTCTGGCAGAAACCGCACGCGGGCACCTGCTCGTCGATCCACGCCTGCTGGACCGGATGCAGCGCGCCGTTCGTCGTCAGCCCTTCGAGCGTGGTGATATCGCCCTTGACGGCCGATGTGGCGGTAATGCACGACCGTACGGCCGCCCCGTCGATGATGACCGTGCACGCGCCGCACTGCCCGAGACCGCAGCCGAAGCGCGGGCCGTGCAGATCGAGATCGTTGCGCAGCACGTAGAGCAGCGGCGTGCGCGGATCCACGTCCACGGTGCGCGGCTTCCCGTTCACCTTCAGCGTGATTGCGCTCATGCGAGATTCTCCTACGATTGCGACCGGCCTACTACGAACGCCATCCGATACGGCGACGGATTCGGCTCGCGCGGCGTATCCACGAGCACCTCGAAGGCGCGGCCGATCTGGTTGCCCTGCGGATCCTCCAGATACGGCTGCGCGGTCAACCGGTAGTCGCCGGCCTGCCACGCCGTCCCCGGCGTGAACGTCCAGCGCGTATCGCCCTGGGCGATCGCGCCGGCGCCCGCGACCGGACGGCCGTCGTGTTCGATGCCCAGCGCGCGCAACGCCACCGCGCGATCGAGCGGGCGATCGAATGCTACGACGACGGGATCGCGCGACCCGGCTGCCGGCGCCGTGATCCGCCATGAGGCCGCGTCGATCCCGCGCGCGACCGCGGGCCCGGCCGTGAACTCGCGACGGAACGATGTCTTCAACGGACGGCCGCGTTCATCCGGCCAATCCGCCGCGATCACGAGCGCGTACGCACGGCCCGCGCGGAGCGGGCGCCCGCGTTGGCGATTCGGCAGAATGCCGCGCTTCACGCGCCCGGGATCGAGGAATAGCGTATACCGCCGGTGGTCAGGGCTCCAGAAATCGGCCTCGACCGGCAGGAATGCTTCGTCGACAGTCATATCCGAGCCGGTCGTCCGATCGACGAGGCGCACGAAATCGCCTGCCTGCCGGCTGCCCATCGGCGCCGAGAATTCGACGTACATGCGCAGCAGGTTCTCGGGGACGACGGCAGCGTCCGGGTGAACGGCCGCGACTTCGGCCGCTGGACCGGCTTCGCCGGCCGGCAGCGTCACGATCGATGTGATCGTCAATCCCGATCTGAGTTTCGAGAAATCGACGCGCACGCGATACGCTCGGCCCGGGTCGAATGGATACAGCGGCGTGAACGTGACGCTGTCGGTCTTGATCGCGTAGCGGCCGGCGATCGCGGGCAGGCTGGCGTCCGTCTGGTTGGCGACGCACACGTTGAACATCACGGACCACGCGGCGTCGTCGAGCGCCCGGGCGCGCAGCGCGGACGTTTCGCTCGCGCTCAGTCCAGTGACCTCAAGGTGCACGGGCCGACCTGACCCTTCAGCTGCGTGCAGGATGACGCGAAGCTCGCCCTCAACGGCAGCCGTCCTGCTCTGACACGCGAGCGCGACAGGCAGGACGGCCCCGAGGACGAGTGTGAGTCCCAGCCGCGTGATCATGCGGCCGACGCGGTTACGGCAGATCGACGGCGTTCAGGGCGAGCGTGTTCGTGCCGCGAATCACCACGGAGTGCGTCGCGTCGAGCAGCGCGAGCTGCTGGATGTCGCGCATCGCCGCGACCTGCTCGAACGGCACGCCCGCCGTTTCGGTGCTCGACGGCGTCGTGATGGCCGCCGCCGATCCGAACGACGCCGTCGCGATCTTCATCACGCCGCGGCGCGTGTTCGCCATCAGCAGGAAGTCCTTGCCGCCCTTGCTGTACACGATCATGTCGATCGGCCGGTTGCCCGCGCCGAGCTCCGCGATCGTCGTGCCGCGATACTTGCTGCCCGAATTCGGCTTCAGGTCCGAGATCGGGAACGTGACGAGCGGCGTGCAGGTGTACGCGCCGACGATGCTCGCTTTGCCGTTGATGGTGTACGGCACGAAGGCGTACATCGGCGCGCGCGTCTCAAGCTGCCGGTGGTTGTCGTGGAAGATCTCGAGGCTCGTGCCCGCGTCACCCTTGGTGAACGGATACGGAATCGACCAGAGCTTGGACGCGAACTCCTCGTTGGACAGTCCGCTCACCCAGACGCGGCCTTCCGCGAACTTCACCTGCGTCAGCGACTGCGTGCGCTGGTCCGCACTCTTCTGGACGTTCGGCAGTGCGACGCTGGTAAACGATACGGCGTCGGTATTGACGAGCGTCAGCGCGCCCGCCCCATCGACACGGATGAGCGCCGGCCGCGCGTTCGCGCCTTGCCCGCGCATCACCGACAGAAACGAATGGTGCGTCGTTGGATGGACCGCCAGGTCGGCGATCGCGATGTCCTTGGTGTCGGTACCCAGCAGGGCGGCGATCTTCTGATCGATGCCCTCGATTGATGCCGTACCGGGCGCACCGGCCGGATCCTGCGCGCCGAGGTTCAAGGCAAAAATCAATGCCGCGGCCGAGTCGGCCGCGTAGAGCGTTCCGTCCGGCCCGAATGTCAGCGGTCCGATCGACTGCAGGTGCGGACCGCCGGCGGCGGTGACAACCGGCTGAACAGCCGGCGCATACCCCATGATGGCCACGAACCCGAGCACGGCGGCAAATCGGGTGAAGTTGCTGCGCATCCCCGTGACCCTCCTTCAAAGCGCCTATGGTAACCTCCACGGGCCATGAAGACCAGCAGACGAGCGTTTCTCGGAACCGTCGGCGTCGGCGTCGTCGGAGCGCAGTTGGCGCGTGCGCAGGGGCAAGGCGGCGGGACGGCGCCGAAAATCCCCACGCGCAAGGCGAAGACGACGCCGCTGTTCAAGAGCCCGGAAGGGTATCCGAACGCGATCACCGCAACCCCGGACGGGCTGTGGATTGCTGAGCAGCGGACCGACAACGCGCACCTGGTCGACTGGAACGGCAAGGTGCTGAAGACGATCAAGACCGAATCGAAGAACACGAGTGGCATGGGGATCGGCGAGGGATTCGTCTGGATGGGCGCGAACGCGGCACCGCAGGGCATCTTCCAGACCGACATGACGTCGAAGACCGTCAGCCATCGTCAGATTCCGCTCGGTCCGCGCGAGAACGGCGGCGGCTGTCACGGGCTCGAGTACGCGAACGGCAAGCTGTGGATCGCGGCGCTGCGGCTGCGCGGGATCCTGCGCGTCGATGCAAAGACGTGGCAGCCTGAAATGTTGATCCCGTACAGCGTCCCGCGCGCGCACGGCGTCGCGGTCGACAAGGACGCGATCTGGCTCGTCACCGGTGACGATCGCGGCGCCGGCCTCATCAAGTACGACATCGAAAACGGGCGGACGATCGAGATCGTGGAGTTCGATGCGGACGCCTGCGATCCGCACGGCCTCGCGTGGCACAACGGCGTGCTCTACAGCTGCGACGCCGGCATCCATCCCGGCTGGCCCGAGAACAAGAGCCCCACCCACGGGTATATTTTCAAGATCGATCTGATATAATCAATATCATTGAATAAATGAGTCGGGATGCACTCGGCAGCTTCGAGCTGATGGTGCTGCTCGCCGTTCTGCGCGTCGGCCGCGACGCCTACGGCGTGCCGATTGCCGAGGAGCTCGAGGCATCCGGCGGACGCGTCGTCCTGCTCGGGAGCGTGTACGCGGCGCTGGCGCGGCTCGAGGCCAAGGGTCTCGTGTCGTCGCGGCTGGGCGACGCGACGCCCGAGCGCGGCGGCCGCGCCAAGAAATACTTCACCGTCACCACGAAGGGGCTGCGGCAGGCCCGCGAGACGCAGCGCGCGCTGGTCGCGTTGTGGCGCGGCGTGCCCGCGCTGAAAGGAGGCGCCGCGTGAAACTGCTGCAACGATGGGGCGTCGACGAGGCGCTGATCGGGGATCTCGCGGAGCAGCGCGCCGCCGGGCGGTCGCGCGCGTGGTTCTGGCGGCAGGTGATCGCCGCGGTGGCGCGGCGCCTCGTGTCCGACGTGATCGCGCATCCGTTTCGCACGATGCTCGCCGTCGCAATCGGTCTCATTCTGCGCCGGTTGACGCTCGCCGCGTGGGGCACGAACGGGCCGGCGATCGACATGCAGATCGGCGACCTGTTTCTCGGCCTATCCCCCTTGTCTCACTCAACATTGATCACGGCGGTGGCCGCGGCAAACGCAGTCGTGCTCCTGCCGATCTGGATCGCGATCGGGTGGGCGACGGCGCGGCTGTCACCCGGAGGGGCGCTGTTGTTCGTCGTCGCGTCGTTGGGCCTCGCGCTCCCGACCGTGTCGCACCAGATAATCGCGGCGATCGGCGCGGTACGACCGTCGGTCGGCGGGCAGATAGCGAGGTTTGCGATCTCGCTCGGCAGCTTCACGGCGGCTGTACTCGCGGGCGCCGCGTACGGCGGACGCGTGGCCGGATCGCAGGACTGAAGTCCTGCGGCACCAACGAAGGTCCAACGCCACTACTGCAGCTTCGCGTACTCCTGCTTCGCCTGCGTGAGCAGGGGAATGCCAGCGTCGGCATCCTTCCATAGCGCGAAGAAGTCGTCGTACGCGGCTCTCGCTTTCGTCGCGTCGCCCGTCATCGCCCACGCGCGGCCCAGTTCCACTCGCGCGCGCGCGCCGAGCGGATCGCCCATCAGCAGTCCCCGGTGATCGAGAATCCGCTGGAACTCCGCAGCGGCGTCGTCGCCGCGGTGCGCCGCGAGGTACGCTTCGCCGCGCACGAAGACCGGATAGAAGCACCCGAAGAACGAGTTGAAGTTGATCGGCGGGTCAGCGATCTCGTACGGACGAGCGATCTGCAACTGTTCGATCGCTGAGAGAGGCTGCCCGGCGCCGAGCGCGGCGAGCGCGCGAAGCGCGGGCAGGTAGTTGGTGCGCACCGAGGTGTCCTCGGGGTACCGCGTGTCGAGATCTGCGGCCAGCGCCTGCGACCGAGACGCGTCGCCGGCGAGCGCCAGCGCGAACGCCGCGGCGTATTCGACGTCGCGGCCCTTCGAGCGCTGCAGCGCCGCGTCGGCGAGTCGTTTGGCCTCCGATGCATTCCCGAACATCGCATTCCATACGGCGACGGCGGACTGGTAAACAGCCGCGGCTTCCGCGTGTCCAGCCTTCTGCGCCGCGTCGATCGCGCGGCCCGACATGGTCGCGGACTGCTGAAGCCTGCCGGACCGCGCGAGGACGAGCGCTTCCAGGTGGGACATCATTTCTTCGCCGCCGGCGCTGCTGCGGGCCGCGGCCACCTGGCGATCCATGCCGGCCCGGTCGCCTTTCAGGAACGCGATCTCATATCCCTCTTCGGCCACGTCGCGGAACCCGGAGTTCTTCGCCGCGGCCCGCTGCCATTCGCGCTCCGCCTGATCGAGCCGCTCGAGGCGCAGGTTGCACGAGATGAGGCTGATATACGGAAAGATGATCTCGGGGTCCAGCGCCATTGCCTTCTGTGCCTCGTCGAGGCACAGTTCGTACTTGCCGGTTCCGTGCGGTCCGAACCCGGACATCAGCCCGTGCGCGATCGTATCGCGTGGATACGTGTCAGCCCAGAGCCTGAGCGTCTGCATCTCGCGTTCGAGATTGCCTGTCACCTGGCGATCGTACATGGTCGCGATCCAGAACCGCTCGCGATCGCTGGCGCGATTCCGCAGCGCGTAGCCTCGCGTCGTGCTCTCGGCCGAGGCCGCAGCCTCGCCCACACCGCTCTGCGCGAGTCCGAGGTTCACCCACGCGAACGCAAACTGCGGATCGATCTCGACCGCACGCTTGAACAGCGGGAGCGCGGCGACGCCCCCGGAGGTCATGTTGACCTGCATGGCCGTGCTGAACGCCTTGAGCGCCTCCAGCGACGCCGTCGTCGCCTCCTCGAGCGGCGTTGAATGTTTTTCGACGGTCGCGAGCGATTCGCCGACGCGCGTCCTGAACGTCTTCGCGATCTGACTCAGCACGTTCAGGACATCCTCCTTGCGCGCCGCCTGCGCCTGTTCCTCGTCGAGCACGTCGCCGGTGCGGCAGCTGCTCGCGCGCAGCCCCAGGACGTACTGCGTGCCGAGCGATGCGATCGAACCGTCCAGCACGGCGGCCGCGCCGGACCGCTCGCAGACTTCGCGCGCGACCGGCGGCGTCAGCCGCGCATCCGCCGGCTGCCCCATCAGGCCCAGCGTCTTCTTGATGCGATCGTCGGACACGAGACTGAGGAAGGGTGACTGTTCGAGTTGCACGGCGAGGCCGCGGCGCAGCGTTTCGTCGAACACCGCGTCGCCCGTGGTATTCCGGAAGTCGGCGAGGACGATCGTGTCCTTGTCGGTCAGCCTCGCTGTGCGGTGAGTGTAGAACCATCCGGCAGCCGCGGCGGTCACGACCACGGCCGCTGTGGGGACGAGCGGCAGCCAGCGCCGTGCGCCTTGGCGCGCCGGCTCGGCTGCGGCGTCGACGGCCGGCCGCGGCGATTCGGTCTCGCGCTTCAGCCGCTGGAGATCGGCACGGATCTCGGACGCGTGCTGATACCTGAGCTCGCGGTCTTTTTCGATCGCCTTGAGAATGAGCTGCTCGATCGACGCCGGCAGGTCTGCACGCAGCGTGCGCGGCGGCGCCGGCGTCCGTTCCAGGATGGCCGCCGCGATCACGGCGGAGGTCGCACCGCCGAACGCGGGACGTCCTGTCGCCATTTCATAGAGCACGAGACCGAACGAAAACAGATCGCTGCGCGCGTCGGTCGCTTCGCCGCGCAGCTGCTCGGGCGACATGTAGGCGATCGTGCCGACAGTACTGCCCGGATCGGTGAGCATCGGGGTCGCGGGTTTCGTGTCCTCGCGCGACACTCCTGGCGCGGCAAGTGGCGTCGTCTTGGCAAGCCCGAAGTCGAGGATCTTCGGTCCGCGCGGCGCGAGGAAGATGTTCGCAGGCTTGATGTCACGGTGCACGATGCCGGCGGCGTGCGCCGACTCGAGCGCGTCCGCGAGTGCGATCGCCGTGTCGACGAGCGAGGGAACGTCGAACGGCCCTCGCGCGAGCCGGTCGTGCAGCGACTCGCCCGGCAGCAGCTCCATGACCAGAAAGGCCTGCCCATCGGCCGTCTCGCCGACGTCGTGGACCGTGCAGATGTTCGGGTGCTGCAGCGCCGCCACCGCCGCGGCCTCGCGCTGAAAGCGCTGGCGCGCCTGCGCCGAGTCGCTGAGCTGGGTTGGAAGGACTTTGAGCGCGACGTCGCGGCCGAGCCGTGCGTCGCGCGCCTTGTAGACTTCGCCCATGCCCCCGGCGCCTAGGCTCGCCACGATTTCGTACGGTCCGAGGCGGGCGCCAGCCGACAGCGTCATGGGTTGCCGACCCGCTGATTGTAGTCGCGGGGTCCGGGCTCGAAGCCTATAATTCGCCGCATGGCCAAGCCTTTTCTGCGGAGAGCGCTCACGCCGGCTGGCGCGGTGCTGGCCGTCCTGCTCGTCATCAGCCTGCACCTTGTCGCGCAGTCGCCAGCCGGCTCCGAGGTGACGTTCAGCAAAGACATTTCACGCATTCTCCAGCGCAGTTGTCAGGAGTGCCATCACGCGGACGGCGTCGCGCCGATGTCGCTCGTGACGTACGAGGAAGCCAGGCCCTGGGCGCGCGCGATGAAGACGCGCACGGCGCTGCGCAGCCAGCGCGGCGCGATGCCGCCGTTCTTCGTCGAGAAGAACATCGGCATCCAGAAGTTCAAGCACGATCCGTCGCTAAGTGACGAAGAGGTCGAAAAGATCGCGCGCTGGGCCGACAGCGGCGCGCCGCGCGGCAACCCCGCCGACATGCCGAAGCCGCTGAACTTCGACGACAGCGACAAATGGACGATCGGCGAGCCCGATCTTATTCTGAAGTCGAAGGAAGTGCTCGTCCCGGCCTCCGGTCCCGACTGGTGGGGCGACATCGGCCTCATCCCGACCGGCCTCACCGAAGATCGGTTCGCATCGGCCGTCGAGGTGCGCGAGATCAACGACATTCCGCGCAGTGGCGGCACCAAGACGGTCGGCGGCCGCTACGTTTTCCATCACATGACGTACTCGAGCGTGCAGATGGGCGAGAAGGGATCGGCCGACGAACTGGCGAGCAGCTGGCCGATTCACGAAGTCGGCCGCAACGCCGACCTCTTCCCGCCGGAAGCGGGCCGTCTGCTGCAAGCAAATTCCGCGCTCGCGCTGACCGCCGGTCACATTCATCCGAACGGGCGCGAGACGCACGCGCATCTCGAGTTTGCCTTCAAGCTGTTTCCGATAGGCTACAAGCCGGCCTACAAGCGCTCGAACCTCCGGCTCGGCAACGGCATCGACATCGACGTGAAACCGGATCAGCCGAATCAGGAACTGCACGCCTACGCGACGCTGACGGAGCATACGAAGATCATCGCGTTCGAGCCGCACCTGCACGCGCCAGGCGTGCGTATGTGCCTCGAAGCAATCTGGGGCCACAACATCCAGACGCTCAACTGCGTCGGCTACGACCACAACTGGGTGAAGCAGTACGTCTACGAGGACGATGCGGCCCCGCTCCTGCCGAAGGGGACGATCGTGCATCTGATCGGATTCCTCGACACGACCTCAGCGAACAAGAACCCCGCGGATCCACGCAACTGGGCCGGCGGCGGCCGGCGCTCGATCGCGAATATGTTCATCGATCTCGGCTACTCGGTGTCGCTCACCGAGGACCAATTCCAGGCCGAGATGGCGAAGCGCCGCGCGAAGATGAAGAGCCGCAACGACTACGACATCGGGTGTCCTTTGTGTTGGGCGCCTCCGATCCCGACGCAGACCTCCTCCCAGCAGGGAAAGCAGTGACCGAACCCACGCAGAACACGCGGAACCCGCGGAAAAACCAAAGGATCTCCGCGCGTTCTGCGAGTTCTGGGTGCCTCCTGGCTCTGTTCGTCGCGATGTCGCTGACGCTGACGCACGCGCAGACTCGGTTCACGTATTCCACCGGGCAGAGCGTCAACCCGGCCTACGAAGGCTGGATGCCGAACGCCGACGGCTCGTTCACCATGTACTTCGGCTACATGAACACGAACTGGCTCGAGGAGTTCGACATTCCGGTCGGTCCGGGAAACGACATGGAGCCGGGCGGGCCCGACCTCGGCCAGCCGACGCATTTCTATCCGCGCCGCAGCCCGTTTCTGTTCACCGTCAAGGTGCCGAAGGATTTCGCCACGAAGGAATTGACCTGGACGATCACGACGCACGGCAGGACCGAGCGCGCGTACGCGTCGCTCAAGAGCGACTACCAGATCGACAACCAGGTGATGTCGACGGAGGTCGGCGGCGATTTCGGCAGCCTGCGCGACGAGCTGCGCACGAACGTTCCGCCGGAGCTCAAGGTCGAGGGCGCGAAGACGCGAACGGTGAAGGTCGGCGAGGCGCTGCCGCTCGTCGCCTTTGCGGGCGACCCGGACAACCTGCCGGCGCGCCGCGACGGCAAGCCTCAGCCGCGCCACGCGACGGGAAAGATGGAAGAAGGGGAGGCGCCGCCAGCTGCGCCGGCCGCGGGCCGCGGCAGCGCGAATCCGACGAACCTCGCGAACCTGCTGTATCGGCCGCCGTCGTCGATCGTGCCGACGAGCGGACCGGGCCTGCGCTTCTCGTGGATCGTCTATCGCGGAAAGGCGGCGGCCGTCACGTTCTCGCCCGATCAGATGAAGGCGTGGACCGACACGCGCGCGTATGCCAACTCGCCGTGGTCGCCGCCGTTCGCGATTCCGCTGCCGCCGCAGGACGGGAAGTGGGTCGCGAAGGCGACGTTCGATGAGCCCGGCACGTACGTGCTGCGCGGCGTGGCGAGCGACGGCTCGGTGTTCACGTACGAGAACGTGACCGTCACTGTGACAAGGTAGCGGCAGGACGTTACTCCTGCGGTGAGGTCGACGATGACGCGCACAAAACTCCTGATGGCGTTGATGCTGGTTGCGGCACCGGTCTGGATCGTCGGCCAGCAGAGCACCTTCGTCGGCGGCACGCCCACGAGCGTCGACGCGACCGCCGTCCGCACGACGCGCCTCCGCTTCGCGAAAGGCAGCCGCTCCAACTGGCACACGCACACGTGGGGCCAGCTGCTGATGATCGAAGAGGGGAAAGGCCGCACGCAGGTGCGCGGCGGTCCCGTGCAGGAAATGCTTCCCGGCCATCCGTGGTGGACCGCTGCGAACGTCGAGCACTGGCACGGCGCCGCGCCCGACCAGGATGCGCTGCAGCTGACGATCTACGAAGGTACGGTCAAATGGCTCGAGCCCGTCACCGACCAGCAGTACATGACGGCGCCCTCGAAGTAGTGTGGATTTCAGAATTCAGATTTCAGATTTCAGATTCCCCGCGACAGCGCTCCTCATGGTTCTCGCGCGGAGCGCTGCCGCTCAGCCCCCCGACGGCGCCGCGCTGTTCGCGCGCGACTGCGCCGCGTGTCATGACGGCGCCGCGGGATCGCGGGCTCCCGCGCCCGAGATTCTCCGGCAGCGATCGCCCGAAGCGATTCTCTCCGCGCTGACGGCCGGAGGCATGCGCCCGCAGGGCGGGCGCCTGAGCGGCGCCGAGCGGCGCGCCGTGGCCGAGTACCTCAGCGGCCGCGCTCCTGGCGGCGACATCACGGGCGCCTCGATCGGCCGCTGCACGTCGTCTCCGCCCCTTGGCGATCCCGACGCAAGCCCGTCGTGGAACGGCTGGGCGCCGTCGCCGTCCAACACGCGCTTTCAACCGGCGAGGCAGGCGGCGCTCGCAGCAGAAGACGTGCCGCGGCTCTCGCTCAAGTGGGCGTTCGGGTTTCCCGACGCGACATCCGCCTGGTCGCAGCCGACGGTCGCCGGCGGCCGCGTCTTCGTCGGCAGCCAGAACGGCACCGTCTACTCGCTCGACGCGAGGAGCGGCTGCATCTACTGGACCTTCACCGCCAGGAGCGGCGTGCGCACGGCACTCGCCTTTGGTCCGCATCCGAGCGCACGGCACGCCGTGTACTTCGGCGACACGGGCGCGAACGTGTACGCGCTGGACGCCGCGAGCGGACGCGAACTGTGGTCGCGGCAGATGGACGCGCATCCGCTCGCGCGCATCACCGGCTCTCCGACGCTGTATCAGGGCAGGTTGTTCGTTCCCGTGTCGTCGATCGAGGAAACCGCGGCAGCGCAGGCGGGCTATCAATGCTGCACGTTTCGCGGCAGCCTGAACGCGCTCGATGCGCGCGACGGCGCCGTACTCTGGCGCACCTTCATGGTCCCCGAACCGCAGCCGTCGGGAAAGAACGCCGCCGGAGTGGCGGTGTGGGGCCCGGCAGGCGTGGGCATCTGGTCAGCGCCGACGATCGATGCGAAGCGAAATCTCGTCTACGCCGCGACCGGGAACACGTACAGCGCGCCCGCGCAGCCGACCGCCGACGCCATCGTCGCGCTCGATCCGGCGAGCGGCGCGATCAAGTGGATCAAGCAGTTCACGGCGCAGGACGTGTTCGGCTGCCGCGCGGGAAGTCCGAACTGTGGCGAGAAGGCCGGACCCGACTTCGACATCGGCACGCCGGCGATGCTCGTCACGCTTCCCGACAACCGAGACGTCCTCATCGTCGGGCAGAAGTCCGGGATGACATTCGCGATCGATCCAGACAAGGAGGGCGCGATTCTCTGGCAGTACCGGGCGGGTGAAGGGTCCATCTGGGGCGGCGTGCAGTGGGGCGCCGCCGTCGACGGCGAACGCGCGTACTTTCCGGTGTCTGACATCCGCACGCCGAAACCGGGCGGGCTGCATGCCGTCTCCCTCGCGACCGGCGAGCGCGCGTGGTACGTGCCGCCGCCACCGCTCACGTGTGCGGCGGGAACGGGGTGCAGCGCGGCGCTGATTTCGGCGCCGACGCTGATCCCAGGCGTGCTCTTTTCCGGATCGAACGACGGTGCGCTGCGCGCGCATTCGACGAAGGACGGCTCGGTCCTCTGGGAGTTCGACACGAACCGGAAGTTCGAGACGCTGAACGGCGTCAAGGCCGGCGGCGGTGCGATTCAGGGACCGGGGCCGACGATCGTCGGCGGCATGCTGTATCTGAATTCCGGCTACGGCGATCATCTCGGCCGGCCGGGGAACGTGCTGCTCGCTTTCGAGGTCGCGAAGTGAGAAACGCAAAGACCGCGACGATCGCACAGGCCGCAAAGGGGCGTGCTTTTCTTTGCGGTCTGTGCCTTCTTTGCTGGGTTGGCGTAGCCGCCGCGCAGCTAGCGGAACGGCCGATCACCGGCGTCCTCGGGCATGCCGCCATTCTCTACAACACGCAGCCCACGACCGAGCCGGTCGGCGATCTCAGTCGACGCGTCGCCGACGGATCCGCCCAGCTGACCTTCGACGCCGACTCCGGCTATCTGCGATCGGTGATGACTGCGCTGCATCTGTCGCCGGCGTCCCAAATGCTGGTGATGTCGAAGACCGGCGTGCAGGGGCTGCACACCGGTCCCGAAAATCCCCGCGCCCTGTATTTCAACGACGCGGTCACGCTCGGCTACATTCGCGGGGCGCCGTTTCTCGAGTTCGCCGTGCAGGACGCGACGTTGGGTGTCGTGTTCTACACGCTCGATCAGAAG
>Ga0075425_100005779_pt1 | contig 12894 bp, 8 predicted proteins | sample SoiMethybrSBSTD4_FD_75300 | JGI IMG/M metagenome (GOLD analysis project Ga0075425, IMG submission 75300) | Bulk soil microbial communities from a Populus tree surrounding site in Tennessee, USA - Soil MetaG P. TD hybrid SBSTD4 | ecosystem: Environmental > Terrestrial > Soil > Tree plantation...
GGGAGCGGCCGGGCAGGGGGGAGCAGGGGGGCAGAGCGGCTCGAGCGGGCAGAGCGGTTCGGGCGGTGGATCTGGCTCGGGTGGCGCCGGGGGCTCGCCCGGTTCGGGAGGCCAGGGCAACGCGGACGCGGCACCCGACTGATCCTGGTCATTCGCGCCAGAAGAACTTCCAAGGGTTGTGCTTCAGGTCGCGCGCGAGCTCCTGGATGTCGTCGTAGAGCTGCTCGTCCATCACGAGAGCCCCCACCGAACCGTTGCCCTTGCGAATGTGGGCGACGATGGCCTGTGCGTCGGCGGCGATCGCTTTCGAACGATTCGCGAGCTCGGCGAGATCTCCGATGGCTGCCTTGATCTTGGCTTGTTGCTCGGGGCCCGAGACACTCTTCAGCGCTTCGCGCGCGTCATTGAGGAGAGGCTCGGCGTCGCGGGCGACCACTTCGCTGGTGTGATCGATCCGGTCCAGAATGCGCGTGATCTGAGGGTTGTCGATGTAACGGGTCTGCACCCCTCGGACGAGGGCGTCGGAGTCGTAGGTGAGCCGCTCCAACGACTCGGCGATGTGATCGAGCCGGTCCTGGTTCTTCTTGAAGAACTCTCCCGTCCCCCGAAGCGTGTCGTGCAGCCCTTCGAACATCTCGGCGATCTCTTGTCGGTTCTCGCGCAAGACCATCACGCCGGTATGCAAGAGCTCGAAACCCTCGGCGAGCAGCATGTCGAGCCGCGGCGGATCGAGCCCGCGTACGACGCCACCGTCCGAAATCACGGGCCTGTCGGCGCTTCCCGGATCGATTTGCAAGTATTGCTCGCCCAAAACCCCCTGCGTGGTCACGTAGAAGATCGAATTGTCGCGGACTGCCTGCTGGTAGCGCTTCTCGATCGACACCTTGACGCGGACGAGAGGCTCGCGTTTGTGGGTGACCGAATTCGTCTCTCCGCCGCGATATTGAATCTCGTCGATCTTCCCGACTTTCACGCCGGCGACCCGCACCGCGGAGCCCGTGGCGAGCCCACCCGGATTGTCGAAGTCGACGTAGATCGACAGCTTCGGCTGAAAGCTCACCTGTCCCATGACGAGAACGAACGTCGCGAGAAGCCCCAGGGCCACCAAAATCAGCAGGCCCACTTTGACTTCGATGGAACGCTCCTTCACCGTGCTCTCTTTTTACCTCATCTTCCGGCCGGGCTCACGCGCTCTCGAACTCATGTTTCCATCGGGCCCGAGGCGCGACCGTGGATGAACTGCTGAATGAGCTCGTCCCCGGTGTTCCGGAAGTCGGCCGGCGTCCCGAGTAGGCGCACGTTGCCCTTGTAGAGCATGGCGATCCGGGTGGCGATCGAGAAGATCGACGTCAGGTCGTGCGAGACGACGACGGACGTCACGCCGAGGCGCTCGGAGAGCTCGCGAATCAGCTTGTCGACGCGGCGCGCGCTCACGAGATCGAGGCTCGTCGTCGGCTCGTCGAAGAGCACGTACCTCGGCTCGAGCGTGAGGGCGCGCGCGATCGCGACGCGCTTTTTCATGCCGTCGCCAAGCTCGGCCGGGTAGCGGTCGCCGAACTCCTGCATGTGCACCTGGGCAAGGCGCTCGCCCGCGAGTGCCAGGGCCTCGCGCGGCCTCAGCCCGTGGTGCTTTCGCAGGGGGAGGGCGACATTTTCGATGCAGGTCATCGAGTCGAACAGCGTCGAGTGTTGGAAGACCATCGCACATTTCTTTCGGACCGCGTACATGGCCCTTTCGTCGAAGCGGCTTACCTCGTCGCCGTCGAGCAGGATGTCGCCCGCGTCGGGGCGAAGAAGCCCGATCAGGTGCTTGATGAGGACGCTCTTGCCGACGCCAGAAGCACCGATGATGAAGAAGATCTCGCCGTCCGTGATGTCGAAAGACACGTTGCTGAGCACCGCTTTCGGGCCGAACGACTTGCAGACGTTTCGAAACGAGATCATGCCGAGCCTCAGGAGAACGCGATGAGCCCCGCGCTCGAGATCAGGAAGTTCAAGATGATGACGGCGAGCGACGAATTGACGACCGCTTTGGTCGTCGCCCACCCGACCCCCTCCGACCCGCCGAACGTCGAAAGCCCGGACGTCGCCGACACCACCGGAATCGCCGCCCCGTAGGCGAGGCACTTGACGAGACAAATGAAGAGGTCGCTCGCGTGGACCAAAGACAGGTTCCAGAACGTCTTGGGAGCGACCTGAAAGACGACATCAGCGGTGATCATGCCGGTCACGATCGACACGCCGCCGCTCCAGATGGTGAGCACCGTCGTCATCACGATGCTCGCCAAAAAACGGGGCTTCACCAGGTAATCGATGGGGTCGGCTGCGCACATCCTCAAGGCATCCACTTGCTCGGTCACCACCATCGAGCCGATCTCGGCGGCAATCCCGGCGCCGACGCGCGTCGCGAGCATCAGCGCGACGATCGAAGCCGAAAGATCGCGAACCAAGAGCTCGAGGTACGAAGCGCCGAGCATCGACAGGTCCGGTACGACGCGCCTCGTCTGGAGACCCGCTTGCAGTACGAGGATCGTGCCGATGAACCCCATCACGACGGTGAGTAAGAAAAGCGAGCGATTTCCGATTTCGTACATCTGCCGCGCGAGGACGCCCCCCTCCATCTTGCCTCGCGCGACGTAGTACATGGTGCGGACGAGGACGCTGTACTGTTCTCGCCCTGCCGATACGAGCTGGAGGGCGCGCCGTCCTACGATGCCGGCAACCCCGCCGCTCTCGTCGTCTGCAGCCCTTTCGATGTCCATGCCCATCACGTCACCCCAGGATGAAGCTGACGAAGTAATCGACGATGAAGATGCCGGCGGCGCTTGCCACGACGGTCGCGTTGACGGCTCGGCCCACGCCGGGCGCGCCGCCGGTCACCGATAGACCGAAGTGGCAGCTCGACAGCCCGATCACGATGCCGAAGATGACGCTCTTGACGAGCCCGTTCATCACGTCGCCGACGCCGAGAAGGCCAGACACGAGGCCGTTGTAGAAAGTCATGGGCTCGACGCCGATCAGGGCCTGGCCCGCGTACGCGGCGCCGAGAAGGGCGAGCGCGTCGGCGTAGAGCGTCGAGAGAAAGAGCGTCGTCACCATCGCGATGAACCGCGGCACGACCAAAAATGCTACGGGGTCGATGGCGAGCGCGCGGAGCGCGTCGATCTGTTCGGTCACCGTCATCGTGCCGAGCTCGGCGGCGTTGTTCGCCCCGACCCGTCCGGAGATCATGAGGGCGGTGAGAAGGGGCCCGATCTCGCGCAGCGTCCCGAAGCCGGCTCCCCAGCCGAGCAGCTGCTGCGCACCGTAGCGTTTCACGATGGGAGCTGCCTGAACGACCATGATGGCGCCGGTGAAGAGCGCCGTCACCACGACGATGGACAGCGACTTGACCCCCATCTTGTACATGTTTCGCATGAGCTCGCGACCGTCGAGATCGAGGCGCCAGAGTCGCGACATGATGCGCAGGGCGACGATACCCATCTCGCCGATCGTGGCGGCGAGAGCCATGAAGCTGTCGCGCGCGCGAGCGAACGGGGAGAAAGCGACGGCAACGAGGGGCGTGCTCATAGCGGGCCATCCATCAGACCGTGCACGAACTGCTTCACGTAACGATCTTCGCTCGTCAGCGCCTCATCGGTCGTCCCGTCGAAAACGAGCGCCCCCCTGTACATCATGCCCACCCGATCGGTCACCGTGAGGAGCCTCTCGATATCGCTCGAGACCATGATGACCGTCGTCTTGGCATGCTGCTGCTCGGCCCTTAAGAGATCGAAGATCTTCTGCGAAGTGACCGGATCGAGGCCGGCGGCGGGTTCGTCGTAGAAGATGATGGGGGCGCGGGTGACGGTCGCCCGCGCGACGCCGACGCGCTTTTTCTGGCCTCCGGAGAGCCCGACCGGCGCGCGCTCGCCGAAGCCGGAGAGCGAGACGGCGGCGAGACGTTCGTCCACCCGATCGCGGATCTCGTCTGGCGTTAGCTCGAACATTCGCTCGAGAGGAAAGGCCACGTTTTGGGCGACCGTCATGAAATCGAAAAGGGCGTTGTTTTGGAAGAGCATCCCGAACTTCAGGCGAAACGACGCGAGCTCGAGCTCGGTCATCGCCAGCACGTCCTGCCCCTCGACGGTCACGCTTCCCGTGTCCGGACGCATGAGCCCGGTCACCATCCTGAGGAGCAGACTCTTGCCGCTCGCGCCCGGGCCGATGAGCCCGTAGAGGCAGCCCGCCGGCACCGAGAGCGTGACGTCGCGCAGCACGGGATGCCCGAAACTCTTGGAGAGGTGCTGGATCTCGATCAAATGTTAGACACGGCGAGCTTGTCCCAAATCAGGCCCTTCTTCCAGTGCCGAGGCGCGCACCCTCCTCAAGCGGGACCACAAGACCAGCACCGCCAGGACGAGAACGACGTCGACGAGCACCACGACGGCGGCGACGATGCGCAAAACGCCGACCGATCCGCGGGTGGCGGTGATGGGGCCGAGCCGCGAGAGGGTGCGATCGGGCGACGCGCTCGCGAGAGGGCGAGAGACCATCACGACGGCGACGTCGTCCGGCGACAGACCGGGGGCTGCCCCTGCGACGAGGCGCTTCACTTCGTGGGCGTCGATGGGCGGCGTGGCGCCCCGGTGCTTGAGCAAAACGGAAGCGGTCGGCTTCGGGCGCGTCCCTTCACGAAGAGGATCGGCGTCCGGAAGCGACAGGTGAACGCGCGCGCCGAGCACCCCCTCGATCGCGGAGAGCGTTCTTTCGAGCTCCCCCGACAACCCGGCGATGAATTGCGCGTGCTCGGCGAGCTGGCTCGGCACGAGCGACCCCTTGCCCATCGAGTCGAGCAGACCGGGAACCGCGGGCGCGGGCAGCTCCTCGTCTCGCAAAGCGGCAATCGCGCGCGGCGCATCGTTGCGCTCGATCACCACGCGAAACTTTCCTTCGATCGCGGGATCGACTTCCTTGTCCGCTCCGACGCCGACCCGATCGAGCGCCACGACCACCCGGTTGGCTTGCCCTTCGTCGAGCCCCGCGGCGACCGGCACGGCGCACTCGATCGCGCCGAACGCCAACAGCCAAGCCATCGCAAAACCCCGTTGCACGGCGCCTATCAGCGCATCCGTTTGTCATGCGGTCAAGGCCTTTGGCAAGCTCGGGCGGCCTGCCGAAGGCTAAAGCGCGAAACCCGAACCGGAAGGCCGCTAGAAGCGGGTCGTCGCGATGTCGAGCTTGGGGTTCGACGGGAAACCCATCCTGCGGACGGCGTTCGTGATGCAACCGGCGATGCCGGCGTTGGGCGGCTCGGTCGTGACCGTGACGCCGACGGCGCGACCGTTCTGAACTGCCGCGCATACGTTGACGTGCATGCTTCCCGGCGTGCCGCAGCCGGTGATGTACGAGCCGTTGTTGAGCACGTTGCCGAACTGGTTCGCGGTGAGATCGGCTTGCCCCTTGGGCCCACCGATGCTGATCTCCTCGACGTACCTGGCGCGCGCCTGCTCGCAGCTCATGCCGCCCGAGAGAAGTGGGATGCCGCCCGGGGCATAGCCGAGCCGAGAGCCCGGCTTCTTTCCCTCGCCCCTGATGCCCCCCGCCGACTCGACGTTGATGCCGTTGTCGCCGGCGACGTTGATGGCGTCGTTTCTCGCGCCCCGCACCTTGACGTACCAGAAGCCTGCTCCGCCGAGGATGATGGCGATCGCTGCCAGCCCGAACATCGTCTTGGCGCGGTTGTCCTTCGCCTCGGCCACGACGACCTGCTCGATCGCTTTCTTCTCCGCGACGATCTCACGGTTTAGCTTCGAGTGCTCGGCGAACGGCGCGAACTCGTCCCATTCCTCGATGGGCCGCTCGTCGCCCGAAAACGAGTCGCGCAAGACGTGCTCGGCCATGAACGCGTGCGAGCCGATCTGCTGGAGCAGCTCGACCGCGTTGAACGGGCCGTGGTCCATGCCGTCTTTCACGACGACATAGCGGGGACGCGGATCCGATTCGAGCCGCGCCTTCAGATCGGCGAGGCGCGCCGTTGGATCGTCGGCATGCATCGCGGGCTTGGGCGCTTCGACGACAGCCATCGCGTACGGATCGGGCGCCGAGTTCGTGCCCTTGAGAGAGGCGGGCGCTGCAGCGCGCACGACGACCGGCGGGTAGGCGCCGTCCTGGACCGGGGGAAGCATCGACAGCGAGATGTCGACGTCGAAATCGGCGCCGTGGTCGAGGTGCGACTCGTCGGCCTGCGGCGGGGGAATGGTGGTGGAAGGGGCCAGGTGGTGCAGCGCCTGCGCGAGCGCGCCGAGATCGTCGGGTCGATGCGCGCGGTCGGTGACCAGGGCTTTGCCAAGCACCACTTCGACTCCGGGGTTCAGCCCCGGCAGGACCTGCGTCGGACGGCGCATGCCGGGGCCGACGACTTCGTTCGTAAGAAGCTCGTAGAGAAGAGCGCCTATCGAGAAGACCGATGCGCGGGCATCGCCCGGCTGACCGTGCTTCTCTTCGGGTGCCAGACAGGCCCGGTCGCGCGCAAGCGCGGGAGGTGTTTGCGAGAGCTCCGACGCGACCCGGGGGGAGGCGCCGCGGGGCAGCACGATGGATGACGGGTGGACGAGCAAGCGTTCGCCGCGCGCATGGCGCGTCGCGATGTCGGTGCAGAGCGGCACGACGATGGCAATGGCTTCTTTCAGCGTGAAAGCCGTACCCTGGCCGCGCCGGCGCTCCAATTCCGAGCGCAAGGAATTGGCTGGAGAATCGTTGGCGACGGGAGCTTGTCGGGCTAAACGCTGGGCGTGCTGCATGAGGGACGAACGATACGTAGGATAGCGAAACGGGGCAACCCCGTCTCGGAGAGATTTTCGACCCTCCTAGCGAAAACTTGAGCGGCACTTGAGCGGCGCTTTTTTCTGCGACGCCTGAAAAGTTCTGGCCGGGTTGTGTCAGCCGCGCACAATCGCGCCCAATGTAGCGACGGGCGTCACAGGACGGTGCCGCCCGGGCGCGGAAGCTTCTTCCACGGGGATCGCCGTTTGCCGTTGTACGCGCCGCGAACGAACGGGCCGAGAACCGGTGCGATGTTGGCGGCGACGTCGTCCTCCCACTCGCCGCCATTGATGCCGTCGGTCACCCGCAAATTCGAATCGACGAGGAAGAAGCCCGGCCATGGTCTCGAGGGAATCTCGAGCTCGGCCAGGTCTTCTTCGAAAGGCTCGCGATCGACGCGGACCAACCGCACATGATCGAGCGCGGTTTGCATGCGCGGATCCGAGAGGGCCGCCGCCACACCCTGGCACGCGGCGCACGTCTGCCCGGAGGATGTCGTCTGCACGAGCAGGCGTTCGCCGTGGGCCGTCGCCTCGGCGTGCTGATGCCGCAACTCGTTCGCGAGTGAGGCGACGCCGAGCGCGACGTCGACCACGGTGATCGCTCCGACCGTCGTGACCGTGCTCGTGTTGGACGGGGGTTCGGCCGGCGTGACGGCCGGAGCGCCCGCAGCCGGGTCGCTCTTGTCCTTGTCGCTCGGCGCAACCGCAGGGGCAGAGTCTTCCTTCCCGCCAGCGGGCGTGTTTGCGGCGAGCTTCGACGGATGGAGCGACAGAAAGAGCGCCACTTCTCCGACGAAGAACACGATGCTGAGGAATCCAGCCGCGATCCCCGCTCCTGCGCTGAAGCGACCTCGCATGGCGCCCCCCGCTTTCGTGACCTGACGCCAGCCGAGAACGCCGAGAACGATCGCGATGAGCCCGAGAATCGGGCCGGCGCCGAAGCAGATGAGCCCGAGCACGCCGACCACCAGGGCCCATGCCGCATACGGGCTGGAGGGTACGGCCTGAAAAGGGGTGAACGGCTGGTAGGGGGGAGCGAACGGCGGCGGGCCCGCGACGGCGCTCCCCGGCGAGCCAGGCCCCACCTTGGGCCCCTCCGGCTCTGCCGAAGAGACCTCCGAGGAGACGGCCGGACTGAGGGGTGAGGCTTCGGGGCTCGAACCGGTTGCGGGCGCTCCTGAGCTGCGAGAAGCGTACGGATCAGGTATCGGGGCGTCTTCGGCGTCGTCCAACCAAAAGAGTATAGCGCTTGGCGCGCGCGAATCTCGTCGGAGCTGTCCGGCGTCCTTCCGGGGTGCGGTCGACGGTCCTTGCGCGCAGTTAACACTCCGCCGGAAGGCCCAAAAGGCTGGCAATTCCGCCGGCAGTGCCAAAATGGGCGCCTCGCGGGAGCTTCGCCTCGGGGACGCCCTCAGCCAAAATTGACGCGTTCGCTGCATCGAAGCTACCGTGGCCGTACACAAATCCGGCGCGTTGCCGACCGGTTTGTTCGCGTGATAGCGTCCGGGTGGCCCATGGATGCGAGTGAGATTGATGTCTTGGTTCAGCGGCTGGTTGCCAACCCGCACGACCAGGAGGCACTTGCGTATGCCCACAATGCGGGCAACGCAGATCCGAAGTCCTACGCGGTCTTCCTCGAGAAGGTGGGCAACGCGACCCCGGATCCGGGGTACGCGAGCCACTGGCTCAGCGAAGCCGCCAACGTCTGGTCGATCACGCTTGGAGACGCCCACCGAGCGGCGCGCGTTCTCATGCAAGCCGTCGACAAGGATCCGACACAGGAGACGGCGGCGGAACGACTCGCGCAGCTTTATCGCGACAAAGGCGAGCACAAAGCGCTCGTCGCGCTCCTCGAGCGGCGCGCCAAGGCGCTGAATCCCCTCGCATCCAAGAACCCGGAGCTTCGCTTGCATCTGGCGGGGATTCACGAAGAACTGGGTCGCCTTTGGAGTGAAGCGCCGCTCTCGGTGCCCAAAAAAGGCGTGGAAAATTTCAAGCGCGCGATCGAGCTGGATGCCACTTCTGCCTACGCGGTGTACGCGCTGCGCGAGCTCTACAAGCAGGCCGAGCAGTGGTCAGACGCGTTGCCACTGTTCGCGATGGAGCAGGCGATCATTGCCGACGGGGAGCGCAAGCTCGCGCTTTATCGCGACGAGGCCGACGTTCGAAGGCTGGCCGGCGATCGCGCAGGCGCGACACGCGTTCTTCGCGAGGCACGAGGGCTGGCCCAAGACGATCCCGCGCTCGCGCAGGAGCTCGGCGCGTCGATCCTCGAGCGGATCCAGGCGGGCGAGAACGTGGCGCCAGCCGAGCGGCAAGAGGCTGCCGATCTATTCGTCTCGCTCGCCGAGATGTACGACGGAGAGCACGGCCTCGCCTATTCGACGGCGGCGCTCGACGTCATCGCGGGCCACGACCGCGCGATGCAGCTCGCGGCGCACTACGCGCGTGAGCTCGGACGCGCGACCGAGCTTTCCGCGCGCTGGGCCGAGTACCTGAAAGCGAATCCGACGGGCGCGATGGCGAACGAGGCTCATCGCGAGACGGGCACGCCGGAAACCGAGGCGCTGCGCCGGGGCACGTCCACGCGTCCGCCGTTTGGTGGACCCCCCGTAGACGGCGTGGGGGGACCGTCCGATGCCTCGCAGGCATCGTTCCGCACCGATCAAGTGCTGCGCTCCCTGGCAGAGGCGACGGCCCTCGTCGCAAAAGGGCAGAAACCGCAGGCGCTCCACAAGTACAAGGAGGTGTTGGCTCTCGATCCGGCCCACCCCGAAGCGCTCGCATGGGTCGAAGACTACTTGCGCCAGAAGCGGCAGTACGCCGAGTTGCGGGACGTGCTGATGCACGCGGTCCGTGCCCCCGATGCGTCGAGCGAGACCCGAAAGCAGCAGCTGCTCGAGGTGGCCGGTCTTTGCGAGACGCAACTTCGCGATCTCGAGACGGCGATCCAGGCCTACAAGCAGATCTGTTCCATGGATCGCGGGGATGCTTCGGCGCGCGATCACCTCCGGCGTCTGCTCGAGCGGGGAGGTCGGTGGGACGAGCTTGCCACCGTTCTCGAGCAGGAAGCATCGGCCGCCTCCGACGTCGAGACGAAGATCGGCCTCGAGAAGAAGCTCGCTCAGCTGCACGAGGTCAAGCGCAAGGATCTCGTGTCGGCGGGCGAGGCGTGGTCGCGGATCTGCTCACTCTTGCCGGGCGACGAGGGTCCCATTCAGACGGCGATCAAGCTGTTCGAGAAGGGCCAGCGCTTCGATCTGGCCAGTCAAGCCATCGCCGACAACGCCGCGGGCATCGAGGACAAGCCCATGCGCGCCTCGCTCTATCGCAAGATGGGCGAGCTGTACGAAAAACTGGGCAAGCCTGGTGAAGCCGGAGAGGCCTACGCGCAAGCGGCCGAAGCCGAGCAAAGCCCGAAGATGTGGGAGGCCGCCGAGCGCTGCCTGGTCGCCGCAGAAACCTGGGATCGGGCTGCCTTCGCGATTGGACAGCGCGCCGAGCTCACGCCCGAGCCCCGAACTCGGGCGGCTCTCCTCGTGCGCGCCTCGACGATGCTCGCCAAGGCTGGCGACCACGTCAACGCGCTGCTCTACGTCGAAGGAGCGAGCACGCTCGATCCGCACAACGACGAATACGCTGCCGAGATCGAGCAGAAGTACACCGAGGCCGAGCGTTTTTCCGATCTTGCTGATTTTCACATCGCCCGGGCTGAAAAAATCGACGACAAGCCGAAACGCGCTTCGCTTCGCAAGCGCGCGGCGGCGATCCAGGTCGAACGACTCTCCGACACTGACAGCGCCCGCGAAACTCTCCTGAAGACTCTCGAGGACGGGGAGGACGCCGAGGTTCTGCTCCAGCTCGCCGACGACGCCGAGACGCGAGGCGACGCCGAGCAAGCGAGGGATTTCCTCCATCGCCTGGTCCTCTTGACGAAGGAGCCGGACGATCGGGTGAGGTTTGCTCTGCGGGAGGCGAAGCTGCTCGCCGAAATGTTGAACGACGCCGACGGTGCCGTCGCCCGCTACCTCTTCATTCTCGACGAGATCGATCCGAACAACCTCGAGGCGGTGCGCAAGGTAGCCGAGCTCGAAGAAAAGCGCGGCAACCAGAAAGCCCTGGCCGAGGCTCTCGAGCGCGAGCTCAAGATCCTCAAAGACCCGGATCAGAAGCTCGAGACGGCGCGCAGGCTCGCTACGTTGTACGAGGGTCCGCTCGACGACGCCCCGCTGGCCATTCGCGCCCTCGACGTCGTGCACGAGCTCGATCCCGAGGATTTCGAAGCCACCTCCCACCTGCAGGTCTTGTGCGAAAAAGTGGCCGACTGGCCACGCGTCGCGACGCTCCTCTCGGCGCTCATCGAAGTCGAGGGGGACGAGAACGAGATATCCACGCTTACGCGCAAGCTCGCCGACATTCTCGCGAACAAGCTCGACCGGGGCGACGACGCACTGGCGGCGCTCGCCGGCCCTGCCGATCAGGGCGACAAGCCCTGCCGCGATGCATACGTGGAGCTCGCGGACCGGCTCGGCTGGAAGGGGATCGTCGCCAGCAAACTCGTGGAATGGCATGGCGAAGCTCCACCGACGACCGAGCGCAACGCGGCCCTGCGCGGCGCGTTCGACCGATTCATCGGGGTCGAGCGGGACGAGGACGCGGCCAAAGTCGCGATGGAGCTCGCACGCTCGAAGGGGGCGGATCACGAGCTCTCCGAGAAGCTCGAAGAGATCGGGGTCAAGCTCAAGGATCTCGAAGCCATATCCGTCGCCCACGATCTGCTGGCCCGCGAGCTCACTGGTACAGAGCGCGCGACCGAACTCGTTCGGCAGGCCGAGGTGCTCGTCAGCGTCGGCGTCGATCCGGTCGAGGCGCAGCAACACGGCGAGACCGGTCTCAGCAGCGTGCCCCCCTCGCAGGTCGAGGCGCTGCTCGCACGGCTCGCCGCGTTGATCGCCTCGGCAGGGCCGGTCATCGACGTTTACGAGCGTCAGGTCGGTCGATGCAAGGTGCCCTCCGACAGGTTGACCGCGCTCGCTCGGGCGGCGCAGATCGCCGCGATCCAGGGCGCGCCCGATCGGGCCAAGAGCTTCTACGAGCTCGCGCTGGCCGCGGGCGTTCCGGAGGAAACGCTGCTCGCGCTCGAGCTTTCCGCGGCGCAGGGCGATCGAGAGCAGGGGGGCACCGTCCTCCGGCGTACGCTGGCGGAGGCACTCTCGGTCGGCGGCCAGGGGTCGCGCGACGGCGGACGGACGCGGGGCTTGCTCCTGCGCCGCGCGGCCCAGATCGCCCATCGCGATCTCGGTGACGTCGACAAAGCCTTCGAGTGGCTCGGCGACGCCTTGATCGCCCACGTCGAGACGGCAACGCTCGACGCGCTCGAAGAGCTCGCGCTCGAGGTCGAGGACCTGAAGCGGGCGGAGGTAACGATCGGCCGTGCCCTTTCCGAAGTCTTCGATGGGCCACTCGTGCGACAGCTCTTGGCGCGACGCGTGAAGATCCGGCGCGAAAAGCTCGACGACAAGGCGGGCGCAGCCGACGATCTCAAGAAGCTGCACGACCTGTCTCCGGCCGACGTCGCCGTGATGGACGAACTCTCGGTGCTTTTGACCGAGCTCGGCGATTTTCGCGGCATGGTGCACGTGCTCGAGGATCAAATCCTCCGTGGCAAAGATCCGCAAGCGCGCGCCGAGCTCGCACGCAAAGTGGCGCGGCTCTGGGAACATCAGCTCAAAGACCCACGTGAGGCTGCAGACGCGTGGCGTCGTGTTCTTCGGATGAAGCCGGGAGATGCCGATGCGCAAGCGGGCCTCGAGCGCGCCAAGACTGCGATGCTGAGCCAGCCCAAACCCGAGCCCCCTTCGCAGAGCTCGGCCTCGGACGTCGAGACCGCACCGCTCGCCCAAGAAGCAAGCGCCACGATGGCAACGCCCGAGCCGAGCTCGGCTGCATCGGAAGAAGTTACGTCGCCTGGGGAGCGCGGATTCGAAGACTTCGGGGCGTCGGGCGCCGCGGCCGCAGCCCACCAAGAGCTGACGCTCGAACAAGAAGACGCCTACGCCATGGGCTCGACGCCTTCCGCCGCCGAGGA
>Ga0075425_100005781_pt1 | contig 12892 bp, 9 predicted proteins | sample SoiMethybrSBSTD4_FD_75300 | JGI IMG/M metagenome (GOLD analysis project Ga0075425, IMG submission 75300) | Bulk soil microbial communities from a Populus tree surrounding site in Tennessee, USA - Soil MetaG P. TD hybrid SBSTD4 | ecosystem: Environmental > Terrestrial > Soil > Tree plantation...
GTCGAAGTACATCTGCGCCTTAGTTCTTGCCTCCTTCTGTTCGTTTGCTTCCGCCCAGTCTGGCCAGTGGCTCACTTATGGCCACGATGTCCAGCGTTCCGGCGTAGCCAGCGATGAGCACGCTTTCACCCCGGCCAATGTTTCGCAAATGGGACTCGCGTGGAAGACGGTGGTCCCTAACCAGCCGCTTTCCATGAATGGTCTCACCGCCCCACTTGTAGTTCGCGGGGTGGCCACCTCTTCCGGTGCAAAGAATTTGGTTCTACTGGCGGGCAGCTCCGATCACATTTATGCCCTCGATGCCGATACCGGCGAACTGGTCTGGAAAGTTGACGCGGCTCCGGAAGCGCCCCGGCCCCAGGGCGGTGACTGGCTCTGCCCCAACGCGCTCAACGCCACGCCCTTAATTGACCCGGCCAGAGCGCGGCTGTTTGCCATTACCAGCGACGGCCGCCTGCTCACCCTGGCGCTCGCGGATGGCCATCAACTCATGCCGCCGGTCCGCTTTGTGCCCGCGTATTCCAAGATGTGGAGCCTGAACTACTCCGGGGGCGTGCTTTACACCAGCATTTCCCAGGATTGCAACAATGCGCGCTCCGGCATCGCCGCCATGAATCCCGATGCGCCGGGCAGGCCGGTGGTCTTTTTCTCTACTACCGGCGCGTGCAGCAAATCGTTTTGCGGCGCCGGCATCTGGGGCCGCGGCGGCCCGGCGGTGGATTTTGACGGCTTCGTCTACGGCGCAACGGGCGATGCTCCCTTCGATCCTGCCGCCAATGAGTTTGGCGATACCGTGGTCAAGCTTGCGCCCGGCACGCTCGACTTGGCCGGTTATTACACGCCTGCGGATTGGGAGTATCTGACCCGCAAAGACCTCGATATGGGCACCACTACGCCCGCCATCTTCCGCTGGCATAACCGGGTGCTGGTTGCCACCGGCGGCAAGGAGGGCGCGGTTTACCTGGCGGACGCGGCCACCATGTCCAGCCCACAGCACCGCATCGCTTCCTACATCTCTCCCCGCTACACCAACCAGCAGCAGACCTTTGAGGCCAACGGAATTTGGGGCGCCATCAGTGTGTGGCACGACTCCCAGGGAACCACGTGGTTGTATGTTCCCTCATGGGGACAACCTACGCCGGTGGCGCAATTCCCCCAGAGCTACGGGCCGGTGAAGTCGGGCAGCGTGATGGCTTTCAAGGTGGTAAGCGCGAAGGACGGCAGCCCGACGCTGCAGCCCGCGTGGATTTCCGAGGATATTGCGGTGCCTGACCCGGTGGCGATTGCCGGCGGCATCGCCTTTGTTGTGGGCACGGGCGAAAATCCGCAGCAGGTGCAGAACGGCGACATCAGCAAGCTCCTGCACAACCGTGAAGACCTCAACACTGGCCACGCCATTCTGTATGCGCTCGACGCCCGCACCGGCCGGCAACTGTGGTCGAGCGGCAACACCATGACCGGCTGGACCCATTTCTCCGGACTTGCAGTGGGCAATGGCAAGGTGTTCGCCACCACTCATGATGGCTCGGTGTACGCTTTTGCGGTGCGCCCGCCGGGCGCGCCCGCAGCTAAGACCTGGAGCTACGCTGCTCCGGTTACCGAAACCCCGGCGGCGGCTACCGCTGCGGCGCCCAGTCCAGGTGCCATCCCGCAGTGCGGCGAAACTAACCAGGTGTTCGGCCAGCGCTGTGCTCTGTGCCACGGAGTGGACGGCAAAGGCATCGCGTCGCGCCATACCCCTGATTTCACCGATCCCTCATGGCAGCAGTTGCGCGCAGACAAAGACCTGGTCGGCGCAGTCACCAGCGGCACGCAAAGCGGCATGCCTGCATTTGGTGAGCAGCTAACCCCCGCGCAGATTGATTCGCTGGTGCACTGCATGATCCGGGGCTTCGCCGCGCCCGACGGGCGGTAGCTGTTATTTTGTGCGAACGAAAAGCAGGTGCTTCGCTGCGCTCAGCATGACAAGATCACTGGAAGTTGTGTGGAGTGAAGGACAAATCTTGCCGGCAACGTCTCGCGCTTGCTGACCCCTCTGACTACTGACTCCTGGTTTCCTATACCCAGCGAAACCATTTGAGGGCCAGCACAAACGATAACCCGCCCCAAATGGCCATTATCAGAATGCGGGAGCCTTGTGCGGTGAGCGGCGCGCCTTCCAGAATGGTGGCGCGCAGGGCATCATTTAACGCGGTCAAGGGCAGCGCCTTGATGAACGGCTGAACGACCGCGGGAAAGCGCTCGTAGGAGAAGAAGACGCCGGAGAAGACCCACATGGGAAGCATCACCAGGTTGATGAGCCCGCTGACGCTTTCGATTTTCTCGGCGCGGCAGGCGGTCAGCAGGCCCACCCCGGCGAACGACAGCGCGCCCACCGTTCCCACCAGCAGAATCGTGGCCAGCGAGCCCAGCACCTTCATGTGGAAGACGAGCACGCCGAAGCCCAGCAGGAGCGCCACTTCGATGAGCATCAGCACTAGGCGGCTGCTGGTGAGCGCTAGGAGGAAATCGCTGCGCCGCATGGGCGTGGCCAGGTAGCGCTTCAGCAGTTTGCGCTGCCGCATCTCCACCAGGGCGAAGCCGATGCCCCACATGGCCGCGTTCATCACGTTCATGCCCAGCAGGCCGGGAATGAGGAAATCAATGTAGCGGGCGCCCGGCTCGCTGGAAATTCTGGCGCTGGTAGCCAGCGGGTTGCGCCGGCCCGCCGCCGTCTGCAGCGCATCGTCAATCTGGTCGAGCGCCAGCACGCTCTCCGGCCGGGCCGGGTCATAGCGATATTGGAAACTGCCGTCCGGCTTAGGTTCGATTACCAGCGCGTATTTCCCCAGGCGGAAGCCCTTGAGCGCGAGCGCGTCATCGAGCAGATCGGCGTGAATGGCGGCATGCTGTGGCGAGGCCTGCAGCAGATCGAGCGCGCGCTGTGCCCCGGGCCCGGCGACCACCGCCACCGGCGCCACGTCCGCCGGTTTATTACGAAATGCGATTCCCAAACCCAGGGCCAGCAGCAGAGGAAAAACGAAGACCCAGAAGATCACTTCCGGCTCGCGTTTCAGTTCGCGCATCCGCGCCAGCAGCAGGTGCGCGTACCCGGCCCAGCGCCCGTTCTGCCGCGCAGGAGGCGGCGCCGGCGCAGGTTCGATCCGTTGCGCCTGCACTTCAGGATTGTGCGTGTTTACCGTCATTTTCATTTCTGCTGTCGAGACGTAACAAGTTACGTCTCTACCGCTAAGCGATTGTGTCCGAACTGAAACTGCGCTTGGGTAGAGACGTTGCTGGCAACGTCTCCCACTGCCCTCTGACTCCTGACTACTTGTGGTCAGTCCTCCCGCAAATGCCTGCCTGTCAAATGCACGAACACATCTTCCAGGCTGGCTTGACGCGTGGTCAGATGAACCAACTGCGAGCCCTGTCCTTCCACCGCCGCCAGCAGCGCGGGAATAGTCTGGTGCGGCTCGCGCACGTGCAGCAGCAACATGCCGTCATCCTCATGTACGGATTCCACGCCCGGCAGCGCCCGCCACAACTCCTTATTGCCCGCGCCGTCGCCGTTGCTGGTGGCAAATTCCACCACGTGATGTCCGCCCAGCCGGGCGATGAGCTGCGCCGGCGTGCCCAGGGCAATGACCTGGCCGTGGTCCACAATGGCAATGCGGTCGCACAGGCGCTCGGCCTCATCCATGTAGTGGGTGGTGAGCAGCACCGTCCCGCCGCCACGCTGAAACCCGCGCACAATCTCCCACAGCTGCCGCCGGCTCTGCGGGTCGAGGCCGGTGGTGGGCTCGTCCAGAAAGAGAATCTGCGGGTTTCCCACCAGCGCTGTCGCTACCGCCAGCCGCTGCTTCTGCCCGCCGGAAAGCTTGCCCACCCAGCTGGATGCCTTCTCCGTCAGCTCCATTTCCTGCATGACGTGCTCCACCGAACGCGGACGGCGGTAGAAGCTGGCAAAGAGCACCAGCGTTTCCTGCACGCTCAGTTTTTCAGAGAAGCGCGTTTCCTGCAGGGAAATGCCTAGCAGCTCGCGCAGATCCCGCGGGTGTTGCTGCCAGGTGCGCCCGAGTATGGTGACCTGACCGGCGGTAGGCGCCAGCAGGCCCTCGAGAATCTCAATGGTAGTGGTTTTACCGGCGCCGTTCGGGCCCAGCAGCCCGAAGCATTCCCCGGTATGGATTTCCAGGTCCAGTCCGCGCACCGCTTCCACTTTGCCGTCGTAAGTCTTGCGCAGACCCCGGCACTCGATGGCGGCTGGCATCATGAAATGATACCCCAACCATCTGGCTGGGGAGCCGGCTTGCCAAGGCCGCCGGGTCCACCGCAAGATGGTGAACATGGCCGGCGTACTCATCAATGGCACTCTGGCTTGCGTCAGTCAGCTTCGCGCCCAGCTCAGCGAGTGTGGCCAGAACTACGCCCAGGCCCACGCTTTGCCGCACCAGCTCAGCTATGGCGGGGTGCCGGCCGTGGTGTTTGAATCCTGCGACGACGGCCGGCATGGGAATTTCCATCCCGCCAGCTATCGCGCCATCTTGCGGAATCCGGAGTGGCGCCGGCGCCTGGCCAAGCCCCATGCGCAATCCAAATCGCTGCCGCGCACGGATCGACGCTGGTGCGAGCTCGATTCCGGCAACAGCTCCGACGCCCTGCTCATGAACATTTTCTGTTATCCCGGCGTCGCCGGCGACCGGCAGGTGCTGCATCTGCTGGGAGCGGAAGCTGAGGGCCCGCCTCAATTCGGCTATAGGCCGCGGGTTCCGCTGCTCGATGACAAGTTCGACCGCACCGAAGTGGACATGCGCTTGGGCAATCTGCTGGTGGAAGCCAAGCTCACCGAAGGCGATTTCCAGCGCAAGCCTAAAGCAGCCATGGCTTGCTACCGCGACTTCGTGGACGTGTTTTACCGTCGGCAATTGCCGCAGCAGTTAAACCATTACTTGAGCTACCAGTTGATCCGCAATGTGCTGGCGGCGCACGCTGCGGGCTTCTCCTTCTGTGTTCTGACCGATGCGCGCCGCCCCGACTTGCTGGAGGCCTGGTTCCAGGTGATGCAGGCAATTCGTCCAATTGAGCTGCGCGTACGCTGCAAGGTGCTTACCTGGCAGGAGCTGGCGGTAATTCTTCCACACACACTTCAAGTCTTCCTGGAAGAGAAATATGCCATTGTCCCGGTCATCTGAGGGCAAGGAAGGCCAGCTAGAGCCCACCTTAGTGACGATCGGTGTCATCTCCGACACGCACGGCTTGCTGCGTCCGGAAGCCCTGGCGTTGCTGCAGGGGTCGGATTACATCATCCATGCTGGCGACGTCGGCGACCCGGCCATTCTGAGGAAACTGGCGAGCATTGCGCCGGTCACCGCCGTGCGCGGCAATGTGGACCGCGAGAGGTGGGCGCGCGACCTGCCGGAAACCAACGTCCTCGAAGTCGGCTCGACGTCGATTTACGTGCTTCACGACGTGGGTCGGCTCGACTTAAACCCGGGCTCGGCCAAGTTGGCGGCGGTGGTCTTCGGCCACTCTCACCGCCCGTCGCAGGAGATGCGCAATGGCGTGCTGTTCTTCAACCCTGGAGCCGCCGGTCCTCGGCGGTTTACGCTGCCGGTGACGGTAGGCCGCCTGCGCATCATCGGTACGCAATTGTCCGCCGAAATTATTAGTCTTCTCCCCTGATAAACATTACTTGTGGCGCGGGCGTCCTCGGCCGCGACGGCCCTCCGCAGGAGGGCGTCATCCCGAGGAGCCTTTCAGGCCCGAGGGATCTCGCGTGCAGCACTGGCGTCTTTCACCTTCTGGTGTAGATTTAATGGCTGATGAAATCTGCCACCGAGCTTACGGCCCTGACGCTGCACGAAGCCTCGGAGCTGGTGCGCAAGAAATCGGTGTCGCCCGTCGAACTCACGCGCGCCTGCCTGGAGCGCATCGCGCAACTCAATCCCGCGCTGAACGCCTTCATCACCGTAACCGCCGACTCGGCCCTGGATGAGGCTCGCCGCGCGGAAGATGAAATTCAGCACGGTCAGCGGAAGGGCCCGCTGCACGGCATTCCCATCGCTTTGAAGGATCTGGTGGACACCGCCGGTGTTCTTACCACCGCCGCCAGCGCGGTTTTCCGCGAGCGCATTCCGCAGGAGGATGCCGAAATAGGGCGCCGCCTCAAGGCTGCCGGCGCCGTGCTGCTGGGCAAGACAAACCTGCACGAATTCGCCTATGGTGGCAGCGGCATTATTGGCGCCTTCCCTGCCGCGCGCAATCCGCGCAACCCGGAGCTGATTACCGGCGGCTCATCTTCTGGTTCCGCCGCCGCGGTTGGCGGCGAGCTCTGCTACGCCGCCATCGGCACGGACACGGCGGGCTCGATCCGCCTGCCCGGGGCCTGCTGCGGCATCGTGGGCCTGAAGCCGACTTATGGCCGGGTGAGCGCCCGCGGCGTCATTCCGCTCTCCTGGTCTTATGACCACGTGGGCCCGATGGCGCGTACCGTTCGTGACGCCGCGCTGTTTCTGCAAGCCATGGCCGGCTACGATCCCGCGGACCTTGCCAGCCAGGACATTCCTGTGCCCGACTATTCCGCGGCTTGCAGCGGGCAAGCGGTTTCCAAGTTGCGTCTGGGAATTCCACGTGCCGTGTTCTATGAGAATCTCGACAGCGAAGTAGCTGCGCGCCTTGAGTCAGCGATCTCTCAACTCGCCAGCCTGACCGCAAGTGTCCGCGAGATTCCGCTGCCCGTAGATACTGACCGCACCGTCGCTACCTGCGAGAGCTGGGCCTACCACGCCAAGTACGTGGCTTACGCCTCCAGCCTTTATCAGCCGGAAACGCTGCGCCGCATCCGCGCCGGCCAGGAGGTGACCGCCGCCGATTACATCGCCAAACGACGTGAATTGGAGCTGATGCGGCGCCAGGCGGGCAGCATCTTCGAGAAGGTGGACCTGATCATCACCCCTACAATCCCCATTCCTGCTCCCAGCTTCGCCGAACTGGCAGCCCATCCCGACCAGCTCCGCCCCAAGGAACTTACTCTGCTGCGCAACACGCGGCCCTTCAATGTGCTCGGCCTGCCTGCCATCTCAGTTCCCTGCGGCGCCACTTCCGACGGCCGCTGCATCGGCCTGCAGATTGCGGGCAAGCCCTGGGATGAGGTTTCGGTGTTGCGACTGGCCCACGCCTTCGAAGAATATCTGCCGTAACTACTTGGCTTGCGGATAGACGCCCAGCACCTTTACCCACTCCGCTACTTCCTCCAGGTGTCGCAAGCCGCGTTCGCGCGCAGCGGCGTCTTCGCCCACGATGTCCACGTAAAACACGTACTCCCATGGTTTGCCGCGCACGGGGCGGGATTCAATTTTGATCAGGTTCAGGTCGCGCAGGGCGAACACGCTGAGGGCCTTGAACAGCGACCCGGGAGTGTTCTTCAAGGAAAAAGCTATGGAGGCCTTATTGGCGCCCGGGAGAATGCGCCGCTTTCGCAGCACCAGAAAGAAGCGAGTGAAGTTCTGCCGGTCATCCTCCAGGTCGGATTGCAGGATGTGGCCCTTGTACTCTGCGGCGGCCTGCTTCGGCCCAATGCCGGCGGCATCGCGCAGGCCTTCTTCTACCACGTGCTTCACGCTGCCGGCCGTGTCGTAAAACGGTTCCGGGTGGATTTGCGGGTGGTTGCGGAAAAAGTCGCGGCACTGATCCAAGGCCACCGGATGGGAGAACACCCGCCGGAGGTCCTTCAGCTTGACTCCGGGCGCGGCGGTGAGGTGATGGTTGATGCGCAGCCGGTATTCGCGCTGCACGAACACATGGTGGCTCAGCAGCAGGTCAAAATGTTCCAGCACCGAGCCGGCCAGCGAGTTTTCAATAGGTATAACCGCGGCGGCCACGTTGCCCCGCTGCAGGCGATCGAAAACTTCCCGGGAGCGGGCGCAAGGCATCACCTCGCACTTGGGAACCAGCTTTAGTGCCGCCTCGTGGCTGAAGCAGCCGCGTTCCCCCTGGATGGCGACCTTCATTGCGCGCTGGCGCTCATAGCGCGGGCAATGGCCGGCAGGGGCGCATGCAGCGCCTGCATGGTTTCAGCGAAGCCCTTGAAGTCGAGCGACTGCGCGCCATCGGAGAGCGCCCGCTCCGGGCAGGGATGGACTTCGATGATCACGCCGTCCGCGCCCACCGCGACCGCCGCCCGGCACAGCGGCGCGATCAGGCTGCGCCGTCCCGTTCCGTGCGAAGGATCCGCCAGCACCGGCAAATGCGAGAGCTCGCGCGCCAGGGCTACCGCGGCCAGGTCCAGCGTGTTACGCATTTCGGTTTCGAAAGTCTTGATGCCCCGCTCACACAGCACCACCTGCGCGTTGCCGCCGGCCAGCAGATATTCCGCCGCCAGCAGCCATTCTTTCACCGTGGCCGAGGGTCCGCGCTTGAGCAGCACTGGCTTATTGACTGCCGCCAGCTTGCGCAGCAGCGCGAAATTCTGCATGTTGCGCGCGCCCACCTGCAGCATGTCCGCGTGCTCGCAGATCAGGTCAATGTCTTCCATGCTCATGACCTCGGTGACCACCGGCATGCCGGTTTCGCGCCGCACCGCGCTGAGGATTTCCAGCGCCTCCAGCCCCAGGCCCTGGAAGTCGTAGGGCGAAGTGCGCGGCTTGTAGGCGCCGCCGCGCAGCATGACCGCGCCCGCCTCCTTCACCGCGCGCGCCGTGGCCAGCATTTGCTCGCGCGACTCCACGGAACATGGCCCGGCGATGACCACGAATTCTCCGCCGCCAATGCGCACGCCTCCCACGTCCACCACCGTGCGGTGCGGCTTGGTCTGGCGGTTGACCAGCTTGAACGGCGTGGCGATAGCCACCACGGTTTCCACGCCGGGCGCGGCTTGCAGCGCCTCCAGTTCGTGGCGGCGGCCGTTGGCGCCTACCGCGGCCACAATGGTTTTGGTTTCCCCACGGGTCACGTGCGCCTGGAATCCGGCTTCCCGGATGCGGTCAATTACGTGCTCAATTTCCTGCTCGCTTGCCCCTTCCACCATGTTCACAATCATGAACTGCTCCTTTTAGTCCCAGTGTGACTGACTGCAATGTCATCCTGAGCGAGTGCCTGCCGGGCAATGCGAGGCAGGCGCGAGTCGAAGGACCTTGCGTTTTACAAACAAAAAGCCGCGATTCCTGAGAGAATCGCGGCTGCTTTGGCTAGAACCTTTGGGCTTACTTAAGCTGCCCGGACACACGGTTCGCCGGCGCCGCTACTCTCAAAGTAGTAGCGATAAAATCGACGCCAGCTAAATCGCACCGCGTGCATGGTGAGTGAATATACCTGCCGTAACTTTCAATGTCAATGCTAACTCTGCATGTCATCCTGAGCGAGGACGCGCCATATAGACGCGCGTCCGAGTCGAAGGAGCTTGTGTTTTCAGTAAGAACAACAGCGAAAACTCCCTGAAACAGTCGTTATGATGCGGCAAACACGGGATCTTTCGGCTGCGCCGGAGGATTCGCAAGCGAACCCTCCGGCTCCGCTCAAGATGACAGGTGAGGTGATTTACGCCGGCACCGCCGCTCGCTTGCTCTCCTGCTTCACCACCACCGGGTCCAGGAACTTCATCATGGCCCGCAGGCGCGCTCCCACTTCCTCGATCAGTTGCTCCTGCTCGCTGGCGCGCTTGGCATCGAACCACTCGCGCCCGGTTTTGTTTTCCTCGATCCAGTTGCGTGCGTAGGTGCCGTCCTGGATTTCGCGCAGCATCTGCCGCATGGTCTTGCGCGTCTCGTCGGTGATTACTCGCGGCCCGCCGGTGTAATCGCCGTGCTCGGCGGTGTCGCTCACCGAATAGCGCATGTAGTTGAGCCCGCCGCGGTAGATGAGGTCCACAATCAGCTTGAGCTCGTGCAGACACTCGAAGTAGGCGATCTCCGGCTGGTAGCCGGCCTCGACCAGGGTGTTGAACCCAGCCTTAATCAGCTCGCTCACGCCGCCGCACAGTACCGTCTGCTCGCCGAACAGGTCGGTCTCGGTTTCTTCCTTGAATGTGGTTTCGAGCACTCCCGCGCGCGTCGCGCCGATGGCCTTGGCGTAGGAGAGCGCCTGCTCGCGGGCGTGGCCGCTGGCGTCCTGTTCCACGGCCAGCAGCGCGGGTGTGCCTCCGCCTTCCACGAATACCTCGCGAACGCGGTGGCCGGGCGCCTTGGGCGCCACCATGCTCACATCCACGCCCTTGGGACAGGCAATGGTGCCGTAGCGGATGTTGAAACCGTGGGCGAACATCAGCGTCTTGCCCGGGGTCAGATGCGGGCGAACTTCTTTTTCGTAAACTTCCGGCTGGGTGGTATCGGGAATCAGTATCATGACCACGTCGCCCCAGCGCGCGGCGTCGGATACCGAGGTGACGGTCAGGCCCGCCGCCTGCGCCTTGGCGCGCGAGCGGCTGCCTTCGTGCAGTCCAATGCGCACATTCACGCCGCTGTCTTTCAGGTTGAGGGCATGGGCGTGGCCTTGCGAGCCGTAGCCGATGATGGCGACTTTCTTTCCCCGAATCAGGGCAACATCCGCATCTTCGTCGTGATAAATCTTGGCCATGGAGGAGTGTCCTTTCGTCTGATAGTTCGAATCCGCACAGCTCGTGTGGGGGCGGAGCTCTGCTCCGCCCTGGACGGGGCAAAGCCCCGTCCCCACACAGTTAAACTGAATACGAAATCGTGCCTGAGGTCGGCGCCGCCTCCGCCGAATCCGCGCCCGCGCTGGCGCCATTAGCCGCCTTCGCCCCGCGCCGCATCGCTACCCGCCCGGTGCGCACCATTTCCAGCACGCCGTAACCTTCCAGCACGTGCAGCAGCCCGTCAATCTTATCGTCCGTGCCGGTAATTTCAATGACCATGGAGTCCGGCGAAACGTCCACCACCTTGGCGCGGAACACTTCCACCAGGTCCATAATGTGCGAGCGCTGGGCCGCGGTCGCCTTCACGCGGATCATGGCCAGCTCGCGGTACACCGCCGCCTCGGCGGTCACGTTTTCCACCAGCAGCACGTTGATCAGCTTATAGAGGTGCGCTTCCAGGCGCCGCGCGCCGGTCTCGTCAGTCTCCACCACGATGGTCATGCGCGAGACGCCCGGCTTCTCCGTGCGTCCCACGGTGAGCGAGTCAATGTTGAACGCGCGCCGCCGAAACAGCGACGCCACCCGCGTCAGCACGCCCGGCTTGTCTTCCACGTAAACCACGAAGGTATTGAGCATGTTGGCCTTTTACTCGTCGGCGGCGGTCTCCACCAGCACGCTGGGCCGCCGAATCATCTGGTGCAGATCGGCGCCCGCCGCCACCATGGGGTAAACCGAATCTTCCTGCTCCACCTGGAAATCAATCAGCACCGGACCCTCGTGCTGGCGCGCCGCCTGGATGGCCGGAACCACCTCGGCGCGCTGCTTCACCGCCTTGCTGCGGATGCCGAACGCCTCCGCCAGCCTGGCGAAGTCGGGATTGAGTAGCGGCGTGGACTCGTAGTTCCGGTCGTAGAAAAATTCCTGCCACTGCCGCACCATGCCCAGGTAGCCGTTATTGATGATGGCGATATTGACCTTGAGCTTTTCCTGCACCATGGTGGCCAACTCGCTCATGGTCATCTGAAAGCCGCCATCACCCACCACTACCCAGACTTCCGCTTCCGGCCGCGCCACCTTGGCGCCGATCGCCGCCGGCAGCGCGAAACCCATCGTGCCCAGCCCGCCGGAAGTGATCAGCGAGCGCGGGTTCTCATGGTGGTAGTACTGCGCTTCCCACATCTGGTGCTGGCCTACGTCGGTGACCACCAGCGCCTTGCCCTCGGTGGTCCGCCACAGGTCGTTGATCACGTGCGCCGCGTAGAGATGACCGCTATCGGGCAGGTTCTGAATGTCGCGCACCGCGGAGTCGCCTTTAAGCTTGCGCAGGTAATCCAGCCACTCACGGTGCTGGCAGGGCTCCAGTTCCGCCAGCAGTTCCTGCAAAACCGCGCGCAAATCGCCCACCAGGGCCACATCCACGCGCACGTTCTTGTTGATCTCCGCCGGGTCAATTTCCACGTGAATCTTCTTGGCGTTGCGGGCGTAATTCTTAATGTTCCCGGTAACGCGGTCGTCGAAGCGCATGCCCAGGGCGATCAGCAGGTCGGCTTCCTGGATCATGGTGTTGACCCAGGCCTCGCCGTGCATGCCCATCATGCCCAGGTTGAGCTGGTGCGAGGCGGGGAAGGCGCCCAGCCCCAGCAGCGTGAGCGCCACTGGAATCTGCGCCTTCTCGGCAAACTCGAGGAGTTCCCCGCCGGCTCCGGAAACCAGGATGCCGTGACCGGCGAGGATCACCGGGCGTTTAGCTTGATGAATCAGCTCCATCGCCTGCTCGTACTCATCAGGCGTGGGCGAAAGGTCGGGACGGTAGCCGGGCAGTTGGGGCGCTGCCGCATCCCAGTCAAACTCGCAGGTGGACTGCTGCGCGTCCTTGGTCACGTCAATCAGCACCGGCCCCGGCCGGCCCGATTTGGCAATGTAGAACGCCTCCCGGATAGTACGCGCCAGCTCTTCCGCGCGCGTCACCAGGTAGTTGTGCTTGGTGATAGGGAGAGTGATGCCGGTAATGTCCGTTTCCTGGAACGCGTCCGAGCCAATCAGCTTGCTGCCTACCTGCCCCGTGATGCACACGATGGGCGAAGAATCCATCATGGCGGTGGCGATGCCGGTGACCATGTTGGTGGCGCCGGGGCCGGAGGTGGCAATGGCCACGCCCACTCCTCCCGAGGCCCGCGCGTAGCCATCGGCCATGTGGGTGGCGCCCTGCTCGTGGCGCACCAGCACGTGGTGAATCGAGCTATGCTGCAGCGCGTCGTAGGCGGGAAGAATAGCGCCGCCGGGATAGCCGAAGACGTGCTTCACGCCTTCCCGCTCCAGGCA
>Ga0075425_100005783_pt1 | contig 12892 bp, 12 predicted proteins | sample SoiMethybrSBSTD4_FD_75300 | JGI IMG/M metagenome (GOLD analysis project Ga0075425, IMG submission 75300) | Bulk soil microbial communities from a Populus tree surrounding site in Tennessee, USA - Soil MetaG P. TD hybrid SBSTD4 | ecosystem: Environmental > Terrestrial > Soil > Tree plantation...
GGAAAGGACAACAATGCAAAAACGCATATTAGGAAAGAGCGGACTTGAGGTATCAACGTTGGGCTTTGGCTGCATGGGGTTGAGCTTCGGCCTTGGTCCAGCCACGGAGAAAGAAGAAGCTATCAAGGTAATTCGCGCTGCGGTAGAGGGCGGTGTCACCTTTTTCGATACCGCCGAGGCCTATGGCCCTCTGGTGAATGAGGAACTGGTCGGCGAAGTTCTGGCACCGTTTCGTGGTCAGGTCGTGATCGCGACCAAGTTTGGCTTAACGGCCAATCCAACCGACGGCGGCAAGTGGAATGCCCTCGACAGCCGCCCCGAGCACATCAAGGAGGTGGCTGAGGCATCGCTCAAGCGTTTGAAAGTCGATGCTCTGGATCTCTTCTATCAGCATCGCGTTGACCTGGAAGTTCCAATCGAAGACGTTGCCGGCGCGGTAAAGGAACTTATCCGGGAAGGCAAGGTCAAGCACTTTGGCATGTCCGAGGCGGGTGCGAAGACGATCCGCCGTGCCCATGCAGTTCAACCCGTCGCAGCACTCCAGAGCGAGTATTCCCTATGGTGGCGAGAACCGGAGAAGGAAATTCTGCCAACCCTGGAGGAACTTGGGATTGGCTTTGTTCCGTTCAGCCCACTGGGAAAAGGTTTCCTTACCGGCGCGATTAACGAGAGCACAATTTTCCCAGGCAACGACATTCGGAGCAGCGTTCCACGTTTCAATGCCGAAGCGCGCAAGGCGAACCAGCAGGTGGTTGACACTCTCGGCAAGATCGCGGAGTCGAAGAAAGCGACGCGGGCACAGATTGCCCTGGCATGGTTGCTCGCTCAGAAGCCGTGGATTGTGCCGATCCCCGGCACGACCAAGCTTCATCGTCTGGAAGAGAACCTCGGAGCGACGGATGTGGAACTCTCTGCAGAGGATCTGATGGAGATCGAGAGCGCTTTTTCCGGCATTGAGGTCCAGGGCGAGCGATATCCAGAAGCACTGCAAAGACTGGTCGGTCGATAAACCTTGGCGTAAAAGGGATGTCCTCATGAGGACACCCTTTTTTTATACGGAGCATGGGTTGGCAGCGATGAAGCCTTCTGTTGCGCCGTTCAGGGAAGTGTTGCCGACCAACCGGGGACGACCCACCTTGGCCGTGCCTATTGACCCCGCTCTCCGTCGCTCCTACGATTCTCAGAAATGGCCACACCGTCTCAACCCGTAGGCCAGACCGTTTCGCATTACAGCATTCTGCGCAAGCTCGGCGCGGGAGGCATGGGCGTTATCTACGAGGCTCAAGACCTCAAACTTGGTCGGCGTGTCGCGCTGAAATTCCTTCCACAAAACGTCGCGAGCAACGCGGAGGCGCTGGAACGTTTTCGCCGCGAGGCGCGGGCTGCCTCCTCGCTGAATCATCCAAACATCTGCACGATCTACGAAATCGACGAGGCTAACGGAAAAGCATTCATCGCGATGGAATTACTGGACGGACAAACGCTGCAGAGCAGGATCGCTGGCAAACCATTGGAGATCGAATCGGTACTCGAACTCGGAATCCGGATCGCAGACGCGCTTGATACGGCGCATTCGAACGGAATCATCCATCGCGACATTAAGCCTGGGAATATCTTCGTGACCTCGCGAGGTCAGGCAAAGATTCTGGACTTCGGCTTGGCAAAGCTTCCCACGATGCCAGAAGCCGGTCCGAATGCCTTGACCGCGAGCGCGAACCTCACCAACCCCGGCAGTGTAATTGGGACAGTTGCCTACATGTCACCCGAGCAAGCCCACGGCAAAGCTCTCGATTCCCGTAGCGATCTATTCTCCTTTGGCGCGGTGTTGTATGAGATGGCGACAGGCAAATTGCCGTTCGGTGGCGAGACATCCGCCCTGATCTGCAAAGGCATTCTGAACGATCCGCCGGTCTCGCCTGGGCGCTTGAATCCCGACCTTCCGCCGAAGCTCGAGGAAATCATCAACAAAGCCCTAGAAAAGGATCGAGACCTGCGCTATCAGCATGCCGCCGATGTGCGCGCTGACTTGACGCGAATCAAACGTCAGAGCCAGTCGACTCGAGCTACCGCTCCCTCAGCCGTTGCTGACACCGCAGGCGGTAAGCCGTGGCGCAGAAGATGGATTGTGGCCGCCGGCTCAATGATCGCTGCCACTCTGCTGACGCTGGTGATTTGGTTGACCGTATTTCGCACCAAAGCCGTAGCTTTCGATTCAGTAGCTGTTCTTCCTTTTACTAATCAAAGCAATAATGCTGATACCGAATACCTCAGCGATGGCTTAACCGAAGAAGTCATCAACAGCCTCTCGCGGCTTCCGCAGCTCCGTGTCATGCCCCGCACCACTGTCTATCATTACAAGGGCCGCGATGAAGATCCGCGAAAACTGGGACGCGATCTCGGAGTCGGCGCTGTTCTGGTGGGACGGGTCCTGTCGCGGGGCGACTCATACACCTTGCAGACCGAACTGGTGGATGTCTCCACCGGAACCCAGCTCTGGGGTAGTCAGTACAAGGGTAAACTCGACGATATTCTCGGTTTGCAGCAGGAAGTCGCTCGGCAAGTTTCCGAAAATTTGCGCTTGCGTTTAAGCGGCACTGAGAAGGGTGAAATATCAAAGCGCAACACGCAAGATGTCGAAGCCTACCAGCTGTATCTGAAAGGTCGCTACTTTTGGAATAAGCGGACCGAAGATGGCCTTCTGCAAGCGATCAACTATCTTAATCAAGCAATTGAAAGAGATCCGCAATACTCGCTCGCTTATGCCGGCTTGGCCGACGCATATCTGGTAGAGGGCTGGGTTGGTCAGCTCCCGCCCAATGAGATATATCCCAAAGCACGAGAGGCAGCCACCAAGGCTCTGGAGCTAGATTCGACGCTTGCTGAGGCACACAACGCTCTTGCCACGATCAAGAGGGATTATGAGTGGGACTGGCCCGCAGCGGAACCCGAGTACAAGCGTGCCATCGAGCTCACGCCGAGTTATGCGACTGCTCACCAATGGTACGGTGAATTGCTGGTCGTCTTCGGCCGCAAACAAGAAGCAATGGTCGAAATGGACCGGGCGCAACAACTCGATCCCTTATCTCCGATTATGAACAGCGAAAAAGGAATGATGCTGTTTCGGCTCACAGGACGAGACGATCTGGCGCGGGAGCAACTGCAGAAAGCACTTGAAATCGATCCGACTTTTCCCCACTTGCACTGGCATCTCGGTACGGTGTACCTGTGGACGGGAAAACTTCAACAGGCAGGGATGGAATCTCAGAAAGCCGAGGCATTGGCTCCTAGTTTCACCGTCTACAAAGGCGGGGTGGGCCATGTCTACGCGCGGCAGAACAGGACCAGAGAGGCACGCAGGATACTCGAGGAACTGGGCGAGCTATCGAAGACGAGATATGTATCGTGGGTTGATCGAGCCTCTATCTACACCGCTCTCGGAGAGAAGGACCAGGGTTTGCGGCTCTAGAAGAGCCTACCAGCGGCATGACCCTAGACTTATTGTTTGGCTTAATAATCGCCCGGAGTTTGAGGGGTTGCGCTCCGATCCGCGCATGAAAGATTTGATCCGCCGTGTCGGGCTGCCGAGCCAATAACGAGCAACTCGGAGACTAGCGATCTCTTGTCGCACGACGAATCGGAGCGACATTCCTTTGAAGTAACAGCTGACCAACTTTCGTAACTGCCGTGTCTCTTCCCACAACGCACTTCTCGGCTTATGCTTTGTTGCAGAGCAATTCCTGGGGCTTCAATCGAATTATGCCGTTGCGTCTGTACACTCTCCTGCTCGCCGGATTAGCGGCCGTGTTTGCTGCCTATTTGCTGTTTGGCCGTAAAAAGAAGACTCCCGCCGAAATCGAACGCGAACGCCGCGACTGGCTCAATCAAATCGGGCGCATCACTGATGGGACTGTCATTGACGTTCAGGAGATCACTCCCAACGGCCAGCCCGCCGCCACCATGCTGATCTTTCAATATGACGTCGGCGGCGTCTCCTACGAAGCCTCGCAGGATGTCACCAACTTGAGGCAATGGATCAACCTGCACTCCTGCCGCCTGGGTCTGCCTACGTCAGTCCGCTACGACCCCCAGAATCCGGGCAACTCCATCGTCGTGTCGGAGAAGTGGATGGGGCTGAGGCAGTAGAGCCGCTGTTGGCACTTGGCTGTTGGCTCTTGGCTCTTGGCTATTGACACAATCAGGCAATGGTCTGCGATAGCGAATTAATCAGTCCGGTGAGGCTTCTTCCGATTCGGGCCGCCTGATCAAGCAAGAGCTTCGCACGCTCTTCGGAGATGTAGTTCCACCTGCTCGCAATCATGGTTTGCGTTTGAAGTTCGAGTAGTGAGCCGCGGGCATGAAATAGAAACTGTTGAAACTCCTTTCGCGACTTCCTGCCCTTCCCCTCCGCGATGTTGCTGGCGATAGAAACCGCTGCATGCCGCATTTGTTGAGTTAGGGAGTAGATTTCGTCACGCGGGAAGTTTGCTGTTTCACGATAAATCTCAATTGCGAGATCCGTCGAGCCTTGCCAGACCCTCAAGTCTGTAAATGCGTCAGACACGCACAGCACTACAGCAATCTGACAACACCCGGAACAGAAAAACCGAGAAAAATGAGGTCGGTGTTCTGATTTGGGAAAGCTTAAGCTAGTAGCTTTGCCAACAGCCAAGAGCCAACAGCCAAAAGCTGTTTAACTTCCTGCCGCGAACCCGCCCACATGCGCGTAGGTCACACGCAGATACTTGTGCGGATTGACGGGGACGTCGTTGATACGGACTTCATAGTGAAGGTGTGGGCCGGTGCTGCGTCCGCTGTCGCCGACGTAGCCGATGGTGTCGCCCCGGTGGATGTGTTGTCCGGGGAATACTGCAAAACTCTTCAAGTGTCCATAGCGGGTTGTGATTCCGTGGCCGTGATCCAGAACAACAGCGCGTCCATAGCCGCCCATGAAATCGGCGAACTGAACCACGCCTTCCGCTGGAGCTACGACGGGCTGTCCGTACAACGCGCCGATATCAATTCCGGAGTGGAATGCGCCTTCGCCATTGAACGGGTCGATGCGCTCACCGAATGAGCCGGTGACCGGTCCTTCAACCGGCCACAAATTCGGAGCAGAGTTCGCGCGCACCCAGTCAGCAGTTGTCACATTGCGAGTCAGGCCGAGAGTCAGGCCGGCGGTTGTTGCACCGCTCAGGGCTGTATCTTTCAGCGTGTAGAGACGGTTCATGGAAGAGTTGACCTGCTCGTCTTCCACTTTGTCGGAAGCCGCCGCCGCGATCAGGATGGGATCGGCTTTCAATCCGTAGAGCGACGACACTTCACTGGCCAGCGACCCGAGCGACGCCATCTGAATGTCGCGCTCTTTGGATTCCTGCTCAAGTTTGCTGTAGCGGTTTGTTAGATCGTCCTTTTCTGCCTTGAGCTCGTTATATTGGGAAGTCTTCAGCAGCATGCGCATGTACGAACGCGCGATGCCGGTCAGCCCCAGCAGGCAAATTAACGCGCCGGCGGCGAACACGTATGCGTAATGAACAGGGATGGGAATCTTGCGCAGCTGGCCGTCCTCGCCGCGAGCCACAAAAAGAATGTAGAAGCGCTTACGCAATAAATTCCCTTTCTGAATTTCGATTTCCCGAACTGGTTACGGCTCGACCTCTCAAAGCTCAACGTCCAGCCGTTCCGGAACCCCAAGCGCGTTTCCCTTGCGGGGCAAGGCCGAAACGCGTCTTTCCCAAACCCGGAACCAGAGAGCGCTTAAAACCTGTTTTACTGCAATCCAAAGCGGATGCAGCTACTTAGCTCGGCCAAAGGTATTAGGAGATGCTCGTGACACGGTAACAAAGCAGCTTCTCCCGTGTCAACGAGCCAAGTGCCTTTTCTTTAGTTACAAACGCAGGGTAATCGTTCATGGCCGTTCGGCCAAATTACCATTCCGGGCCGAGGTGACGAAAGTACTCTGGACCGTCAAAACCGCGCACCTGCGGTGCAGAGCTGGCATCTGACTTGCGGCTCTTTGTAGATGGGACGCGGGTTTCGCGGGTTGCCAGTCCGCGCGCGGGTCGGAAACTCTTGTCTGACCGGTACTGACAACGTGTTCGCGCCATCGCTTGGCTTATTATGTCCTCGCCGTGCCCCTGCCTGAACGAAAACTGATCTCGCGCATACGCCAAGCCAGCCGCCCACCTTTGCGGCTTTCCAAGGGGTACCCTGTCGTCATCGGAATTGGAGACGACGCTTCCGTCCTTCGAGTCCCCAAGGACCATGAAATTCTGGTCACGACTGACTTCAGCCTCGAGGGCGTGCACTTTCGCCGCGAGTGGCATCCGCCGGAATCAGTCGGCCATCGCTGCCTGGCGCGTGGACTCAGCGACATTGCCGCGATGGGCGGCGAACCCATCGCCGCATTCCTTTCCCTTGCCCTACCGGCAAAGCTCCCGCAACGATGGGTAGACCGCTTCCTGAAAGGGCTTCTGGACCTTGCGAACCGGCACAACGTAAAGCTCGCAGGCGGAGACACTGCTGCTTCTCCGAGTGGAGTCTTGGCCGACATTCTTGTAATCGGATCGGTTCCGCGAGGGCAAGCAGTAGTGCGTTCAGGAGCCAAGCCAGGAGATCGGATTTATGTCACTGGAGAGCTAGGCGGCTCGGCGGCGGTTCTCGATCAGCTCTATTCAGGTCGAAGGAGAAATCCGAAGCTGGTAAAGCGCTCGCGGCATTTTTTCCCAGAACCGAGAATTACAGTCGCACGCGTTCTTCGTGAAAAACAAATCGCCACTTCCATGATTGACGTGAGCGACGGCCTTTCCACCGACCTCGGTCACATTTGCGAAGAGAGCGGGTGTGGAGCGGAAATACGTCAAGAATTGATTCCACTGGCCAGAGTCGACAAGCCGGCGCATGAGGTCGATCCCCAGCTTGCCTTGCACGGAGGCGAGGACTATGAGTTGCTGTTCACCGTCAGCCCAGGAACGCGGGTGCCACCGCGGATCGCCGGCGTTCCACTTACCCAGATCGGGATCATTACGCGCGGGAAGAAACGGACTTTGATGCGGGCGAGGGAAACCAACATCGAGTTAGAGCCGCGCGGCTGGGAGCACTTCCGGTCCTGAGGTTGATTCTCTCTTAGCTTCACTCCGAACACCTGCCTTTTCCAAGCCACCTCTGTGCGCCTCTGTGCCCTCTGTGGTTGAGCTTTTTGAAGCGAACCGAGAAGAGTCAAAGCATACAGGGCACAGAGGTGCACAGAGAGAATCCGCACAGAGGTAACGTGGTCACCTTCTTAATCTCTGTTTTTGCCAGGATAGGCCGACTAAAGTAGCAACATGAGGCTACTCTGCTTAGTTTTCGTTCTGACGACTCCTCTCCTATGCCAACAATCTGCGCCTCCCGATAACGATTACGTTCAAGAACAATTCGGCGCGACCTGCAGCCTGGATCCGGAATTCAAGCCATTCACCGGTGACCTCAATGCCGATGGCATTGAAGACCTGGTAATCATCGCACGTTGCAGCAATCCGCTGATTGACCAGGACGAGAAGAACTTCAAGGTGATTGATCCGCTGAATTCCTTCTATGGCTATGGCAACACGAAGATCACCAGTGGATTCGGCCAGGCGGACCCGCGCCTCAAAGGAATCTCCTTGCTCATCGTGCATGGATCTGGGGCCGAGGCCTGGCGCTCCAAAACTCCGCAAGAGAAGTTTGTCGTCATCAACATTGCCCTAAAAACGGTGACACTGAAGAAAATGAAGCTGAAGAGGAAAAAATCCGTCACCGCAATTTACGTAGAGGAAGCCAATGGCGATCAGATGACCTCGGCCATCTTCTGGGATGGAAAGAAATACAGGTACGAACCGATGGGATCCAGTATGGAGTAAACGGTTGTGATTATTGGCCATTGCTTGTTGTCGAGTTTCTAAGGGTCCATCGTAGCCGGATTTCAGGAATAGAAAAAAGGCGCGCTTTCGCGCACCTTTTCTAACCACCAACAACGGTTCCTACAGTTCGAAGTGAAACACATCCATCACGAAGAAATTACTCTTGTTAACTAACGCGATGTTTCCACCAATCACGATATGCATGTAGCCCACTGGGGCAGGTGGCAAATAGCGCACAACCTCAATCGGGCATGGGTGCATGTAGCCCCTTAGCCCCGGCGGCAACGTTCCGCGCACAACCAACTGCCGTTCTAAACCAGGAGGCAGGCGGTCTTTTTTCGCCAACCCAGGCGGCAAATGATCGTGGTGCGCACGATACCAGTCGTGCAGGTCGCGATCGTGTTCGCGATAGTAATGCCGCTCTTCTTTAATCTCGTGTTTTACTTCGTGGCGCTCAGCTCGCGCGTCGTCCCGATCAGCATGTTTGCCGTGTCCGTTGCCGTGCCCCTGCGCAACCAGGCTTTGGGCGCTAACTACGAACGCTCCAGCCGCAACCAGACTTAGCCATTTCTTGAAAGACATGAGACCTCCCCAGTTGAATTCGAAGTATCAGCTTAGGAGTTGATCTGTGGGCGCAGCAAGTGACCAGAGTACCGGCAGGTCGTTGGTCATTGGTCGTTGGTCGCTAGCCAAACCCCTTCTTGGACCACGTGGACACGGGTGCCCCCAGCCGTGCAGTCGAGCAAAGCTCGACGGAGGTGCTGGTGCGGTTGATCTGCTGAGCTTCGCTCCGCCGGACGGGTGAGGGCACCCGTCCCTACGCAATCTTTTTGGCTGCGAATGCCTTACGCGACGCCTCAATCGTCTTCTGAACGTCTTCTTCGCTGTGCGCAGCGCCAAGGAACGCCGCTTCGAACTGCGAGGGCGGAAGATAAATGCCGGCATCGAGCATCAAGCGGAAGAACTTGCCGAACGCTGCGGTATCGGCCTTTGAGGCTGACTCCCAATCCGTGACTGGGTTCTCGGCGAAAAACCAGGTGAACATCGAACCTACGCGGTTAAAACAGAGCTTCACGCCCGCACCCTTCGCGGCCGCAGCCACGCCTTCGACGAGTTTCGCGCTGAGTGACTCGAGCCGCGGATAAATTTCACTCTTTTTATCCCGAAGATGTTTGAGCTGCGCGATGCCCGCCGCCATCGCGAGCGGATTCCCCGAAAGCGTCCCTGCCTGGTACATCGGGCCGACCGGCGCGACCAGATCCATAATGTCATCGCGGCCTCCGTAGGCCCCGACCGGCAAGCCGCCGCCGATGATTTTCCCAAATGTCGTCAGGTCGGGCTTGATTCCATAAAGCTCCTGCGCTCCCCCGTACGCCACGCGGAACCCGGTCATCACTTCGTCAAAGATCAATACGGAATTTTCGCGCTGAGTGATTGTGCGCAGGTTGGCCAGGTATTCGCCGCTACCCGGCACGCATCCCATGTTGCCAACCACCGGTTCGACGATCACGCACGCAACCTGGTGCTTGTATTTGCTGAACGCCTGCTCGAGAACTTCAGTGTCGTTGAATGGAAGCGCGATGGTGAACTGGCTAATTTCGTCGAGCACGCCCGCGGAACCTGGAATGCCCAAGGTTGCGGCTCCTGAACCGGCCTTCACCAACAAAGAATCAGCGTGTCCGTGATAGCAACCTTCAAACTTAATTATGTACTTGCGTTTGGTGAACGCGCGCGCGAGGCGAATCGCCGACATTGTGGCTTCGGTCCCGGAACTGACGAAGCGCACTTTTTGAACTGTGGGGAATGCCTGCACGATCAACTCGGCAAGATCGGCTTCTGATGGCGTGGATGCGCCGAAGCTGGTGCCGTTTCCAGCTGCATTCAGGATCGCGTCGAGTACACCGGGCTCTGCGTGGCCCAGAATCAGCGGTCCCCAGGATCCGACGTAATCAATATATTCGTTGCCGTCTGCGTCCCAAATATGCGAGCCCTGGCCACGAACGATGAACGGCGCGTGACCTTCGACTGCTTTGAACGCACGCACGGGCGAGCTTACGCCGCCGGGCATGAGCTGCTCGGCGCGTTGCTGCAGGCGGCGGGATTGGTCAAGCTTGCGGGACATATTGGAACTGGAACTAAAGATTCCAGACCCTAACCAAACCGGCTAGACTGGAGCACCTCCCAGAGTTTTTAGCGAACGACCAACGACGGACGACGAACGACGATGTTTCGAATTCATAAATATAGCAGTGACCGGCCGGAAGTCACGGTATCGAAAGGGCTAACGGCATTTACCAACAATTTACGTGGCCTACATCACCCAGAAATCTGAAATCGCTACGATCTAAGTCAGTAAGGCCCCTTCTAACCGGAAGGGATGAGGATGATTCGGGCCAGCCCCGATCATCCTGCGCTTTTTGTGTCTAAGCATTACAAACGGGGTGCCCCACTTCTCGCCGGTTTTGCGAGAAGTGGGAAAGTGCCTTCGGTACTAGAAATCCTTCGAGAACCCGAGCTGCAAGCCGTATCGTGGGCTGCCCACCGCCTGCCCCGCAACCACTCCGAAATCAATCGTCAGGCCCTTGCTGATCTCGTAGTTCCCGCCGAGCTGTTCCTGAAGTTCGTCCCGGCCAAGGGAGGCGTTAATGGTGTGACCGCCGTAGAACTCCACGCCAAGGTCGAACTTCTTTGTGAATTGCCGAGTCAAAGACGTGCCGCCGGTGAAGATCGTGCCCCGTGTCGTGATTCCGACAACACCCGTCGAAGTGTTCCCGGCAAACGTTGCACCCGCGTTGATCCGCAAAACATTCTTCGGCGACAGCGTCTTCTGGAAGACGCTATTCAGGTAGTAGTCGATCAGACCTGATCCCAGCTTCAGCTTCACATTGCCGGTGGGCGGCTCAATGTTCAGGCTGGCAGTAATCGCCGGCCATGACGACCCCTTCTTTTCTTTGCGGAAGTTGTACTTGATCGAATAATCGGTGTCACCAAGACCGAACGGAGTTCCCAACGCCGAAGCCTGCGAATTGAAAATCGCGATCAGCGGAAAGTCCATCCCGACTTCGCAATTCGCGAAGAGGCCATAGCTGAATTTGACGGTCTGAGTGTCCTGGCGCAGTGCGGGATACGAGGCGTTCCGCAGAAAATCGTATTCGTTGTTCATCTCCAGATGCCAGCGATGGGAGACAGCGACATCGGCATCATCAGTGAAGAACGGCTGCTGGGCGTACGCTGAGGCCGTTGAGAGGGCCGCTGTAAAAGTTAAGAAGGCAAGGGTCGGGCGCAGCACCAGAACATTCCTTGGCGCTTCGCCCTTGAGCGGAACCTAACTTCAGACGGGAAAAGAGCCGTGGGAAATTTGTATCAGGTGCGTGCAAAAGCAGGAAGAGCAGGAAATTACGCTCTCCCAAGGGCCAGTAGCACGTACTGAACGAACTACTTGTCACAAGTGCAACTCGACTTTGCTCGATTCCTGGGGCTCCTTCCCCCTCCCAAGAAAGAAACAAAAATCAGGAGGTTGAAATGCGACACCTGCGTATCGCAATGATCGCGCTTGTGTGTAGTTTCGCCGTTTCCGTTTGTCTGGGGCAGCAGCTTAGCAAAAAATGAGCAATCAGGACGTCATTGACATGGTCGCTCTAGGGCTATCCGACACGTCATTATTGACAAGATCCATGGCACAGAAGGCACGCAGTTTGACACCAGTATTGATGGTCTAAAGGCGCTCAAAGCAGCCAAAGCTTCGGACACGGTCATTCGCACGATGATCAATCCGCATCCGGCGCCCGCCGCAAGCACAGCACCAGTGGTGGCTCCGGCCACGAACAACTCAGGCCTTCCGGATGAGGTAGGCGTTTACATCTTGATGAAGGGCGTGATGACCGAAGTGGAACCCGAAGTCGTGGGATGGCAGACTGGCGGAGTGAGGAAGAGCATCGCCACTCAGGGTCTAGCCAAAGGCCATACAAACGGCAAGGTGATGAAGCCAAAGAGCGCGATTCAGGCTGTCAACCCTTTTGAATTCATTATCAAGGCACCGGAGGGAACGTCTGCGACGGAGTATCAGCTTCTGAAATTGGATGAAAAAGGAAACCGTCGCGAATTTCGTGCCAGCACCGGTGGCATTATCCACGCGTCAGGAGGAGCAGAGAAGAATGCGCTGGAGTTCACTCCAGAAAAGGTTGCTCCCGCACGTGGCGCATAAAACTGGCTGATCTGAAGAAAGGCGAGTATGGATTCTTGCCTCCGGGAGTGTCTTCTCAGAGCATTTCATCGTCAGGGAAGATCTATACGTTCGGAGTCATGGAGTAAAGAAACAGCAAGATGGGTCGGACAAGAGTGCCCGACCCACACAATCTGTACCCAAGAGCCAACAGCCGAGAGCTGCCTTTAGTACTTGGGCATCTTGGGATCCACCCGGTCCGCCCAGGCCAGAATCCCGCCAGCGAGATTGTGGACCTTCTTGAATCCCGACTGCCGCAGAAAGTTAACGGCTTTCGCGCTGCGGACGCCGGAGCGGCAGTGGGCCACGATCTCTTTGCTGGTATCGAGTTCGTTGACGCGGTTGGGCAGATCGCCGAGCGGAATCAGATGTCCGTTGAGGTTGCAGATCTGGTATTCGTGCGGCTCGCGAACGTCAAGGATGTAAAGATCGTCGCCGCGATCGAGCCGTTTCTTCAGTTCTTCCACCTGCATTTCCGATGCGGTCACTTCCGCCTCGACCTCCTCGCCGCGAATTCCGCAGAATTCCTGATAGTCAATGAGCTTCGTTACAGTAGGGTTCTTGCCGCATGCCGGGCAATCAGGATTCTTCCGCAGCTTGAGCTCGCGGAACTTCATGCCGAGCGCGTCGATCAGGAGCAAACGGCCAATCAGCGGATCGCCGGATCCGAGGATCAGCTTGATCGCTTCGGTTGCCTGAATCACGCCCACGAGACCCGGCAGAATTCCCAGCACGCCGCCTTCCGCGCATGAGGGGACCAATCCGGGCGGTGGCGGCTCAGGATACAGGCAGC
>Ga0075425_100005784_pt1 | contig 12892 bp, 12 predicted proteins | sample SoiMethybrSBSTD4_FD_75300 | JGI IMG/M metagenome (GOLD analysis project Ga0075425, IMG submission 75300) | Bulk soil microbial communities from a Populus tree surrounding site in Tennessee, USA - Soil MetaG P. TD hybrid SBSTD4 | ecosystem: Environmental > Terrestrial > Soil > Tree plantation...
TGGTGATTGATACCCCATGGCTGTCAAGCCATTCGGTGGCTTGTGCATAGAGCGTTTGAAGTCGATCGGCGTTGTTTATTAGCCATTGCACCACGAGTCCGAATCCCCAGACTATCAGAAAAACCAGAATTGCGATGATAGCGAGGGTCGCAACGATCGTGACGACGAGCGCCAGCAGCTTTGGAATTCGGTTCTGAAGCGTACTTTGAAGGGGCCATGCAATCGCGATGGTGAATAGAGCAAATGTCACGGGCGCCACAATGGCTCGGGAATAGTACAGGGCAGCGAGAGTAACTATCGAAGTGGTCAGCAAAAGCGATATTCGTACGACACCATCATGCTTCATGGGCCAAAACTCAGAAGGCGAAGGTCACGATTAAAAAATGCAGCATCGGATCGAAACCAGGCGCTACCGTCCGTTATTACCGGCGTGCGGAAACTCTGCGGAAGGGATCGTCGTGCGGTACAGGAGCCATACGCTGAAAGCGAGAACGGCAACCTCAACGAACATGGTAAGGAGGAGGGCCATCAACCCGGCTATGTCGGCTGCGGATACCCAACTTGCCGGACCCCCTGTCGTTTGGACAACCGGAATTCCCGCCTGTGGTGCGCGAAGAAAATAAATCAGAAGTTGTCCAATCTCGAAAAGCATGACCAGCATCGAGAAGACGATCCCGATGGTGCCCGCCTTGATACCGGTCCATACCGTCCGCTGAACGGCAGATTCTGCAGGTCGTCGGTCAGGATCGGCCAGACGCACAGCAAGCCGCGTGTAGCGATAAGACCACATCGTTGTGAATGCGAGCACCAGAAGGCCCGCAATCGACAAGTATTCGATCAAGGGAAAGCCAGCGCGCGTACCCGGGGTCGAATTTCGGCCAAAAACCAGCGCGTAGATCGTGAGCGCCAACGGGATTGCGCCGACTGCAACCTGCATCCAGAAGCCAAGCCATCCAAGGCGCGAAAATGAGTGGGAAAGACTGTCATTCCTCGACGGCCTGAACGCTTTTTGAAACATTTGAAGCATGTCGGAATTTCCTCAACGCATTGGCCAGTCCACGCTATGTTACCGAATGGCACCGACCAAGTGTCGTTGGCCTTTGGGGGCAATCGTGTCCCGCCGGTGATTGCGGCTAGCTTATTGGCCCATGTTTTGAGTAGGGGAGGCTGTGGGTGACCGAGCCGGATCCAGGACGAACTCAAACTCGCAGCCATTCGCGGAAATGGGTGAGGTACACGATTACGCTGTTCCTGATCGGCGCTGTGGTCGTAACGGGTGCGTTGGCATTTCATTCGCGCGATGCATGGTGGCAAAAATATCTGAGCTTCGTGGCCCGGCCGTAACCTGCAGGAATCCTTATCTCGGGTTGCAGGCTTACAGCGGCGGCGGTCAGCTGGTTGGAGAAACTTGTGCAGGATCTGGTTCGAGAAGCGAGCACACCGAAGGTAAGCCAAATTTTCCTGTCCAGATCTTTCGGCTGGCTGGCTAGGGCAATTTGGACTCTGTGCCTGGTTCTAATCGCCGCCTGGTGCACCCTGGCCATCTATTATTCGAACCTCCCTTGGGCGGGGTTGCGCCTTGCCTTGGCGGCTTGCTTTGCCGCCGCGGCGATATGGGTGCTTTGGTTGTCAGGTTTGCGGCGCAAGTTGCCGGTCTTCATTGTGCTTTGTTTCGGCGTCGTCGTGTGGTGGCTATCAATTTCCCCCTCCCACGATCGACCATGGCGACCGGAGGTTGCCGTGATGCCAAGGGCAATCGTCGACGGCGACCGCGTGCGCATCACCGGTGTCCGCAACTTCGACTATCGGAGCGTGAATGATTTCACCGTGCGGTACGAGGACCGCGAGGTGCAGCTTTCGCACCTGACCGGCCTCGATTTTTTCGTGTCCTACTGGAGCGAAGGGGTGGTCGGACATACCTTCCTAAGCTTCATCTTCGACAACGCCCCGCCGCTGAGCATCTCCATCGAGACGCGGCCGGAGGTGGGCGAAGGCTTTGATCCCGTTGCTTCTCTCTTCAAGCAATTCGAGCTGATTTACGTGGTCGGTGATGAGCGTGACCTTGTGCGGGTGCGCACCAATTATCGAAAGGAGACGGTTTACCTCTATCGCCTCAATTCATCGCTCCGCGACGTACGCCGGCTGCTGATGGTCTACCTCGAGCGCATTAACGAACTCGCCGATCGACCGGAGTTCTATCATCTGCTGAGCAACAGCTGCACGATCAACATCGTCCGTTACGCGAATGCTGCCGGCCGGACCGGGCGCTTTGATATCCGGCATCTGCTCAACGGTCTTGTCGACAGCTATCTCTACCATTCGGGCCGAGTAGACACGACGTTGCCATTTGATGAACTCCGCCGGCGCTCACTCATCAACGAGGCCGCGCAGGCTGCCGACGACGCACCCGATTTTTCGGAACGGATTCGTGCAGGATTGCCGACGATGGCACGTTGAGCAATCGATGCGGTCGTCAAACGAGTGCGGACTTCGAACGAAGCCTTTGCTATCGTGCTCAAATGATGCCCAGCAGCCAAAACGATAGTCGCCGTGTAGTCGCCTTTCTCGTTTTGATGTCCGTATCGATCATCAGCCTATTTTTGTTGCCGCCGATAACCCAGAATCAGAACTATCACGATTTCGCCGATCAGCGAACGATCCTCGGCGTACCGCATTTCTGGAACGTCGTTTCAAACCTGCCGTTCATTGCGGTCGGAGCAGCGGGGCTGTGGCAATCCCGTCGAGATCCGGCAATCGCTTTGCTTTTCCTGGGGATCCTGATGACCGGCTTTGGCTCGGCCTACTATCACCTTGATCCAAATGATCGCACCCTCTTCTGGGACAGGTTGCCGATGAGCATAGGCTTCATGGCCATTCTTGCGATCGCGATCGAAGAGCGGCTGGACACAAGAGCGGGATCCATTCTGCTGTGGCCGTTGATCGCCGTAGGCGTATTCAGCCTCTTGCTGTGGCGATGGACCGGAGACCTGCGGCTATATGGTTGGGTGCAGTTCTTTCCCTGCGCGGTAGTGCCGGCACTCTTTCTTCTTTTCCCGCCCAAATACAGCGGTACATCCTATTGGCTCATTGCCGCGGCGTTGTATGCGCTTGCAAAGTTGTTCGAGTTCTACGACAAGGCAATTTATTCTTTCGGCTCGATTTTGAGCGGACATACGCTCAAACACATCGCTGTGGCAGCCGCTTGTTTCGCCATTTTGCGATATTTTCAGAAGCGAAAGCCGATCCACACTGAAGCTGAAGATCAGTCGTGGCCGTATGGCGGCGCGCGCGTGTGATCTGGTTGCGTTCCATTGCAAGCGTGTGAAATTACCTCAAGTCCTCCCGTCACGCGCTCGATGTGTTGATTTCCGTCTCTCCGAGTCCTAGCATTTTTGTCGGTTGAATGCTTGCGGTCCGGATTGCTGACGATGGCAACTGATCGGCCCCGTTTCAAATTACCAAGTGGTTTTATCTCGCTGTCGGTGCTTCTCACATTCCTTTGGTTCGCGGCGAATTCATCTTTCGCAATTGAAGCACTTTTAACTGGCGCACTAATATCGGCGGCGCTGGCCTACATATTCACACGCAAGCCCGGCGCGTGGCGCGATATCCGCGTCTCTCCCCAACGCGCATATCATTTCGTTCTCTATACAGGGATTTTCCTGGTCGAGCTTGTCCGTGCGAATATCAATGTGATGCGCTACGTCTTTGCGCCGCGCATCGACATCAAGCCCGGCATCGTCAGGATCAAGACCAAACTCACGACTCCGGTGGGGCGTTTGGCGCTGGCGAACTCCATCGCACTGACGCCCGGATCGCTCGTCATCGACATCGAGGGCGACAGTCTCTTTATTCACTGGCTCAACATCAAAACAACAGATCCTGACGAAGCAACCCGCGCTATCGCGGGCGCATTCGAGGAACATTTGGAGAAGACCTTTGGCTGAAGAAATCCTCATTGTCGCGGCAATTCTGATCTTTCTCGGCGTGGCGCTCAGCGTGCTGCGTCTGATTCTCGGCCGCACTGTGATAGATCGGGTTGCGGCGGTCGATACGCTGACCGTCGTGTCCATTTCCCTGATTGCGCTCTATGCGCATGTTGCCGGCCGCTCCATCTATCTGGATGTCGCGCTGGTTTATGGCGTTCTGAGCTTTTTGGCCGTCCTCGCCATTGCCCGCTATCTGGAGCAAGGTCTGTAACAATATGCTTGAGCTTTTCGTCTACCTGTTGTGCGGCAGCATTCTTGTGAGCGGCATTCTCGCCGTCAGCCTTGACAGCACTCTGGCGGCGGCAGTCAGCGGAGGGCTAGCCAGTCTTTTCGCCGCGGTCTGCTACGTCCTGCTGGGAGCACCGGATGTCGCGATGACGGAAGCGTCGATCGGCTCCGGCCTGTCGCTACTCATATTCCTCTATGCAATCCGCAGGACGACAGAGAAAGCACCATGATGGAATTGATCGGAAGCATTCTGGTTCTGCTTGGCGCGGTCTTCCACTTTTCAGCAGGGCTCGGGATGCTGCGCATGCCCGACGCGTATACCCGCATGCAGGCGGGCACCAAGGCTTCCACGCTCGGCAACACCCTCGTTCTCGCGGGCCTAGCGATCTATCACCCGGGATGGGGCCTGAAGCTTTTAATCATCGTCTATTTCGTGCTGATGACGAATCCGGTCTCCTCGCACGCGCTGGCCCGGGCAGCGCATGGCATCCGGATTCCAATGGCAGGCGATACAGGGATAGATGCGCTGCGCGACGCGCGGCAAAAATCCGGAGGTGGCACATGATCCGCCGCCTCTTCATCGTCGTCGCCATAGTTTCGTTTGGGCTTGTTTTCGCAAGTCTTGCAATCGGCTACACGGAACAGCAGGCGCTACGGCCATTGGCGGAAAGCTATGTCAGGCTCGTCCCGCAGTCCCTCGGTGCACCGAACGTCATTACTGGCATCCTGCTGACCTACCGCGGCTTCGACACGCTCGGGGAGGTCGCCGTTCTGTTCATGGTGGCGGCGAGCGTCGGCCTCGTGCTGGGTGGGGGACGCTCGCCGCGCAGCGCGTCCTTCGAGGGTTATCCCGACGACGCCCGAACGTCATCGGAAATCGTGCGAAGTGGAACTGAAATTCTCGTCCCGCTTATTTCCATCTTCGCGGTTTACATCATCATGAATGGTCATCTGTCCGCGGGCGGCGGCTTCCAGGGTGGCGCCGTAATTGCCTCTGGCGTTCTGCTGATGCTGCTGGCCTATCCGCAATACCAGCCTAATCTCGAATTTTTCAGCGTCACCGAGTCCGTTGCCGGGGCGCTCTTCGTGCTTGCGGGCATTGCTGGACTGATTGTGGCGGGCGGTTTTCTGGATAACCGCATACTTCCGCTCGGACAGTTTGGTGCGTTCTTTAGCGCTGGCGCCATCCCTCTCTTGTCGGTACTTCTGGGCATCAAGGTCGGCTGTGAGCTCAGCGTCATCCTGGAAAAATTCCGTCCCTGAAAGCTGTCAGAGAGCCGATTGATGATCTCAAGCATCGTCCTCATAACAGGGCTTTTGCTGATCCTTATCGGGCTTTGGGGTTTGCTCACCCACCGCAATATTTTGCGGATCATTATTGGCTTCTCTCTGATGGGGACCGGTACCCATATTGTTGCCGTCGCAATTGGCTACGTCAGAAACGGCACGGCACCAATCATCGATCGCGCACTGGATCTGTCGGAAGCCACCTCGCGCGCCGTCGATCCGATACCATCTGCGCTTGTGGTCACGGCTATCGTGATCGGTATGGCTGTGACGGCAGTCATGCTTGCCTTTGCTATCCGGCTCTATGATTCCAAGAAGACGCTGTCGATCGACGCCTTCACGGAGTCGAAATGGTAGCCAGTCTTCTTCATCCTCTTAACATCTTCATTGTGGGCCTGGGCGCCGGATTTTTGATGCCGTTGGTCGACCGCCTCGGCAGGTCCTGGGTTGCGGCCGTCTTTATTCTTGCGCTCGCGACCATGACGCTGATCTCTGGCGTTGCCGTATTGACGCTCCTGCAAGGCGCAGCACCGATCGAGATTTTGACGGGCGGAACGAAACCTCCCTATGCGATCAATCTGCGCATGGGTTTTACCGAAAGTATCTTCGCATTCTGCGTCAACCTGGTCGCACTCCTTGGTGCCTCATACGTCGCGCGCGAAAGATACGGAGTATTGCTGCTCTCCCTGCTGCTCGTCATGGGCATCCAGGGCATGGTGATGACCCGTGATCTCTTTAATCTTTTTGTGTTCCTGGAGATTGTCTCTATCGCCACCTACGGCCTTCTCGGATTGCGCGATACGCCGGCAGCATTGTCGGCGACATTCAAATTTCTCATGGCCACGGTGCTGGCATCGACATTCTTTCTGATTGGAACCGTGCTGCTTTATGCGGCAACGGGCATCCTTAACATCGACGATCTAATATCAAATCGCGACGCGATCTCCGGCCCAATTGGCTTCGCCGCACTCATGTTTCTGCTGGCCTGTCTACTGTTGGAGCTGAAGCCATTTCCGGCGAATGGATGGGGCATCGATGTTTATGAAACAGCGCGCAGCGACGTCGCTGCGTTGATCTCGGCCGGCGTTTCAGCCGGCGTCTTCTATGCTCTGCTCAAATTGCTGCCGCTGTTCGACGACCAGCTTGAGATCATTGAAGTCCTCGGTGCAGTGACATTCGTCTTTTCAAACCTCATTGGTCTCCGGCAGACGAAAGCGCAACGCCTCCTCGGCTATTCCTCGGTCGGTCAGGTTGCGCTGCTGATCATCGCCGCTTCCTTGCTCTACCAGCTGAATGCGGAAGATGACGTTTTCCTTGTGGTCGGCGGTCTTTTTGTCAACCACCTGTTCGCGAAGGTCGGACTCTTCTGGCTCGCCGGCTACGTTGGCAAGAAGCGCCTGAAGGACTGGTCAATTCTCGCCGAAAAGCCGGGCGTGATCCTTCTATTCGGAATACTGATCGTTGCAATTTCTGGCCTGCCGCCATTTCCAGGATTCTGGGCGAAGTGGAAACTCGTCATGATCCTGGCCGCCAACGGGCTCAATCTGTGGATCGCAGTTCTGCTGGTCGGCTCGCTCCTGGAAGCGGCCTATATGTTCCGCTGGCTTGGCCTGAGCCTTCAACCGTCCGCCGAGGCGGATACGGCCGTGCGCAGGCCGACCGACCTCCTGCCGGTCGCCGGCATGGCTGTACTACTTGTTATCAGCGGTTATTTTGCCGCCGAACTTGCCGGCCTCTCTGCTCTGTGGGTGTACCTGCCGCCTGTTGCAGGTCTCGCCGTGTACCTGCTCGCCCGGCTGCCCAGTCGCGCGCAAGGCCTAATAACCCTTGTTCTTGTGCTCGCGGGCGGCATCTGGCTCGTCCTCGGTTTGTCTGGCCTGAACTATCTCTTCGCTGTCCTTTTGCTCGCCGGCGGCCTCGTCATGTCGATCGGGTGCCTCGCCCGCACGGACCGGCGTCCCGGCTTCTATCCGCTGCTGGCCACCATGCTGCTGTCATTGCCGGCGCTCGCAAGCGCTACGACAAGCCTTGAGTTCATTTTCATTTGGGAACTGATCACACTGTCTTCTTATTTCCTGATACTGCGAAGATCCGAAGCCGCACCGCATGCGCTGAAGTACCTGCTGTTCTCGCTTGCCGCAGCCTTCTTCCTGCTGTGCGGTTTCGCGGTGTTGCAAGCGCAGACCAATAGCGTGTCGCTGTCGGCGCTGCGCTTGGCGGGTCCAGACAGCGTTCCGGTCTTCGTGCTGCTGGCCATCGGGCTCCTGATCAAGGCCGGTGCCGTCGGCGTCCACGTCTGGCTGCCAGACGCCTATGCGCAAGCCGATGACGACGTGTCCGCCCTGCTTTCGGCCGTCATCAGCAAGGTGGCCATCTTCGGATTGCTGGTCGGAACCTATGTCGCGATCCGTTCCGAGGTGAGCCTTAATCTGGCACTGGTCCTCGGCTGGATCGGCATGCTGACCACGCTGGCCGGCGCGATGCTGGCCGTACGCCAGGAAGACATGAAGCGAATGCTCGCCTATTCGAGCATGAGTCAGCTTGGCTACATTGTTGCCGCGATCGCGCTGATGAGCCATCTGGGCTGGGTCACGGCGCTGTATCTTGTGGCCAATCATCTCTTGGTGAAAGGCATCTTGTTTCTCGTCGCCGCTGGCGTGATCGTCCGAACCGGCACGTGTCAACTTGCCGATCTGGGCGGGCTTGCCCGCTCGATGCCTCTCACATTCGTCGCCGCGGCCATCGCCATTGTTGCGATGTCGGGGTTACCCCCGCTTGCGGGCTTCGGCGGAAAGTGGTTGCTGCTGAGCGCGATGATGGAGAAAAGTTGGTACGGGCCGGCCTTGATGACGCTGCTGGCGACTTTTGTTGGCTTCCTCTACATGGCACGTTTTATCCAGGCGATCTTTTTTGAGTCTAACAAGGCCAGGCGTCACAGCGTGATGGAAGCACCACTCCTCTTTCTGATACCGCAATATCTTCTGGTCGCAGGCATCTTGGTGATGTCTTTTTTTCCGAAGCTTCTGATCGAGCCGGTCTCTCAGGCGATCGATCCGCAATTTGCTTCGACGCTGGTGTGGCAGGGCATGTCGCTGGAGATGATCTACGGCTATTGGAATCCTCTCCCGGTCATGGCGTTTGCAGTGATCGTTTCGGCGATAGTGTTTGGATTGTTCTGGTCGATACGACGGGCTGGCTGGCTTTCTTCCGGCGCCACGCCTGTCGGCCTGCATCATTTCTTCGTGAAAGTCTTCGCTACTTTGACGCCGCCAATCGCCACGGCACTCTGGGGCGGCCTGACCGCTGCCACAACGTCGCTCGCGCAACGCTCGCGGACGCTCTACACAGGCAACGGCCAGACATACAGCTTGTACATCCTGTATTACTTTCTTGTTTTGTACATCGCCGGTGGAGGCGTTCGTTAGCTAAAACGATCCGAGCGTCGAACCTAAAAATATCACGGCGACCAAGGCCAAAATCGGACCCACAATATTGGCCATGACCATATCGAAATAACTCTTGCGGTGCGTTGATCCACACACAGCGAGCAGCGTCACGACGGCGCCATTGTGAGGCAGGCTGTCAAGCGTTCCTGAGCCAATCACAGCGATACGATGCATCAATGCCGGATCTATTCCGGTCTCGGACGCAAGACGCAAATATGTCCCGCCAAGCGCATCGAGGGCGATGGTCAAGCCGCCGGACGCAGATCCGGTCAAGGCGGCAAGAACATTCGTGGCGATAGCGAGTGAAACTAGTGGCCCTCCGGCGATCGAGAGCACCCAGTCCCGCACCATCGCAAATGCGGGGAGCGCGGCAACGACCGCGCCGAATCCGACCAGGCTCGCGACGGCAAAAATAGGCAGCACGGCCGCATTCGCGCCCGCATCCATGCTGGCCCGCAGATCGGGGAGGCGTTGCCAGTTGATCACTATGAGCGTGGCGCTGGCGCCAGCGAGCGCAACCGCAACCGACCACACTCCTGCGACCGCGGCAAGCGACGTGCCGCCCCAGCGCTCTTCAGCCAGGAACGAGAAATCGAGACGCGACAAGATGAAGATTGACATTAGCAGGTTGAACGCAACGACCACCAAAAGGGGAAGAATTGCCATGCCGACCGACGGTGTCGTGTCGGCATGCTTCCCATGCGCAATCTCGGCGGGATCGAATTCGTGCGCAGCCGTGGCGCGTTCGCGGATGAACTGATCGTCCGCGACCTGCTTGGGCATCATGTCGGCTGCGCCCCCGAATCCTTCGCCGGACCTGCGCGCCAAAGCTTCCGCGCGACCAAGCCACCACAGCCCGAATGCCAGCATGATTGCCGATGCAATAATTCCCAATCCCGGCGCCGCAAACGGCGTGGTGCCAAAAAACGGCATCGGAATCGTGTTCTGGATCGCGGGCGTTCCCGGCATTGCCGACATGGTGAAAGTGGACGTTCCAAGGGCAATCGCTGCCGGCATCAGCCGCTGCGGTATGTTGGCTGCCTGGAATAGCGCGCGGGCCATCGGCGCGAGCACAAAAAAGGCGACGAAAAGACTCACGCCGCCGTAGGTGACAAGTGCGCCAGCCAGCACAACCGCCAGAATTGCGCGCTGGTGCCCAAGCTTTTCACTCATGAAATTGGCGATGGTTTGCACGGATCCGCTGTCGTCCATGAGTTTTCCGAACAGGGCGCCGAGCAGGAATATCGGGAAGAATTGCGCGACGAATTGCGCCGCGCTGCCCATGAAAGTCTGGGTCCAATGGGCAAGAAGGGGTTCCCTCGCGGCGGCGGCCGCCACCAAGGCAACAGCCGGGGAGAGGAGAAGCACGCTCCAGCCTCGAAAAGAAAGCCAGATAAGAAGTCCGAGCGCAGCCAATATACCGGCGAGACCCATTGCATCAGACCTGCTGCAGCAGAACATCAAGGTCGATAGAGGATTGCTTACCTACGTTTCCTGCGTGGGTACTGAGGAAAGATTCGGCTGAACGTCGTCCTTCATCGCGCAACATGCATAGAAAGTCCCATTCGGCATTGAATTTGGACGATGCCCCAAGCGTGGGAAGCACTGAGCTTGCGATCAGATGAATGCGCATGTGAGCCCATTGCGCGCCCTCGCTGCTTCCTGGATCCGCGACTTGCCGTAGTAGGGCGATCATGCGCAGCTCCTTGAGCAGCGTTGCGTTAAACGAGACCTCGTTCAATCGATCGAGAATTTCGCGCGCTGATCGTGGAGTACCTGGGCGTTCCACGGGATTGACAGCTACAAGAAGTGTGTCTCGCGACTTGCATTCGCGGACGAGGGGCGTGATTGTCGGATTGCCGGAATAGCCGCCATCCCAATAGGGCTCTCCTTCGATTTCGATGGCCTGGAACAGCGTCGGCAGACAGGCCGTCGCCAGAAGGACGTCGGGCGTAATCTCGGCGTTGCGAAAGACGCGTCCGCGACCCGTTCGAACGTTGGTGGCTGTTACAAACAATCGGATCGGAGCTCGCTTTACCTGATCGAAGTCAACCGAATCGGCGAGGACATCGCGCAGCGGATTGGTGCCGCGCGGGGCCAGGTCGTAGGGAGAGAAAACCCGGCTGGCCAGGTCGAAAGCGAGATAGAATGGCGATGTGTCGAGCGTCCAGCGGCCGAGCATGATATCCAGCGGACTGCGCCGAATGGGGCTAAACCGCGCCGAGTGAGAAACACGTTTCCAGAAGGCATCGAGCGCAGACCTAGCGCCTTCGGGTCCACCCGCGGTAAATCCGGCGACTAACACGGCACCATTCATTGCTCCTGCGGAAGTGCCCGATATGCCATCGATGCGCAGCCACGGTTCTTCCAGGAGGCGGTCCAGCACACCCCACGTGAAGGCGCCGTGAGACCCGCCTCCCTGCAATGCAAGGTCTACGAGCACTGGATCACGATCGGATCTCGGTTGTTTCACTATCGTAACCTCGTATTCGACGCGCTATCGGCCGACTGACGGCGTTGCGCTAGTGCACCGGTGCGAGCTTCGCATCCGAGCGAACTTCTTTTCCGCGGAACCAGGCCACATACAGTGTCGGAAGGAAAACAAGCGTAAGGATTGTTCCGACAAGCAACCCTCCCATGATGGCGAAGGCCATCGGTCCCCAGAACACCGTTGGCGCGATCGGAATCATGCCGAGAACCGTTGAGATCGCCGTCAGCATGATCGGGCGGAAACGGGTGCTGCTCGCGTCGACCGTCGCTTGCCAGATGTCCTTGCCCTGACTTCTTTCAGCTTCAATTTGGCCGATGAGGATCACGGCGTTCTTGGTGATCATGCCGAGCAGCGCCAGAATGCCGAGGATGGCGACGAAGCCAAGCGGCTTGCCGGACAATAGCAGGGCCCCCACGACGCCGATCAGTCCGAGCGGCCCAACGCTCAGAACGATAAACAGACGGGAGAAGCTTCGCAGCTGCACCATCAGAACGGTGAACATGATCAGGAGCATGGCTGGCACGACGGCAACCACCGAAGCCTGTGCCTTCGCGCTGTCCTCCACGACGCCTCCCAGCGCAATCCGGTAGGGCCGCGGCAGAGTCTTGTTCAGCTCCGCGATCGACGGCGCCAATGCGTCAACGACCGTTGCAGGGAGCACCGCCGCTTTGACGTCGGCCTGCACTGTCAGTGTCGGAACGCGGTCACGACGCCAGATCAGGGGCTGCTCCTGGTCATAGGTGAACGATGCAAATTGGCTCAGCGGCACGGTTCGTCCGTTCGCAAGCGGGACCTGGATGGACCTCAGCGTATCGAGCGAGATTCGTTCTTCATCGGTCGCGCGCGTAATCACGTCGACCAGATAGATGTCGTCGCGTACCTGCGTGATGGCGCTGCCCGAAATGACTGTATTGAGCACGCTCGCGAGCGCTTGTGAGCTTAGCCCCAGCAGACGTGCCTCGTTCTGGTCGATCTGGATTCGCACCTGTCGTGCTGGCTCGAACCAGTCGTAGTTGACGTGCACCACCTGCTGATTTGTTGCGACAGTCTGGGCCAGCTTCAGGGCAATGTCTCGCACCTGGGCGATGTCCGGCCCACTGATGCGATACTGAAGCGGCCATCCGACCGGCGGGCCCAGCTCAAGCGTGGAGACGCGGCTGACAAGGTTGGGGAATTCGTCGGCCAGAACCTTTTCAAGCTTCTGCCGCAGCCGTTCGCGCGCGGGCACGTTCTTGGCGACGACGACAGCCTGGCTGAAGAAGTTGTTCGGAAGCTGGACGTTCAGCGGCAGATAGAATCGGATGGCGCCGCGCCCCACGTTGGTGTTCCAGCGTGCGACGTCAGGGTCACCCTTGAGGACATCGTCCAGCCGGCGCGCCAGGGTTTCACTAGCAAAAATCGAAGCATTTTGCGGCAGCGTCATGTCGACGAGCAGTTCGGGCCGGTCCGAT
>Ga0075425_100005786_pt1 | contig 12891 bp, 11 predicted proteins | sample SoiMethybrSBSTD4_FD_75300 | JGI IMG/M metagenome (GOLD analysis project Ga0075425, IMG submission 75300) | Bulk soil microbial communities from a Populus tree surrounding site in Tennessee, USA - Soil MetaG P. TD hybrid SBSTD4 | ecosystem: Environmental > Terrestrial > Soil > Tree plantation...
GATTCGGGGGAGCGGTCATGGGGACAGCGATACCGGTGAAGAGGAGGTTAGGGGCGGCGGATCTGCGCAAGCGCGCGTGCGCGTCGCAGGATAGCGATCAAGCGCGTCGGCTACTGGCCTTGGCTGCGGTTTTGGAGGGGCAGAGCCGCGGGGCTGCGGCGCGGATCGGGGGAATGGATCGTCAGACCCTGCGCGACTGGGTGCACGCCTACAACGCGAAAGGGTCCAATGGTCTGATCAACGCAGCCTCGCCGGGGCGGCCGCCGAAGTTGAAGGCGCAGAAGGAGAAGCTGCGCCCAATAATCGTGGCTGGCCCGGATCCGGCGAAAGACGGCGTGGTGCGTTGGCGCTGCAGTGTATTTGCGCCAGAACTTCCTCTCCAACCGCGTGTTCGCGAGCTATGAGGCCATTCTCGACGCCTGCCAGCACGCCTGGTGCAGCCTCACTGCCGAGGCCGGACGCATCGCCTCCATTGGCACTCGCGACTGGGCCATGATGCGTCAATATTTATGAAGGCTAGTATTAAGTGCAAAAAAGGGCTGGTTAAGAGTCTGCACCCCAGCAAGCAAAATCAATGAGGTTTGGCACTTTCGTCGCGGATTTTAAGGCGTAGAAAGGCGCCTTAAAGCGCTGGTTTCGTAGCGGATTGCCAAACCGAAAACCGGCGGGCGTGCTGTCCGGACCTCGTGCTGGGCCGGCCTCATCTGGGCTTCACGCAAAGTTTTCCGGCGCGTCATCGAACGTCCGCATGGCAGAGATTGCGGAAGTCCGTCCGCTGCATCGGTCCTACGCCTCTTCAGATTGGAAAGATGGGCCGCTACACCCCTGTAAGCAGACATCAACTGGAGGATGTGCGAGTCTCTCGGTCAAGGCAAATTTCCGGGCGCTAAGGTCCGAGACCGACGCTAGAGTCGTCGTTCCTAATGGGAGGGAAGTGATGCACTCGCCCGCAAGGGCATCGGCTGGCGTGATCGACCCAGTACAACCTCAGAGCATTGCACCCGTGAACCGCCTATTCTGCCGCCTGCGCTGTCGTCCTTCCGGTCCTAAATTGTGACATGAGCTGCTGCCACTCGGCACGTGCAGCGGCGACCGCCGGCACCTTGACGTGGCCAAAGCCGCGGATCTTCTCAGGCACGGCCGCGATGGCCACGGCGTGCGCGTGATTGCCCGCGGAGAGCCGCGACGCGAGTTCGTCGACAATCGTCTCGTAGTCAGCGATCAGCGCCCGCTCGGTGCGCCGCTCCTCGGTCAAGCCAAAGGGATCCCACGCCTTGCCCCGCAGCCATTTCAGTCGGGCGAGCCATCCAAGCACTGGAAAGATCCACGGCCCGAACGTTATCTTGCGTACCTGTCCCGATTTCGAATCGCGGCGCGCTAGGAGTGGCGGCGCGAGCATCACCTCAATCCGCCCGAGGTTGTCGAACTGCGCGGCGAGCCGCTCGCGGAACTGAGGCTCCGAGTACAACCTTGCAACCTCGTACTCGTCTTTGTAGGCCATCAACTTGAAGAGATTGCGCGCAACCGTCGTAGCAAGCCCTGTCAAACCTGCCGTGCGCTCGGCTTCGGCGCTCGCGATCCGTCGCACCACGGCCTCGTAGCGCGCTGCGTAGTTCGCATCCTGGTACTTGGTCAGCTCAGCCGTACGATGGATGATCAGCGCCTCGAGCGTCTCCGCAGTCTGGTCTGTGGCGGATGCGACGATCGCCGCGACGGCCGCCGGGTTGAAGGCTGTCCGCCGGCCCCATTCGAACGCGGCCTTGTTGCTCTCGATGGCGTGCCCGTTGAGCTCTATCGCTTGCATCAAGGCCAACGAGGAGATCGGTAGAAGCCCCCTCTGGTAAGCGTAGCCGAGCATGAACATGTTGCTCATGATGCTGTCGCCGAGAAGCGCCGTGGCAAGCCGCGATGCATCGATCAAATCGGCCTTGCCGGAACCGACCTCCTCTCGGATGCGACGCTCGATCGAATCCGCGGGGAAGCTCAAGTCCGGGTTCATCGCGAACTGACCGGTGATCGCTTGATGCGTGTTGACAAGCACGTGTGTGCGCGCTGGATCGATCGTCGCGAGCGCCAGATCGCCACTGGTTACAAGGCTGTCGCAGCCCATGATGAGATCAGCCGCACCCATTGACAGCCGCGCCGGTCCGAGCTGGTCGTCGCCCGCAGCGATGCGCACGTGGCTCGTCACCGCACCGCCTTTCTGCGCCATTCCGAACTGGTCGATGGTCGAGAACGCTTTGCCCTCGAGGTGCGCGCCCATCGTCAAGAGCGCCGCGATTGTCACGACGCCCGTACCGCCGATCCCCGCGATCAGGATGTTGTAGGCGCCGTCTGCGGGAATGGCAGCGAGTGTCGGCTCCGGCAGTAGCGAGAGCACCCGCGGAATCTCCTTCTGTCCGGCGAGGCGCTTCGGCTTAGCACCGATCACGTTGACGAAGCTTGGGCAGAACCCCTCCGCACATGAGTAATCCTTGTTGCAAGAGGATTGATCGATCTGGCGTTTCCGCCCGTATTCGGTCTCGAGTGGCAGCACAGATAGGCAGTTGGACGTCTTCGAGCAGTCGCCACAGCCCTCGCAGACGCGTGGGTTGATGAACAAGCGCTGTGCCGGATCCACCATGTGGCCCTTCTTCCGCCGGCGCCGCTTCTCAGCTGCGCACATCTGGTCGTAGATGAGGATGCTGACGCCTTTCACCTCACGAAGCCGCTTCTGCACCCAGTCAAGGCGGTGCCGAGGCTCGATCGTGGTGTTCGGCGGAAACACCGCGTCGGCCGAGTACTTCTTCGGATCGTCCGTCACAACGACGATCTCTTGCACGCCTTCGGCCGCCATCTGCTGCGCGATCGACATCGGCGTGATGGTGCCGTCGTGGCGCTGTCCACCGGTCATCGCGACCGCGTCGTTGAAAAGAATCTTGTAGGTGATGTTGACGCCCGCGGCGATACAGGCGCGGATCGCAAGCAAGCCCGAATGGAAGTACGTGCCGTCGCCGAGGTTCTGGAACACGTGCGTCGTCGACGTGAAGAGCGCTTGCCCGATCCAGTTGGCGCCCTCGCCGCCCATGTGGGTGTGGGTGAACACATTGCGATTCATGTACGTCGACATGTAATGACAGCCGACGCCACCGTGCGCGCGGCTGCCGTCTGGCACCTTCGTCGAAGTGTTATGCGGGCAGCCTGAGCAGAAGTAGGGCAGGCGCGCGATGGCGAGCCGCTCTCTCTCGGCGCTACGTTGAGCCTTCTTTCCTAGGAACGCGATGCGCCCCTTGATCCGGTCGGACGTATAGAAATGCGCGATCCGGCCTGCGAGCGCCCTGGTTACTTCCTCCGATCCGAACTCGCCGACCTCCGGCAGGAGCAGCGCGCCCGTCTCGTCCGTGCGCCCGACGACGCGCGGGCGCCGGCTTTCCGGAAGGTCGAACAGTGCGTCTTTGACACCCACCTCAATCAGTCGGCGCTTTTCCTCGATGACGAACACCTCCTCGAGGCCGTCGGCGAATGTGCGCACTGTCTCAGTATCGAGCGGATAGGGCATGCCGATCTTGAGCATGCTGATGCCGAGCTCCGCTGCCTGAGCCTTGCCCAATCCCATCTCGGACAGCGCCTGCAGCGTATCCATCGCCGCCTTGCCCGCCGCGACGATGCCGTAGCGCCGCTGTCGCCCGTCGATGATGCGCATGTTGATTGCATTTGCCCGTGCGAACGCCATGGCCGCGGGAAGCTTTGCACGCCGGAGCCGCGGCTCCTGCGATACCCACGTGTCACCGGCGCGGATGTGCACGCCGTCCGGTGGGAACTCGAAATTGGGTGCGATCAGCCGGACTCGCTCTGGGTTGCCATCGACCGCGGCTGCCGCGTCGACCGTGTCAGACGTCAGCTTGAAGCCCACCCACGCTCCGGAGAAGCGCGACATACCCCAACCGAAGATGCCGAAATCCAACACCTCCTGCACCGTCGCCGGATAAAGGATGGGCATGCACAGATCCGCGAACATCGTCTCGGAGGCCGCCGGCACGTCAGTCGACTTCATTGCCGGGTCGTCACCGACGGCCGCCAACACGCCGCCGAGCCTTGCGGTGCCGGCCAAGTTCGCATGCCTGATCGCATCGACGGAGCGGTCGAGCCCCGGTCCCTTGCCGTACCACATAGCGGCAACCCCGTCGTACTTGCCGCCCGGATACATGGCCGCCTGCTGCGTGCCCCAGCACGCCGTCGCCGCAAGATCCTCGTTGATGGCGGCGTGGAAGAAGACCTTGTGGGCCTCGAGTTCCTTCGTTGCGCGCCACGACTCCTTGTCGACGTTGTGCATCGGCGAACCGCGATAGCCCGTGATGTAGGCCGCCGTATTGTGGCGCGCTGCCTCATCGCGCCAGAGCTGGTTCATAGCGAGACGGATCAGCGCCTGGCTGCCGGTGAGATAGATGATGCCGGTCTTCAGGCGGTACTTGTCGTCGAGGGTAACCTCTCGCAACATTCGCAACCTCCGCGCGGCAAAAACGCACCGGAAGCTGAGCACGCCCCGGCGGTCGCCTATAGTTTGGTGATTAGGATACACGTGCTTGCAGAGATGTGCGAGGCCGAGGCTCGCCTGTGCCGCGAGCAGGCCGCGTCGCTCCTATTGTGCGGATCCAAGCCGGAATCGGTTTAGCCGATTCATCGACCAGACGGCCCATGTCGCTACTGCCTGCAGCGCGTCGATTCCATTGGTACAGCCTACGCCTCTATCGGTTTGCCGGTCGAGACGCAAAGAAAGCCGACATGGGCGTCCCGAGCAATTCTCGGCCGACTCGTTACCAAGCAATGGCCGCGGTAGCCCGGAACCGCACAATGGGAGAAGCTGGAGGACATAGTGGCTGATCAGTCCGTTCGTCTTCAACTGTGGGATTGGTCACCGACCCCCCGTCGCGACCACGAGGAGTGAAGCCGCGGCCACGAAGCGGTGCCGGCAAGGGCTAATTGATTAAGACCTTGAGTTTCTGAACCCGCTGCCTCAACAGATCGAGGGTAAGCTCCTCATCGGGCGTCACCTCCCTCGTGCCAAAGATGTCGCGGCGTACCGCAGCTATGACGTCTTCAGCCACACGCAACTCGACCCGCTCGCACGCCGCGCCATAGTTCGTTGAGCCGGTCCTCGGCTGGTACATCGAATGGGGAATTGAAGCAGCGGAGCATGCCGACATAGGCAACGAGGTTGATCTGGTATTGCTTGGCCAAGTGCCCAATTGAAGCGAGACGGTCGCGCGCGGCTTTCACGTCATCACGCGACGACAGCTTGTCTTGGATTACTGTCTTGCAAAAGGCGACCATCCACTCATGGCGGTTGGGGGCGTCTATCGTGCGAACGATGTAACCCCAAATCAGTCGCTGGGGATCATCGGGAGCAAGGTCTGGCGGATGGCCCCTCTCTCCGCCATCGGGATCGGCACGTCCTGGTCCTTGCAGGACTTGTGGGCCGCCCCGTGGCTGCGTGATGTCGCTCGCCTCGATCGCGCCAGCGTCGTCGACCATCTCAGCGTCATGGCCTTCGTGGTTTGTGCCAGCGCGCTCCTCCTTGGGACGCTCACAAAATCGCTGCAGCGCCGCGGCATCAAGACCGAGTGGGTGTTGGCGGGCACCTTGCCATCGAGGCGTACACGACCCTCGCGACGGAAGCGTGCGGGATGGATCCAGAGGAAGCGCGGGACGCCCACGACGATCCCAAGCGACGCGCGCTGGGAATCCTATTTCGCGAGGAGTATCGGGTCGGTGATCTTCGTGAGCCGCGAGCTAACACGGCGCGCACGGGTGCGGATCGGTGTGTTCGCCGCGTTGCAACTCACGGACGACTTTGTCACCGTCGTATGCGATCCAAGTCAAGGGAAAGATGGCGAGCAATGGCTTCGTCGCTGCGTTGACGAACCGCTCTTCTCGACGCTCTTCCCGAACCTCTCCTAGTGTGCCTAACAGCGCCAAACAAATTCAATCCAGCACGAAGAACTGACCATCCTCAATGAGCCATCCTTCGCGCCGAGCGGTCTCGGACATCTGTGGACCGATGCGATAGCGGGACGAGGAAACAACCACACTATTGATGACGTTGTGACATTTGAATGGTTTCGTTACATTGTTCAGGATCCTCCATACCTGCTGGACCTGTGTTTCCATGGCACCGCATAGCGCCTCATTCCCATCGTTGATGTTCCAGAGGACGGACAGGGCCGAAGCGCCCACCGAACGAAACTCTTCCGGATACAAGGACTTGTCGTGGTGCCAACCAAAATCCCTTTCAGGTACGATGGTCTTCGGATAACGCCCGACGAAATTCAGTAGCAGCATGCCCAAAGTGCCGCGGCCACCGAATGGAAGCATCGTATATGCCTGACGCAAAAAATCGTTAGTCTCGCCAAGATCGCAGTTCAGCGCCGCTTCCACAGTCGTATATTGGTGCCTGATGGGCATATTTCCCACGTGGATGCAGTGCCAGTGCAACGCCGGCAAAGCCACTTCTAAGGCGTTGCTAAATACTGCCATATCATCATGGGTCAACCACAGATGGCTTGACCGGCTCCTCCGTCCCTTTTCGAATCCCATTCATCACCTTCTCAAAACATACAAATTACCGCTTGGGATGACGACAACAGTATGTCGCCTTGTGGCACACAGCGCCATTCGCCAAGGAACCACCGACTTGGTCTGCTGCTGGGGGTAGAGCGGGAGTAATCCGGCGTTGCTAGCCGGGTTGATGGTTCGTCAGCCCGTGGCACTACCCAGAAGACCTCGGAGCGCAGCACTTGCGGCAGCTATCGCGGTGTCATGAGACCTGCCCAGCGCGGCGATGACCGCGGTGGCGCCTCTAAGCGGGGAGGCAACCATCGGGCTGCAGCATCCGCGCTGTCCTCCGGCCGCGTGTGGAAGGCGATGGCCGCAGCCGGAGACCCTCTATGGATGGCATTGATGACCGCCTCGAAGAGCACAAGGCCTTTAGGAGGCAGGCGGACACCAGCCCCGATTCGTCCTGATGAAATGGCGGTGCAGACGGTGGAACGTCAGTTGGCCTCCGCAAACTACAACTGCGTTGTCATCAGCCGGCCGCTCGCGCCTTTTCCTCGTCTCATTTCATGGCAAATGAGCTGACCGCGATAATGGTCGTTCGCGTCATTCCGGGCCTTGATCCGGCGCGTATTCTCATAACCGTCGAGCACAGGGAGCTGAATGTCCATCAGCACGAGATCGGGATGCTCGGTTTCGGTTTGGGCGATGCCCTCGGCGCCGGTCGCGGCCTCGACTACCTCGTAGCCTGCACCCCCCAACGCAAAACGCGCGATCTCCCTCAAGTCGTCCTGATTTTCGGCGACGAGAATGCGATAAGTCATCCAACTTCCCCGGCGGGTTGAGCACGCACAGGAAACTCCATGCGGAAAGTCGAGCCTCTGCCTACGATCGACTCGACCCAGATGCGGCCGCCATGCATTTCGATAATCTCCTTAGCAATCGCTAATCCGAGCCCAGTGCCGCCCTTGGTCCTGGTACTCGTGCTATCCACTTGATGGAACTTGTCGAAGATGCGGTCATGCTCCGCATGGGCGATGCCAGGGCCGGTATCGCTGACGCTCACAACGAAGCTACCATTCTTGGTAGCGGCCGATATGCATACCTCGCCCGCGTCGGTGAATTTGATAGCATTGCCGACCAAATTCAGCAGAACCTGGGTCAGGCGTGGCTCGTCGCCGAGGCCGTAGGGCAGGCCCTTTACCGCGTCAGTCCTGATGGAGATCTTCTTGGCGGAGGCGAGCGACTCGGTGGCCATTCGCACCGTTTCGACCATGCTGCCGAGCGAGTATTCGCCAAGGTTCAATTTGAACTGGCCAGACTCTATCTTGGAAATGTCGATCACGGTGTTGATGAGGTCAAGCAGGTGCTTGCCGTTGGCCTGAACGCACTCGATGATGCTGATCGATTTATCCGGCAGCTCGCCAAACATGCCGTCCCTCAAGAGCTCCGCATAGCCCAGCATGGCGGCGAGTGGGGTTCTTAGCTCATGGCTCATGTTGGCGACGAACTGTGACTTGTGCTGGCTCGCGATCTCGAGGTCGCGACTCTTCTGGGCGATTTCGTTGAAAAGGCGCGCGTTCTCGAGCGCGATCGCCGACTGATCGGCGAAGGCTTGCATCAGGCTCACCACAGCTGGAGGGAACTCTCCAGGCTGTCGCCGCTGCAGGACAAGTGCGCCGAGTGGTGCGCCGGCACTTAGGAGGGGAACGATCAGAGCCGCTCGAACCCCTGCTTCGATGGCTGCATCGCGCAGAGGGTTGCTCGAGCGCCTGACGATGTCGGCGACCTGCAGCGGCTTGGCGCTAGCGATTGCCTCGCCGAGACCCGTCTGTCCTGCCGCGATGTCGAGCTTGCGAAATCTCGTCACCACCTCGTCTTCAAGCCCCGATGTCTCGCCAAGTTCGAACCTGCCCGCCTCCTGCCGATAGTAGAAGATCGAGCCGGCGTCGGTGCCGGAGAGCTCAACGGCGCGGTCGACAATAGTTTTGAGCACCACTTTGAGATCAAGCGTGGAGCTCACCGCACGTCCAACCTCGCCCAAGGCAGTGAGGTCGCGGTTGCGGGCCTGCACCTCCTCGAATAGCCGCGCGTTTTCGATAACGATCACGGCCTGGTCAGCGAAGGTTTCGAGCAGCGCGACCTGGGCATCGGTGAAGAGCTGAGGGTTGGTACGGCGCAGGCCAATCGAGCCTATAGCAACGCCTTCGCGAAGCAGCGGAACTGCTAGGATTGCCCGGTGACCCCATTTCCGCGCAATCTCGCTGCCCTCGGGGTACTCTTTCCCTTCGGATTGCAGATCGGCTATCTGGAGGGTCCGCGCCTCCAGCACCGCGCGGCCATTTACCGTCCCCTTAATAATCGGAATCGAGAACTCCCCGATTGGGCCCTGCCGCATTGGGCCATGGTGGGCGACAATCACTAGTTGGTCGCTGTCGCGGCGGAAGATGCTTGCGTCCTCTGTATCGCACAGGCGGGCCGCGTTCCTCGCTACCGCGTCGAGAACCGGCTGAATGTCGCTCGGTGAACGGTTGATCACGCGCAGGATCTCGGCGACCGCAGCTTCGCGACGATGCGCCACTGTTAGCTCGCGTTCTAGCTCCTGGACCCTCCCGATTAGGTCGTGTGCTGCGCGTATGGTTTGAGGGTGGGCCGGCATAACAGACCCAATCCTTTGAATTAACGCCCGAATTGCTCGATCACCAGCACGCTTTTGAAGCCTCCCGTCGGTGGACGAGCAAGGATACGCCTCATTCTACACCAACCCTTTTGCTCGCACCATTGTGGGTTACCGATACCGATGTCCGCTTTCCGGCATCTCACCTGAGCTGCAGAACCACCGATCCATGTCTCAAGCTGGCACTTAGGTTGAATGGGTTAGGGCCGCGGGAGCATGTCCGTAGCTGAGGGAAAAGCGGTAGCAAGGTTGCCGTTTGTCCAGAGCAGTCGTTCGACAGCCTGTGACCCCATTGCTGCCCTCGCTCCCGTCGATCCATTTGCGATGCAGCAAACCGATGCGGAGTGCGCTTAGAACTGATAGACTCACAGCATCTCCACGGCTGCAGGGGGTAAAATGAAGCGGCGGGAGTTTATTGCGCTTCTCGGCGGCGCGACCACGTGGCCACTCGCAGGTCGTGCACAGCAGCCGACTACACCGGTGATCGGTTTTCTTAGCGGCAGGTCGCCCGACGACTCTATCGATCTGGTTGAGGGGTTGCGCCGCGGCCTTAGCCAAGAAGGCTACGTCGAGGGCAAGAACGTCGCAATTGAATACCGGTGGGCGGAAGGTCACTTCGATCGATTGCCGACTTTGGTGGCCGACCTACTTGAACGTCACGTTGTTATGATCGCCGCAGTTACCACGCCGGCAGCTCTGGCGGCTAAAGGAACGACATCAAGTGTTCCGATCGTTTTCGTTGCCGGTGGAGATCCGGTGAACCTTGGGCTTGTCATCGGCCTCAGCCGCCCGGGTGGCAACATCACCGGCGTAAGCATCCTAACTTTCGAGCTGTTGCCTAAGCGGATCCAATTGATCCGTGAAATGGTTCCCAACGTCACCAGGATCAGTGTGCTCATCAATCCCACAGCCGCCGTAGCTGAACAGCTCAAACGACAGGTGGACGAAGCCGCACATACTTTTGAGCGGTCCATCGTGGTGTTGAAGGCCGGTAGTCAAGCCGAGTTCGATAGCGTGTTTAAGAGCCTCGCTCAGCAGCAGGTCGGTGCGCTCGTCGTTGCTCCCGATCCCTTCTTCAATGGCCACGGTGAAGAACTCGGCAAACTAGCGGCACGATATTCAATACCTGCGATCGCCGAAGTACGAAGGTTTACTACTGCCGGCGGTCTCGCGAGCTATGGGCCAAGCTTTACGGACGCATACCGTCAAGCCGGTGTTTACGCAGGCCGCATCCTCAAGGGCGCGCACCCAACTGACTTACCAGTCATGCAGCCGACCAAGTTCGAGTTAGTGATCAACCTGAATACTGCGAAAGCGCTTGGCCTCACGATACCTCAGTCAATCATATTGCGCGCCGATGAGGTAGTCGAATAGACGATTGTCCAAAGCGCACTATTGCTGCATTTGCTCATGGCAGTAAATGGCACTCAAGAGAAGGTCCTTGTGCGCCCTGCGAACATGCCGGGAATGTGGGGTACTTCGGACATAGTCTGAGAGGTATCAGTGCGGGGTGCCCCATTAGCCGTTTGCGCACGACGGTGGCGTTCATTGGTGCGGTGCCGTCCAGACCCCAATCCGCTCCGTGATGACGGGCCACAGCTGGCTATGAGCACCCTGGGCGACGAGCGAACCAACATGGTGCAATGCCACGCCGGCTTCTCGCTGATAGTAAAGCAGGAGCGAAGATCGGATGGGATCCAACGCGGACGCGAGCGGGACAATCTGGCTCTGCGGGTCAACCACGGCAATTATTGGCACGGCAGCCAGGGCAGCAGGGTCGACGGGCCGTCCGCCAAGGAGCAATGTTCCCTTCGCGAAGCTGTCATTGCGGTAGAGAAGTTCCACAACATCCGTGAACAACTGGGCAGGTAATGCGAGCTCGTCCAGCGTCCAGCGGAGAACCGCCGCATGCAGCCTCATGGCTTCTGCGCTGCTAAGGACGGCCCAGGCGTCGACACTGCGACCCCACACGAATTCTTCAGGCGCTGCCGTGACGCTCACGAGGTCGAGAAGGGTGCCGGGAGCCGCGCCCAATGGCCCCGCTATCAAAGCCGCATGTGGTGCTGAGGCGACCAGTGATGCAAAGGCTCCCGCCTGGTCGCCAAAGCGAAGCGGCGCTTCGATGAGTACTAGCCCAAGCACACAATCGGGATGGAGAGCCGCGAACAAGGCTGCGAAGGTCCCGCCCAGAGAGTGCCCAACAAGAACCGGCTTTTGCTGAGAGCGATCAATGATCTTCTGTACGCAAGCCAACAGCGAAGCGTCGGCGTAGTCGGCAAGGCTCCAACCTTGCGCGGGATCCCGCCACTCTACCAGGTAGGGCTGCAACCCAGCGGCTATACAGCGCTGAACGACGCTTGCGGTTGGCAGTAAGTCGTAGATGTAGCCGCGCTTGATCGGCGCAGGAATCAGAAGAACAGGCGGTGCTGTAGGTCCATTGGCAGCGTGACTGAGGAGGATGAATGGCCCGCCCGATAGTGCACGCGTCGAAGGAGTCCGGAGAGGACCCCAGCCCGCGACTTCACACAGGAGGCCCTGTTGACGGCGGAGGTAGTCGAGATGAAGCGTTCCACACTCCCGTCATGGAGCCGCAACGTTTCTGCGTAGTTTACTACGTCGGCATGTTCCAGGACAGCAACCGGACCCAATCGCTGAAAGGCTGGTGCACGACACCACCATGCAAGGACAAACTCGGCTCACCAATGCGGTTCCGGACCAACGTGGTGGCTAAGCCTTCTGCGAAATCTTGCCCGCCACTAGCTTAGCTAGGGCCTTCTGCCGTTTACGGCCCATTTTGGCGCCACGAAGTCTCCCCCGCACTGGGGATCCCCTCGTGGGTCACGTCATGGTGGATAAAGGGGTTGAATGAGGCGGCGGGAGTTTTCGAGCCTCGGCGAAGGCAATGAGACGACGCAAATCATCACGCTCGTTGGCGGTGCAGCGGTGGGATGGCCACTCGCGGCGCTGGCGCAGCCCTGCACGGGCACCGGCTAGCTTTTATTCGGGTTTGATGAGACGGCTCGGGGTACCCCACGCTGTTTGGGTTGGTGACAGCCCGATTGCAAGCCTGGAACGAAATTAGGGCTGCTTCCCATGGACGTTGGCGACTGGCTGCGAAACCTGGGACTCGGACAGTATGAGGCAGCATTCATCGAGAACGATATCGACACCGGTGTGCTGCCAAAGCTCACTGAAGGCGATCTCGAAAAGCTCGGGATTTCGCTGGGCCACAGGAAGCGCCTCATCACGGCGATTGAGGCGCTGGCTGGCGGCTCTCGCAGCGCACTCATCACGAGCGAAGTCCGGGAGAATGCGCCGAGAGCGGTTGCCGAGCGCCGTCACTTGACCGTGATGATCTGCGATCTGGTGGGCTCGACTGCTCTATCGGCCCGACTGGATCCGGAAGACATGGGCGCCGTGATCGATGCCTTTCAGGCCGCCTGTGCGCGTATTACTCTAGCCTTTGACGGCTTCCTTGCCGAGTTCCGGGGCGACGGGATAATGGCCTATTTCGGCTATCCCCGCGCGCACGAAGACGATGCGGAGCGAACCGTGCGCGCAGGGCTCGATATCGTTGCCGCTGTAGCACGGCTCAAGACGCGTGCGGACGACCCGCTCTCGGTCCGCGTTGGCATCGCCACTGGCTTGGTGGTGGTCGGCGGTGGCGAGGGTGCATTGCGAGA
>Ga0075425_100005789_pt1 | contig 12889 bp, 12 predicted proteins | sample SoiMethybrSBSTD4_FD_75300 | JGI IMG/M metagenome (GOLD analysis project Ga0075425, IMG submission 75300) | Bulk soil microbial communities from a Populus tree surrounding site in Tennessee, USA - Soil MetaG P. TD hybrid SBSTD4 | ecosystem: Environmental > Terrestrial > Soil > Tree plantation...
GGCTGATAGAGGCTGATGAATCGACGTGAGGCGCTCACTTCGTTGCTGGCAGCGCTGGCTTCATCACCGACGTGGGCCGCGCCGCCCTCTGTTTCGACTTTGATCGGCACCGGGACCCCCGGCCACTCCGATCGGCAGGTGAACAATCCATACGGACTGGTGACCGGACCAGATGGCGCGTTGTACTTCTGCGACCTCGACAATCAACGCATTCGCAGGCTCGATCTCAGGACCCGCCGCACGTCGACGATCGCCGGCAATGGAGAGAGGGCATACGCAGGTGACGGCCGACTAGCGACCGATGCATCGTTGAACATGCCGCACGAAGTACAGTTCGATGCTGCCGGACACCTCTACATCGCGGAACGCGATAATCATGTGGTTCGCAAGGTCGACGCGAAGACACGTCTGATCTCCACGATCGCAGGCACGGGCGAGGCGGGATTCTCCGGAGATGGCGGCCCGGCGATCCGCGCACAACTGCGGCAGCCACACAGCCTCGCCGTCGATCGCGCTCGTCATCGCCTGCTGATTTGCGACATCGGAAACCATCGTCTGCGAGCCCTGAACCTGTCGACCGGCATCATCGACACGATTGGTGGAACGGGAGAAAGACAGCCGACACCCGATGGTGCTCGACTCACGGGGACGCCTCTGAATGGCCCACGCACCGTGGCTCTTGATCGCAAGGGCGATTTCTATCTGGCCCTCCGAGAAGGCAATTCCATCTACCGCATCGATGGTGCGACTCTGATAGCTCACCACATTGGCGGCACCGGCGAGCAGGGTTACTCCGGCGACGGTGGCGACGCGCGGGCCGCGAAGCTGGCCGGACCGAAAGGTCTCGCCTGGGCACGCGACACGCTCTACGTTGCCGACACCGAGAACCATGTGATTCGCGCGATCGATCTGAAGACGGGGATTATTCAGACGGTGCTTGGTACCGGCCGCCGAGGCGATGGGCCGGAGCCCGATCCGATGAAGTGTTCACTCGCGCGCCCGCACGGTGTGTTTGCTGATGGCCGCGGTGTGCTCTACGTCGGCGACAGCGAGGCGCATCGCATTCGGGTCTTAGCTCTGGGCTGAGGCGGTGACGAGCCGCTGCTGTAGGGCGCGGTCTTCAGGCCGCGCCAACACTCGTGGCGGTGTCTAGAGACCCCGCCCGACATGACCGAATCCGTCAGGAAAAGACAGGCACTTATGCTCGACGCAGTGGCAACAGAACTGATCGGCGTGATTGATCGGACGGCGCTCGAACTGCGAACGATCGACGATGTGTCGGCGGGCGCGAAGCCGAAGAGTGACGTGTGGTCAGTCAAGGAGATCCTTGGGCATCTCGTCGATTCGGCCGCGAATAACCATCAGCGGTTTGTGCGAGCACAACTCGAGACTGGGCTTTCATTCCCCGGATACGAACAAAACGGCTGGGTACGCTCGCAGGACTATCAGAGCGAGCCGTGGCTTCAACTCATCGATCTGTGGGTTGCGTATAACCATCATCTTGCACACGTGATTCGACGAATACCGGATGCGGCGGCGAATGCGACGTGTCGCATCGGTGCCAATGACGGGGTCGCATTGGTCGCGCTGGTCGAAGACTATGTGAGACATGTGCGCCACCATCTTGACCAGATCCAGCAACGCAGGATGGCGGCGAGTTCAAGCGACGCACGCGCAACCGGGAAGACCCGGACGTGACGTCCGCGCTGGCTCAATCAAGATCGCCAGCGCACGCTCGCGCCGCTTCAGCGTCATGGCTGTCGCTGCGGTCCACGGCTATCGGCACTCGGTGAGAGCACGTAGACGCCGCGGGCGGGACTGGTGGCAAACCCTTCGGCAACGAGCGCACGGTTGCCGAGGCCTGCATCCGGACGTGATAATCCCGTCACCCGCGACAACTCCCCAGGTACGGTCATCCCTGCATTGGATAAGAAGCAGCGGGCAATTTCACGCAGTGCGACGGTCCGCCTGATGCGTTGCCGCAGTTGATCCGGAAAACGTCCGACCGCGAGCGTCCAGACGTACGTGAACTTTGGCTGGTAGTACACCTCGCCCGGGACGACGAGCATCGCCGCTTGCAGCTCGTCGAGCGCCTGCGTGAAGCGCTTTCGATCCTTGACCGCGGCATCGTCGCGGAGATCGGACGTGGCCATCTCCCACTCATGCCGAAGGACGCGAAGGATGGCGCGGGCGGGACGGCTCAGGCGTCTCGATTCTTCCGCGCGGCGCATGCCCCAGATCGAATGAAAGTGGGGAATCATGCGCGGAGCGATGAACATCGCCCGCGCGCCTGCGAGCTTGCCGTAGTACACCTTGCCTCGGCGGACGAGTTCGTCCTTGAGGTGCCAGGTGTGCGAGGCTTCGGGATCCTTCTGAACATGTCTGGGCATGACCGCGTCGCGGCGACCACACACCGCGACGTAGAGCGACGGACCGGGCCGCCGCGCGTCGGTCAGGCACGCGGAAAACCCGACCCGCTCGATAAACCGTTCGGCGTCAAACGGCGTTTCGACCTGTCGCGTTCCTTCGCGCTGCCAGCGTTCATCACGCGATTCCTCGATCTCGACCGAAATCAATGTGCGCGGCACGTTTCAGGTTCCTGCCCGTGTCATAGCGTATCAAGTTGACGAGTAGACAGACGTTTGCTGACTCATCTTTGGGACATCACGAATCTCCGGCTCTTTTGCGGATCGCTCCACGAGAGCTGTTGGAAGGCGAGGCCTGATCCCGGATCCGAAACAGGTCAAAATCATTCATGACGCCCGCGCCGATCAAACCCGTCGTGTCCATTGGCGATCTCGAGAAACTCGATATCCGCGTCGGCACGATTCGTGACGTCGTGGCTGTCCCTGAGTCTAAAAAGCTCATGCAGCTCGTGGTCAGCTTTGGCGATCACAACCGGACAATACTCGCCGGCCTGAAAGAGGAGCGCTCGGATCCCCGAACCCTGGTCGGAAAGCAGGCGCTTTTTGTCGTCAATCTCGCTCCGCGAAAGATGGCAGGCATCGTGTCTGAAGGGATGTTGTTCGACATTGGTTATGCGGACGGCATTACGCCAGTGTTGGCGCAACCGGAGATGCCCGTGCCTGATGGGTGCCGGGTAGGCTGAATCGATTCAAGGACTACAGGACATAAGCGAAAGAACGCGGGAACGGCGTCAATGTTAACCTGCTGCCGAAAGTGACCTCGGCCCGGGATCCGAGTTCTGGGTTGCGGGACCCGATATGATCACGACGTCATGCTGGCGGGTAGAATCCATGCGTCCAGCCTGAAGAGATCTGATGCCGAAACAACTCATCGCCCTGTCACTGATGCTGGCTGCTGCTGTCGCCGTCGATCAGAAAGGGATCGAATACGGCAAGCCAGGCGGTCACTCGCTCCTGCTGGACTTGCACGTGCCCGATGGTCCGGGGCCATTCCCAGCGGCGATCCTCGTGCACGGCGGCGGATTCGACGGCGGCAGCCGCGCGACCAACATGGCGCCGACGTTCCAGCCCCTGGCCGATGCCGGGTTCGCCTGGTTCAGCATCGACTACCGGATGGCGCCCGAGTTCCGCTTTCCGGAAGCACGGGAAGACATCGATACTGCGATCAAGTGGGTGAAGGCGAACGCGCACACCTACAAGGTCGATCCCGCGAAGGTCGTCTTAGCGGGTGAATCAGCCGGCGCATTCCTCGTGAACTATGCCGCGACGCACGAAACACCGGCAACGACGGTCGCCGCCGTCGTTGACATCTACGGCCCCGTCGATTACGAAAAGGTCGCGCGCCAGAGGCAGGCCTATCCTAACCGCTTCAACATGACGTCGATCAATGGTCACCAGAAGACTGGTGGCGGGATCTGGTTCTTCGGCGTCGACGGCTACGACGACCCGAGCTTCGCGAAATTGAAAGACATCTCACCGCTCTATGCCGTGCACAAGGGCATGCCGCCGTTTCTCGCGATCCACGGCACGCGCGACGATCAGGTGCCATACGAGCAGTCGACGATCCTTTGCGAAGCCATGCGGAAGGTCGGAGCCCGGTGCGACATCATCACGGTCGAGGCCGGCGGCCACGGCATGGGGACGTGGAAAGATGCCGACCAGCAGCATTACAAGCCAGAGATGATCGCGTGGCTGAAGCGGACGCTCGGCCTGAAGTAAGCGTGCTGGCGAATAGCTAGAGTAGAACTGGTTTCAAAACCGTGTCAGGCGCGGGTCCTGTCCGCGAACAGCCCCACGGCCTCCTCGGGCCGACAAGCGCGGTCACGGGGGACGGCCCTGCGGCGGGCCGCGGCCGGGGCCCCCGGCGCGCGTTTTCTGCGCGCTGGGGTGGAGGGGCGCCCCGTTTCCGCCTACGCGCGCTACGGCGAGACCTCGCCGGAGCCCGCGCGGCATCGCCAGGCGGGCAGAGGCGGGCGCGGCCACCCGCTATCGGTTTTGAAACCAGTTCGCGAGGCGAACGAGCGCGCGAGTGAGCCCACGCGAGCGGAGCGGGGATCATGGGGTCCCCGCGAGCGAACGTGTAGGGGAGTCCGAGGGGCGAAGCCCCTCGGAGTGATGAATGAGTCAGGCCGCAGCCGGGACCGATCAACTGACGTTCACTGATGTCCGCAGGCGGCTCAAGGCGATCTTCATCGGATCGATCGGAAATCTGGTCGAGTGGTATGACTTCTACGCCTACACGGCCTTCGCGCTGTACTTCGCGCAGTCCTTCTTTCCTGGAAACGATCCGGTCGTCCAGCAACTGAACGCCGCCATTCTGTTTGCGATCGGGTTCATCATGCGGCCGCTCGGCGGTGTGGTGTTCGGATATCTCGCCGATCATCACGGCCGTCGCACCGCGTTGATGTTGTCGGTGATGCTGATGTGCCTGGGATCGCTCGTCATCGCGGTCACTCCAACCTACGCGTCTATCGGCGCGGCCGCTCCGGCGATGCTGGGAATAGCGCGCATCATCCAGGGATTGAGCCTGGGTGGCGAATATGGGGCCAGCGCAACGTATTTGACGGAAGTCGCCGATGAAAAACATCGCGGCTTCTACGTGAGTTTTCATTACGTCACCCTCATCGGTGGCCAGCTGTGCGCGATCCTCGTGCTGCTCGTTCTTCAGCAACTCTTTCTGACGGCCGATCAAATGCGGGCGTGGGGCTGGCGAATTCCCTTCATCATCGGCGCACTCCTTGCGATCGTGGCCGTGTTGATGCGGAGGAACCTGCACGAGACGGATGCCTTCGTCGAGGCGAACACGCCGGTAAAACGCGAAAGTTCCATTCGCGCCCTGTTCAAATATCCGCGCGAGGTTCTCATCGTCGTTGGCCTGACTGCCGGCGGGACGACCTGCTTCTACACTTATACGACCTACATGCAGAAGTTCCTGAAGCTCTCGGTTGGTTTGAGTGACAACCAGACAACGCTGGTCAGCGCCGCAACCCTGGTGTTTGCGCTGTGCCTGCAGCCGATTTACGGAGCGATCTCCGATCGAGTTGGGCGCAAACCTCTGCTCGTCTGGTTTGGTTTGCTCGGAACCATTTTCACGATTCCGCTGCTTCGGACGCTTCAGGCGACGACGAGTGCGATGGTCGCATTCCTGCTGATTGCTGCCGCATGGACGATCGTCGCCGGTTACACGTCGATCAACGCCGTTGTCAAAGCCGAGTTGTTTCCAACCAGCGTTCGAGCGACCGGGGTCGGACTGCCTTACGCGATTACGACGTCGATCTTCGGTGGACCGGCGGAATCGATCGCGCTGTGGTTCAAGTCCATCGGCCACGAAGCGTGGTTTTCGTACTATCTCACCGGCGTGATCGCCGTCTCTCTCGTGGTGTCCCTCATGATGCGCGACACGAAGCGCCATTCCGCAATCGGACGTCACAACTAATGCCGCATATTGTCATACCGGACGATGAACCTGCGGTGATGGCGCCCAGTGCGGCGTCTGCCAAGCTCAAAACTCACGACGTGCGAACGTATGCCGATCGTCCATCGAGCGCAGCCGAGCTCGTCGCGCGCATTCGTGATGCCGACGTCGTGATCAATATTCGCTCGACGTCGAAATTCACCGCCGACGTACTCGAAAAGTGCCCAAAGCTGCGATTGATCTCCATCTGGGGTACGGGAACGGACAACGTCGATCTCGAAGCCGCGAAAGCGCGTGGCGTGTGCGTGACGAACACGCCAGGCGTGTCCGCCGTCGCCGTCGCCGAGCACACGCTGGCGCTGATCCTGGCCGTCGCCAAGCAGATCGTAACGGTCGACCGCCAGGTGCGCGAAGGCAAGTGGCCGCGAGCGATGGTGCCGCAACTTCGCGGAAAGACCCTCGGCCTGATTGGAACCGGTGCGATCGGGCGCGAAGTCGCAAAGCTTGGACGGGCGATCGGGATGCGTGTCGTGGCCTGGACGTTTCATCCTGAAGGAGACACCGCGGAGTGGATTGGATTTGATGATGTGTTCACGCGATCCGATGTCGTCAGCGTCCACGTGCGGCAGTCGTCCGACACGTCGGCGATGATCCGGCGCGAGCACTTCGAGCTGATGAAGCCGGGCGCGATCCTGATCAACACGGCTCGTGGTCCGATCGTGAATGAAGCCGACCTGATCGCGGCGCTCGCGACGAACCGAATTGCGGGCGCTGGTCTGGATGTGTTCGATCGCGAGCCCCTGCCGCCGGATTCGCCATTTTATTCGTTGCCAAACGTCGTTCTGACGCCGCACGCGGGAGGTATCACTCCTGAAACGACCGAGGCTGGCCTCGCTCTCGCGATCGATAATGTCTTGGCATTCCTCGTTGGACGGCCCACGAACGTCGTTGTCTGAGCGACATCATAGGAGGGGGCATCGTGCGATCAACATTACCCGTCGTCCTGGTTGCAGCAATGCTTTGTTTGCCCGCGTGCGAGCAGGGGCAGAGCTCGCCGAAAGACACGTCGACAGAGACGGCGCTCTCGTCGGCGGCTGATAAGCCTTTTGTCGCCGGCGGCAAGATCAACCTTGACCTCGACGGCGGAGGATATGAGATCAAAGCTAGCGCAGATAATCATATTCGCGTCGCCGTGAGCACGAATGTCGACGTCGGCGTTGCGATCGACGGCAATCATGCAGACGTAAAGGTCAAGGACACTCCACACAGTAACTTTCGCGCGATCGTCGAAGTCCCGAGTGCTGCGGATATCATCGTCCGCCTGAAGGCTGGTGAGTTGAAGATGGACGCCATCACTGGGAATAAGGATGTGGAGAGCTTCGCCGGAAACGTTCGGATTGCGGTTGGCGATCCGAACGATTACGCCAGCGTCGATGCGGCCGTGAAGGCGGGCGACCTCGACGCGAGCCCCTTCGGTGGTTCGAAATCCGGGCTGCTCCAGGACTTCACCTGGTCCGGCAAAGGAAAGTACACGCTGCGGGCGCACCTCGGTGCGGGCAATCTCGTGCTCGGAAAGTAGAGAGCCCCGAGCGGCCAACTAAGATGTCGTTCAACTTCGTGGTAGCGGCGTTGCTCGGGAGCGGTCTCTTGATCGCTCAGAGCGGCGCCGCGAGCGATCCGATTCCCAAGCCAGCAGTGGAAGAGGTTCTGCGGGATTGCCGTGTGTACCCACTGGTGGCGATCGGAGAAGGACATCGAAATCAGCAAGTTCACGACTTCATCGTGAGCCTTGTGACCGATCCTCGATTCCCCGAAACCGTTGACGACATCGTCGTCGAGTTCGGCGCGGCACAGCACCAGGACATTATCGACCGCTACGTCGCAGGTGAGTTGATACCGCTTTCAGACCTGAGGCGGGTCTGGCGCGACACCGTGAATATCCTGGTATGGGACGCGCCCGTTTATGAGCGATTCTTCCGCACCATCCGGATAGTCAACCAGCATAATCAGAAACGTCGCCTGCGTGTGTTGCTAGCGGATCCGCCGATCGATTGGGATCAAGCTCGACACGATGACTGGGAACGTGTAGCGGCCGGGAGGGACGAGTATGCGGCCGCGCTTATAGAGCGCGAGGTTCTGGCGAAGGCCCATCGGGCTTTGCTGATCTTTGGATCCGGGCATGTGACGCGCGACTCGGCGTACGACGCGCCTGGCCGCAAGCCAAATCTCGCGGAGCTGATCGAGGCCCGCCATTCGGGATCGATCTTTCTCATCTGGGCGCACATGCCGGGCTGGAAGGCGAGTCAGATCGACCCTCGACTTGCAAGCTGGATGAAGCCGACGGTGGCGCGGTTGCAAGGAACATGGCTGGGCGCGTCGGCCGTCGGCCCGCCAGGAACACCGACGCACGAGCAGCTCGCTGATGGTTTCTTGTATCTCGGTCCTACGAAATCGCTGACGGCCTCGATTCCAGCACAGTCGATTTACGGTGACGTTACATACCTCCGCGAACTGCTCCGCCGGGATCAGATCGAAGGCGGTTTCAACGCAACTGAGCTATCGCATCTACGGCAGAAGTACTTGAAGGACTAGTGTTAGATGGTTGCGCGCGGCACTTTACTCGTACTTCTCGCCCTCACCTGCCTGTTGCAATGCGTCGAGGGCGCCGCGTCCATTGCCGATCCCGCCGGGATGATGGCCGGACTTCAGCTCACGATGACGCCGGACGCCGAGGTACCGCTGACATTTCTCGGCGTCGCGATGTTCGCGCGTGGCGCGGTGACGGCGATTGCGTTCGTGTGGATCATGCGGCGCAAACCCGAAGGGCTGTTCCTCGCGCGATTCACGGCCCTCACGATTCTTCTGAGTGCCCCGGTCGTCTATCTGAAATTGCACCGCGTGGACCTCGCGATCGGTGATCTCGTCCAGGGCCTGCTGCTGCTCGTGCCCGCGCTGGTCGTGAAGAACGACTAATAAAGTGCGCTCGGCGTCTGCTATCCTTCCCGCGTGACGACCACTCAGACAGTGCCAGAAAAGCGCGGTGCTGGCGGGACGCCCGGCGGCGTTGGCCAGTTCGTCATCGGATTGACGATGGTGGTGGTCGGTGTGTACCTGCTGCTCAATCAAGTGCAGGTGACGACATCGTTCTGGAGCTTCGGCCGGTTTGGTGGCTTCGGTCCCACGCTTCTTCCGCTGCTGGTGGGTGTCGCGGTCCTCTTCTACAACGGCAAGTCGATTGTTGGATGGTTGCTCACCGGTCTCGGCCTCGCCATCATCATGGCCGGCATTCTGATGAACATGGACATCTACTTCCGGCAGACGACGCTGTTCAACACGATCGTGATGCTGGGTCTCTTGTTCGGGGGTCTGGGCCTGATTGCGCGGTCTCTGCGAAGCGCGTAGACGCCGGTAAGAGGCAGGCCTGAAGGCCTGCGCTACATCTTGTTTGCTTTTCTCAACGTCCGGACGACGCGTCCGGTTGTCCCGTCCTCGAGACGAATGATCCCTCGCACGACATAGTCACCGGGCGGGAGAGCGCCGAGAGGCACCGTCCCCGTGGCCACGACGCGTGTGTCGTCGGCGCGCGTCAACGCGACAGGGACACTGGCAATCGGGGCGCCGTCAAGTGTGCGGGAGATCTCGAGCGTCGCCGATAATCGCTGACCGGCAGTTCCGCCGTAGATATCAAATGACGCCCTCGCGGTGGGCTCCGATCCGAACTCCAGTTGCAGTGAAGTTGTCCCGCCGCGCGAGACGCTGAGCAGCAGTGAACCAAGCGATAGTCCGCCGACTTCGGCGAGGCCGACGTCGATCTCCATTTCCGCGGCTCCGGTCCGGCCAGCGTTGTCAATCGCGACAGCACGTACCCGGTACTGCCCAGGTGAGGCGGACATCGCGCCGAGAAGCGGCCGCTCCGCTGCATCGCTGGCGTTCCAGCGCGCCGCTACGCGACCGTTACCATCGATCAGAATGGCACCCGCCGATGCGAGCATGATTGATGTGTCTGCCGGATCCAGCAGCACACCGACACGCAACTTTCCGTCGGCATCCCGCACCGTAAAGGCGCCGACACGCATGCGCAAATCCGTCACCGCCTCGCTCGAGGCCAGCAGTTCGCTGACGGTCGCCCGCGTCGCTCGCGCGCGTGCCGGGTCAGCGAACGTGATCTCGGGCCGGGCGCGGACGGTCACGCCGCGGCGCGAGACTTTCACTGACAATGGACGGCTCCGGCCGTACACCTCGCCGCTTACCGGCTCCAGCTCGGCGATGTAGTAGGCGCCGCTCTCCTTTGCAATCCGGAGGAGCGATCCGGTGCCGGTTGCATCGAGCATCAACCGGGTGCCGCCGGTGACGCCGGTAATGTGCTCGATGCCTTCGAGCGGGTTGTCGGACCCGATGTCGCCGATGCCTCCGGGTGAAGGCCGCGGCAGCGACGCGCGGATCCCGATGTCGGCCGGCTGCGTGACGTAGACGTTCGCGCGCGCGGCGCTGGCGGCCGTCGCCACGTGACGAAACACATCGACCAGCAGCTCGCACATGCCGGGCTGCAGTCCCATCGGCGCGTCACGTCGCGGCGCTGCGAGGCCAGCGGTAAAGAGAATCAAGGTCTGCGGCGAGCCTTGCGTGCCCTGCTCCTTCAGCAGTCCTTCGAGCGATTCGAGGAATCGGCGCGTGCGGCATGCCAGGTCGGATCCGGTCTCGTTGCGAGATGCCTGACCTGTTACGCGCCCCGCACCGAGCTTGATGCGCGCGGTGTCCGACGTGGAAGGCACGAGCACACCACCAAATGGGAGCGCCGCGACCATTGCCCGATCGGCAGGGGAGAACTGAGTCACGAGTCCCGCAATCGCGTCCCTGAACAGTTGTTCACGTCCGGCAGCGAAGGACTCCTGATCGATGACCAGCATGAAACGCCGCCCGGCTGCGACGTCGTCGTTTGTGCCGTACGGCGGCGGCACACTGGGCGTGCCGGCTGCCGCTGTTGCCGCTGCCGTCGAGATGCGGCGAAGCGTCCGCACCGCTCGAACGCGGTCTGCGATTCTTACTTCGACTTCGGTTGATTGCAGGTCGGCGAGTGGGAATCCGTCGGCACCTAACGCGACAAAGTCGACGGTCGGACCGGAGAGTCGTTCGCTCGCGATCTGTGATCGGGGCGCGAACGCGCGCAGCGGCGCATTCGTCGCAAGGGCCGCAAGCGCTGCAGCGAGAAGGAGCCCGGCGCGAAAGGACATTTACGCTTCCGAGTTGTCCGCCCCAGCTTCCCGCTCGCGGCAAACAGCGATTGAACTCGCTGAAGCTGAAAGCTGGAAGCTGGGAGCTGGCAGCTGACTACCAGTTCAATCTGATCATCAACTGTCCGATTCGGCCACCGGGATCGTAGGTATTGCTCGCGTCGGTGTAAGCGGCCGTCGTCCGGAAGATCGTCGCTGAGGTTCCTGCCGCGGTGGTGGTGCCGGCAGCACCAGCCGGGGTGTAGTTCGCGTTGTCGAACAGGTTGAGCAGGTCGAACCGAACCTCGATGTTTGTCGAGCCGCCGGTGTTCACTCGCTTCGCGACGCCGAAGTCGAGGCGGTTGAACCACGGCGAGAGCACCAAGACGCTGCGCGGCGCGCAGTCGCCAGCCTTGATCTGAATGCACGTGGCCGAGTTCGCGGGCGCGATGTACCGTCCCTGCGGCGCACCCAGGCTCGTGGAGTACCCGTCCGCCGTCGTATTGCTGGTGCTGAACGCGCGACGTGTGTTCAGCACGACGTCGTCTGGAAGCATCCACACTTCGTCGATGCCGGTCGCTGCGTTCCCGATGCGGCTGAACTTGTACATTTTCTGCAGGTCCTTCACCGACATGCCGACGAGCTGCACGTTGCCGAGGTCCTGCACCGTGGTCTGGATGCGGCCGACCGCGGTGACGCTCCAGCCGCCGACCAATGCGTTGGCAAGATGGCCGATATCGCCGGCGAATCGCTCGCCGCGGCCGAAGGGCAGGGTCCAGTCCGCCTGATATTTGATCGCGTGGCGAACCGTGGGGTTTCCCGTGACCGGGATCTCGCTCCACGCGCGGCCGAAGCTGAATCCGTCGAACTGCGAGCCGCCTTCGAACGCGTACTGATAATTGAAGTTCGCTGAGAACCCCTTTGACAGGCGGCGGCGGAGCTCGACCTGGAGCGCGTTGTACTTGCTGAACGCTCCCGCGTCGGTGACATTGGCGTTGCCGACATCAGGGTTCACGATGAAGAAGTTCACCGGATATCCCAGTCCTTGCGCCTGTGTCCGCCGCGTCAGATTGCCATCGAGATCAACGGCCGCCGCGTTTGGATTGGGATTCGGAGCCGCGAGTCGGCCTGCGATCGTCGAGTTGGCCCACGTCGTCGAGGCGTTGACGTAGGCGGCGGGATTCCCCGCATCGCGGCTGCCGTTGAGATACGCCAGATAAATCGGCAGCGGGTTGGTGCCGCTGCCGGGACCGAAATACGCAAATGAGCCAGCGCGGTTGGACGCGCCGGACGCGTTATTGGCCTGGAGGTTCGCCATGGCGAGCTTGAACTCGTTCATGAAGCCGTTGGCGACGAGGTTCTCTCCGCGAATGGCCGTGCAGCCACTGTTGTTACTGGTCGAGCAGTTGTAATTGATCGATGACCACTCGTTGCTGCCGCGATTGCCGACGTAGCGGATCTCAATCGCGGTGTCCCTCGAAATCGATCGCGCGAAGCCGATCGTCCACGTTCGCACGAGCCCAATCTTGATGTCGGGAGTGAACGCGTTGAGACTGTCGGCCCGATTGCCGCCGACAGCGATCGGATACTTCGGGTCAGGATTGAATGACGATGGGAAGAGCCGACTGGTCTGTGAGAGCAGGACTGGCCACGATTCGCCCGGCGGAACCAGTGTCGGCGTTCCTGTGTTCGCTGTTCGGTTGAGCGAAATCGAGGCGCCACGATTGCCACCATAGAGATCGGTGAACCGGGTGAGCCCCTGTCGGTCGTACGCCTCGGCATATCCGGCGCGCAACACTGCTTGATCGGGGTCGCCAAGGATCTTCCGCAGGAAGCCG
>Ga0075425_100005791_pt1 | contig 12886 bp, 13 predicted proteins | sample SoiMethybrSBSTD4_FD_75300 | JGI IMG/M metagenome (GOLD analysis project Ga0075425, IMG submission 75300) | Bulk soil microbial communities from a Populus tree surrounding site in Tennessee, USA - Soil MetaG P. TD hybrid SBSTD4 | ecosystem: Environmental > Terrestrial > Soil > Tree plantation...
CCAGCCTCGCCGACCTGTGGTACCTGCTCCGTGGCAACGGCTGGGATCACTGGTTCGACGCCCGTCGCGCCATCTCCGTCCTGGCCGCCACCCTGCTCGGCCTGGGGATCGACCTGAGTCATCAGAAGGGCGCGACTCTCGACGTGGAGGCGCGTCCGCACAAGTCGCCGCGGGCCTTCGTCGCCGTCGTCCGCTCACCGACCGACGTGCGGCTGGTGATCCAGCCCCACGGTGGCTGGGACGACTACGGCGCGATCCTCCACGAGGCCGGCCACCTCGAGCATTTCCTGCACGTCGATCCATCGCTCCCCGTCGAGTCGCGCGAGCTGGGTGACTGGGCGGTGACCGAGGGCTACGCGATGACCATGGAGCGGCTGCTGGCCGAGCCCGATTGGCTGGTCGAGCAGCTGGGGATGCCGCGCGAGCACGCCGACGCCTTCGCCGATTTCTTCTCGCTCTACCACCTCGTCACCATGCGCGGGCTGGCCGCCCGCCATCTTCACGAGCTGCGGATGCACCGTGGCGGCGACGCGGAGCTCCATCGGGCCACCTTCGCCGGCCTGGCGGGGCTGCTGGTCGGGGTGCGCCAGCCGCCGGAGCTCTACCTGTCGATCGATGACGGGATGTACGCGGCCTCGTACCTGCGCTCATTCATGCTCGACGCCTCGCTGACCGACTACCTGGCGACGCGCCATGGCCCGGCCTGGTGGCGCAGCGCAGCGGCGGGGGAGACCCTCAAACGGGCGTGGAGCCGCGGCCAGGAGTGGAACGCCGAGCAGGTGGTTGCGCATCTCGGGTATGATTCCCTGGACTGGCGACCGGTTGTACGCCAGATCCGGGCCAAGCTCGTCGGCGAGATGAGCGGCTATGGCGGGCCCAACATCACCACCCGCGCAGGGACCCGCAAGGTCTGACCCGTTATCCCCGCTCGTCCCTCGGACGATTGCGACATGCCCACGCGTGAATCCCAGGGGGACGCCCTCGCGTGGACCACCCTCTTCCCGCTCCCACTCGATGTGAGGTTACAGGCCATCCCATGACAGATATTCCGCACCTGAGGCGGTCATGAACGACGACAGCCGATCCCAGCGCCGCGGCCGGCCGCGCCGCCGACCCGATGGTGGAGGGCCCCGGCGCCAGTCGCCGCGTCCCGTCTTCCAGGGTCGCCGCAACGCCTACGCGACCGGCGGCTACTCCTCCATCTTCGCCGGGCCGTTCCCGCGCGAAGGCGACGCGACCGACGAGGGCTGGAACCTCGCCGAGCTCCAGTCGCGAAGCCTCGAGGAGCTGCGCGAGCTGGGGACCGAGCTTGGCGTCGAAGGTGCCGATGAGCTCGACCACTCCGACCTCGTCCTGAAGCTGCTCGACGTCGTCCCCCTCACCCCGTCCCAGGCCCGTCCCGACCAGAACGGGCAGCCGGGCATCGCGACCGGCGTCCTCGAGATCGTCGACGAGGGGTTCGGCTTCCTGCGCCGCCATGGCGTCATGCCGTCGCCCGACGACATCTATGTCAGCTCGTCGCAGGTCCGTCGCTTTGGCCTGCGGACCGGCGACAAGGTCGAGGGGCAGACCCGACCGCCCAAGGACCAGGAGAAGTACTGGGGCCTGCTGCGCGTCGACACGGTGAACGGGGTCGACCCCGACACCGCGCGCCGACGCCCGTACTTCGACAGCCTGGTCCCGGTCTTCCCCGACTCGATGTTCGACATCGAGACCGACCAGAAGAACCTGACCCAGCGCCTCATCAACCTGATCAGCCCCATCGGCAAGGGCCAGCGCGGCCTGATCCTGTCGCCCGCCAAGGCCGGCAAGACGACCGTCCTCAAGCACATCGCGGCGGGGATCACCGACAACTATCCCGAGGCGGTGCTCATGGTTGCCCTCATCGGCGAGCGGCCGGAAGAGGTCACCGACATGAGCCGGAGCGTGAAGGGCGAGATCTTCGCCTCGACCTTTGACGAGCCGACCGAGAACCACACCCGCGTGGCGGAGATGTGCCTGGAGATCGCCAAGCGACAGGTCGAGACTGGCCGCGACGTGGTCGTGCTGCTCGACTCCATCACCCGCCTTGCGCGCGCCTACAACCTCGCCCTGCCGGCATCGGGCAAGACGCTGTCCGGTGGCGTCGACCCGATCGCCCTCTATCCGCCGAAGCGCTTCTTCGGCGCGGCCCGCAACATCGAGGACGGCGGCAGCCTGACGATCATCGCCACCTGCCTGGTCGACACCGGCTCGCGGATGGATGACGTGATCTACGAGGAGTTCAAGGGGACCGGCAACATGGAGCTGGCCCTCGATCGCAAGCTCAGTGAGAAGCGGATCTTCCCCGCGATCGACGTCCTCCGCTCCGGCACCCGTCGCGAGGAGCTGCTCCTCGACGAGAACTCGCTGCGGATGACGTGGACGATGCGCCGCATGCTCTCCGCCGTCGGCCCCAACGAGGGGATCGAGCTGCTCATGCAGCGGCTCGGCAAGACGAAGAACAACGCGGAGTTCCTCGTCTCGCTCAGCAAGAGCGTCGAAGCCTCCGAGCGCTGATCCCGGCGCGTCCCATGGCCTCACCCGCGCGTCGCCAATTCGCCGCGCTGGTCGGCCTCGGCCTGCTCGTCGCCGCGTGCACGGCGCCGACGCCAGGGCCCAGCGCATCGGTCGTTCCATCGGCTCCGGCTTCTGCGAGCGCCAGCGCCAGGCCAGCGGTCGGCGTGGTGGTACCGGCGCCCGGATCGACGAGCACCGTCTACGAGCCGAACCCCTCGGCGATCGTGGTGGCCATCGACCCAGGCCACGGCGGCTGCCTCGACTGGGGCGTCCCCGATCCGCTGGATCGCGGCCCCGGCTTCAGCGAGAAGACGATGACGCTGGCGATCGGCCTCGAGCTCAAGCGCGAGCTGGAGGCGGAGGGAATCACGGTCGTCATGACGCGGACCGCCGACGAGGCGCTGGCCGGCGACGACTACCCCGCGCTCGGCTGCCACGGCGCGACGTTCCGCGACGTGAACGGCGACGGCAACTCCGGCTTCGATCCGGCGGGCAAGACACGGACGCGCGACGAGCTGCAGGCCCGCCTCGACCTCGCCAACCTCGACCGCGCCGACCTGCTGGTCAGCATCCACATCAACTCGCTGACCCAGAACGGGCAGGTATTCCAGATCGCGGCGACCCAGACCTACTACACCGATGAGACCCCCTGGGGCCCCACCGCCACCCGGCGGCTGGCCCAGCTGATCCAGGACGGCGTGGTGGCAGCCATGGACCCGCTGGCCTCGTACGAGCGCCAGGATCGCGGCATCTCCGCGGTGAACCTCTACATCGTCGCGCCGCCGCTCTTCGTAACGACCCCCGACCGGCCGGACCCGGTCACGCAGCCGACGCGGGGCGCCCTTTTCCCGGCGATCCTCACCGAGGTTGGCTCGATCACCCTCGCCGCGGAGCAGGACCTGCTCCTCTCGTCCGCCGGCCAGGCCGCCGCCGCGCAGGGGATCGCCCAGGGCCTGAGTGGCTACTTCGCGGATCGGCCGGTGGCAGCGCGCTACGACGCGCTCGTGCCAGGCGGCGCTGCCGGCGTCCTTCCCGTCGCGCAGCCCGGGGATGGCCCGCCGTACTGGGCCTCGACGGTGACCCGCGACCTCCTGGCTGCGGGCTTGCGGCTGCGGCTCACGAACACCGGCACCGCCGCCTGGCCGGCGGGGCTGCAGCTGACGGCCGGCTGGCGCACCAGCGACCAGCCGTACCTGCGCGCTGCGCCCGACTCCCTCGCGCCGCTCGACGCCGTGGTCCCTCCGCTGGCGCCTGGCGAGGCGGTCGAGCTCCTGGTCACGCCACCGGCGCCTGGTGCCGGAGCGCACCAGATCCTGTGGGTCGGGCTGACGCAGGGGTCCACCTCGCTCGCCGATCTGGGCTCGCCCCCGCTGCAGCTGGCCCTTTCGGATGGCTGAGGCGATCGGGCGAGGGTTGACCATGCTTGGAAGGCGCTGGTACGATCGACCAGTTCGACTTTCGGCGAGGCCATGGCAGCCTTGTCGCGGGGGATGAGTGGGTCGGGCACGCACCGACAAAGCGAGTAACGCGGGAGCGTCTCTATTGCCCGACCAGCGACGGCCATCGCGCCGCGCATCCGATGAGCGACCGACCGCGCGCGCGGCTGCGCACCTCGCTGTGCTGGGCCTGCTGGCGGTAACGATCGCAGTCGGCGTGCGCGCCACCGCCGTCGGCTCGTCGAGCAACTCCGACGCAAAGAGCTTCCCGTTCAACATCATCTCCATCGCCCGCGGCGCCGATGCCGCGGCCGCCGCGCCGCAAGTCGTGCGCTACAACCTCGTTCCGCAGCCCGCCACGCCGGAGACGACGATCGACCGTCATGGCATCGTCGAGCAGCCACGAGCGACACCGCTCCCGACGCCCGTCGCCCCGCCGAAACCACCGCCCGCCCCGCGCGCCGTCTACGTCAAGCCGGCCCCCATCGTCGGCAACGGGCAGCTGCTGTGGCCGGTCCCCGGTGGCGTCATCACGCAGTACTACAGCTCCCACCACATGGCGCTGGACATCGCCGCGCCTGCTGGCAGCAAGGTCATCGCTGCGGCCGCCGGCACCGTTACGTGGGCCGGCTGGAAGAACAACGGCGGTGGCTACGTGATCTCCATCACCCACGGCAACGGGATCGTGACGGTCTACAACCACCTCGGCAGCATGTGGGTCGGGGTGGGGGCGGTCGTGACAGCTGGCCAGGGGATCGCTGCGGTTGGCTGCACCGGCGACTGCACCGGCCCGCACGTTCACTTCGAGGTGATCGTCAACGGGGTGCTCGTCAACCCGTTGCGCTATCTCTAGCGCCCGCACCTCGCTCGGCCGCTGGTCGAGCGCCCCGGCCGTGGCCGGGGCCGTTGCTATCATCGGCTCCCACGATGTTCGCTGACCAGGCACGCATCTTCGTTGCCGGCGGCTCGGGCGGAGATGGATCAGCCTCGTTCCGTCGCGAAGCACACGTGCCACGCGGCGGGCCGGACGGCGGTGACGGTGGCTCCGGAGGCGACGTCCTCGTCGTCGCCGATGCAGGCATGACGAGCCTCGGCGATCTTCGCCGGCACCGGCACCATCGGGCCAAGCCAGGTGGCGCCGGCGCTGGCCGCAAGGCCCACGGCCGCAACGCTCCCGACGTCGTGCTGGCCGTCCCACCCGGCACCGTCGTGCGCTCCGAGGCAGCATTCCTGGGCGAGGTGATGGCGCCCGGTGAGCGGCTCGTCGTCGCGCGCGGCGGGCGCGGCGGTCGCGGCAACGTCCACTTCGTCAGCTCGACCCACCAGGTGCCGCGCCACGCGCAGAAGGGCGAGCCTGGCGAGTCGCGCTGGATCGAGCTCGAGCTGAAGCTGATCGCCGACGTGGGCCTGGTCGGGGCGCCGAACGCCGGCAAGTCGACACTCCTCGGCGCGCTCACCGCCGCGACCCCGGAGGTCGGCGCGCACCCGTTCACGACGATTCGCCCAAACCTCGGCGTCCTCGAGCTCGACGAGGAGCGGCGCGCGGTGATCGCCGACCTCCCCGGCCTGATCGAGGGCGCCTCCGAGGGACGGGGACTGGGCCACGCCTTCCTGCGCCACGCGGAGCGGACCCGCGTCCTCGTGGCCGTCCTGGACGGGGCCGCCGCGGACCCGCTCGCCGACTGGGAAGCCGTGGCCGCTGAGCTGACCGCGCACGACGCAGCGCTTCTTCAACGCCCGATGCCGATGGTCGTCACCAAGGAGGACCTCCCCGAGGTCCACGAACGCTGGCCGGCGCTGCGCCGCGCCCTGAAGGCAGCCGGCCTCAAGGCGATCCCCGTCTCCGCCCAGGCCGGCTCTGGCCTGAAGGAGCTGCGGGCCGCGCTCGGCGAGGCGCTGGACGAGGCCGAGCGACGGGCAACCAATGCGGAGCAGGCGGAGCCGATGCGGCTGCATCGCTTCGACCCGCTCGACGCCGGCTGGCAGGTGGTTGCGGAGAGCGACGGCCTGCGGGTACGGGGACGTCGCATCGAAACCAGCGCGGCGCGGACCGACTTCACCAATGAGGAGTCGCGCGGTCGATTCCAGCGCACGCTGGAGCGGCTCGGCATCGACGAGGAGCTGCGCCGCCTCGGCGCGCGCGGCGGGACGACGGTGCGCATCGGCCCAGTCGAGCTCGAATGGGGAGACGAGGATTGAGCCCCGCTGCCGTCGGTCGCAAGGCGCTCGCCCTGCGTGCGGCTCAGCCGGCGGAGACCTCGCCCGAGTCGAAGCCGGAGCAGGCGGGGAGCGGCCGTGTCGAGCGCATCGGCATCCTGGGCGGTACCTTCGACCCGCCGCACCTCGGCCATCTCTGGCTCGCCACCCTCGCCGCCGACGAGCTGGGCCTCAGCCGCGTCCTGCTGATGCCGGCCGCCAGGCCGCCGCACAAGGGAGGCCGCGTCGTGAGCAACGTCGCCGACCGGGTGACGATGACCCGCCTGGCGATCACGGGCGACCCGATCCTCGACCTCTCGCTGGTCGAGATGGAGCGGCCCGGACCCTCGTACACCGTCGACTCGCTGGTCCAGCTGCGCAACAAGCTCGGCCGCGGGGTTGGGCTCGTCCTGGTCATGGCCGGCGACTCGTTGGCTGACGTCGGGACGTGGCGCCAGCCGGAACGCCTCCTCGAGCTCGCCGAGTGGGCGGTTGCGCCCCGCACCGGCTCCCCGTTCCCCGATCGGGCCGCCCTGAAGGAGCGCTTCGGCGCCGGTGCCGCGCGGATCCACCTGCTCGGCGGCCCGACCCTCGACGTGAGCAGCAGCGAGATCCGCCGGCGCGTGGCGGGCGGCCGGTCGATCCGGTACCTTGTCCCTCGATCGGTCGAGGAGTTCATCGTCGACCGGCGGCTGTATCGGCAAGGGTAGGCCCGGCCACCAGGACCGGGAAGGAGATCACCTGCAGGAACGCGCAGAGGGCGTGGGAGAGATCGATCCGAGCGAGCTTGCGCATCGGATCGTGGACCTCGCCTCGGACAAGAAGGCGGTCGACATCGTGCTGCTGCGCACCAGCGAGGTGACGACCATGGCCGACTTCTTCGTCATCTGCAGCGGCCGCACCGATCGCCAGCTCCAGGCGCTCGCCACCGGCATCCTCGACGAGCTGCGCAACGACGGCATTCGCCCACTTGGCGTCGAAGGACGCGGGGCGGCGCGCTGGATCCTCCTCGACTTCGGGAGCGTGATCGTCCACCTCTTTGCGCCCGAGGAGCGCGAGTTCTACGGCCTCGAAAAGCTGTGGAGCAACGCCGCGCAGGTGGTCCGGCTGGTCTAACGGGGTGGCCCCGGGGTACTACGGGGGTACCACGCCTCGCTACCACACTCCTCCTATTGAGGCCGATGCGCCCCGATCCCATGCTCGCGCCCATGGACGAGCACGCGATCGAGCTTGCGAACGAGACCCAGGCAGCCGATGCCTGCCGCTTCTGCGGCGGCCCGCTGCTGAGCAGCGTGTTCGACACCGCTTTCCGAGACACCGCCGCCGAGGAGCGCCTCTTCTTCGCGATCCCCGGCGCGCTGTGCGTCCCGTGCCGGCAGCTCTACGTCGACCGCCAGCTGATCGGGATCCTGGGCCTCGGGCAAGCGCAGTGCACGTTCGCGATCCAGAGCGATCGCGTCCTCCGCGCCGGGGCCGCCTAGCCCGATCTTCGAGGGCCGCAAGCTAGCCGCGGCGGCGCATGGCGATCACCAGGTAGACGGCAGCTGCAATCCCCGCGAGGGGGATCAGCAGGATCAGTGGGCTGATTTCCATGGTTGCCTCCTTTTCTTCTACCCTGCGACGCCGCGGGCGGCAAGCAGTCCCAGGATCGGCGGGAAGAGCAGGACAACAACGATCGCTGTCGCGATCACCTTCGCTCGGCGCGTCCAGACGACCGACGCCCACACGAAGACGAGGCCGATGATTGGGCCGATGATCGGGAGAAAGATCGCTCCCACCGTCAGCAGCACCAACGCTGTGATCTCCACGCCGCCGATGCCGGGCCTGCCGACCGACGCCGGCGGCTCGCTAGGACCGCCTTCCGAGGCAACAATCTCCTCAGGCGGGCCGAGGCGCTCGAGGATGTTCCGGACAGTCACCTCGTCCTTGCGACCTGCCTCGCCGATGGCTGCGTCGATGTGCTCGCGCACCTCGCCGACGAGCTCCGTGCGCCGGTCCGTCCCGAGCGAGCTGGCGACGGCTTCCAGCCGGCCGAGGTAGTCGCGTACGAGAACGTCAGCGTCCATGTTTCACCTCACCTCTCATCCGGCCGAGGAGCACGACGTCGACAGCGTCGCGAAACCGTGACCAGTCCGCCGCAAATGCCTCCAGCGTTCGGCGTCCTTCGCTCGTGATCCGGTAGTAGCGCCGCGGGGGGCCGGATTCGGACTCGCGCCAGGTCGTCGTCACGAGTCCGTCGCGTCGTAAGCGTGACAAGAGGGGATAGATCGTCCCCTCGCTCGTGAGCAGCTCACCTGCCGCCGACAGGACTCGGACGATATCGAACGCGTATGACTCGGCGTCCCGCACCGTCGCCAGCACACAGTGCTCGAGCACACCCCGCCGCAGCTCGGTCAGAGGGTTCCGTGTCTCACCCTGTACCATGCCACACATGATACCAGACGAACGCAAGACCGGCGGGGAAGATGGCCTGTCAGCCGCGGGTCGGGCGCGTGGCCAGCAGGTATTCGCCCAGCCAGGCGACCAGCGCGGGCTCTTCTTCCATCTCATTGGTCTTGATCGACAGGTCCGCCTCGAACAGCCCACGCAGCATCGCCTCCAACTCCGCGCCCGAGTAGCGACGCGCCGACTCGGCGATCCGCTCGGCCATCCGGGGGTTGCCACGCCCGACCCGCTTCGTCAGCTCCTGCGGCGTTGAGCCGGAGGCGGATAGGTCCCGCGCAACGATAAGGTCGGCGATCCTGCCCTCGAGCGCCGCCATGATCTTCAGCACCGGCTGGCCTTCGCCGATGGCTCGCTCCACCGCCGCCGCCGCAGCCGCCGGCTCTCGTCGGTCGATTGCGTTGGTGATCGCAAAGAGGCTCGCGGGACGGGTGTCAGTTACGAGCGCCTCGACATCCTCGGTCGTGATTGAACGGCCGTCGGCAAAGGTCGCCAGCTTGCGCAGCTCGCTGTCTGCGACCCGGGTCTGCTGCCCTCGCTCGATATCCGATTCCCACACCGCGCCGCCGATCCGCTCGGCCAGCAGGGCCGCTGCCCGCGGCTCGATTGCCACGCTGAGCTCCTGGGCACGGCCGCGGACCCAGGCCTGCAGCTCGTTGCGGCGCGGCGCGTTGCGTTCCTCGACCGCGCCACCGCGCTCCTTCGTCGCCTCCACGAGCCGAGTCAGGAGGGCTGGCGGCTTGCCCGCATCGCGCGATGGGCGCAGCTCGGCGAGGGCAAGCGCGGCGCCGTCGGGCAGCTCGACGACGAGGTTGAGGAGCTTGTCGGAGGCCACCGCTCCGCGACCCGCGGCAGCGAGGGGCTGGCGCAGGACGACGAGGTGCGCGCCGAACATGCCGATCGTGGCCGACTCGAGGCGCGCGCGGTCGATCGCCGGCTCATCCGGGCTGCGCTCCGGCGTGATCTCGGTGCGCTCCGCCACGTCGACCCGCGCCGCGAACGCGGCGAGTGCCTGGTCGATCCCGAAGGCATCGTCGCCGTGGACAAGGAGAAGTGTTGCGGTCATGCGGCGCCTTCCCAGGCCGCGCGCAGGCGCGACGCCAGGTCATCGGGGCTCAGTCCGGCCGCAGCGGCCAGCTCCGCCTCCATGGCGTGCGCCGGCGCACGCGCCTCCTCGATGGAGACCGCGAACTCCGGATAGCGCCGCGCCATGTCGTCGATCCGTTCGTCGATGGTCATGAACCGCTGCGCCACGTGCCGGTCGGCGACGGCCACCGCGACCGGCGCCCAGCCGCGCGGGGCGCGTGAAGGATCGAGGAGGCAGGCGATCGGATGGGAGGCGATCGGCTCGGCGAGCTCGGGGTAGCCGCGCTCCGCCATCCACCGTGCGCCGACGATGCCGTGCGCGGTGCCATCGTTCCGGGTCTCGACCTTGTCGACGTCATGGAGGAGCGCGGCGACCGCGACGAGATGCGGATCGACCTCCACGCCGGCCGCGGCAAGAAGCTTGGCCGCCTCGGCCGCAACCGCGCTGACGCCACGCGAATGGGTGACGATCCCATCGGGCAGGGCGAAGCCGGCGAGCAGCTGCTCGGCCTCGGCGAGGGTGGGGACGGCCATCCCGCGATGCTAGCCACTGCCCGCCGGATGGGCATCGCGACGGCGACCACGGGGCGCCACGGATCGGTCACCAATCGGCTGCGCACCTGGTAGCGCCGACCATCGGTCACGACCTCGATGCTGCCCTCCAGGTCGGTGCGATGGAGGCGCAGTCCGGGAATGGCATGCAGATGGTCGAGCGTGACCTGGTGTGGGTGGCCGTAGTCGTTGCCGACACCCACCGAAATGAGGGCAGCGGCCGGGTGTGTCGCGTTCAGCAATGGAGGGCTGCTGCTGGAGTGCGACCCATGGTGGCCCACCTTCAGCACGTTGACGCGGGTCAGCAGCCCCCGCTCGGCGAGTTCCGCCTCAACGGGTGCCTCGGCGTCACCGGTGAGGAGTGCCGTGAAGCCGCCGCTGCGCAGCAGGCCGACGACCGACGCGTTGTTGATGTCGCCCTCGGGGAGCGGCCCGGCCACATCGGCCGCGGTGGGGTAGAGGATCCGGAGTGTCGTCGTCCTCCCGAGGGGCACGATCTGCCCGGCGCGAGCCAGGGCGAATCGGCCTCCAGGCTCTTCGCGCGCCAGCTGCACGAAGCGGTGGTAGGTCGGGTTCGGGTAGTCGCGTCCGCCGTCGAGGATCAGCCGCACCGAGTAGCGCTCCAGCGCCGCGACCAACCCCGCGACGTGGTCCTCGTGCGGGTGGGTGAGGATCACGACGTCGACACTTCGTTGCCACCATGGCAGGCGCTCACCGAGACGCCGCAGGAGCAGATCCGGATCGGGCCCGCCATCGATCAGCAGCGTCTCGCCACTGGGCGAACGAACGAAGATCGCGTCGCCCTGGCCAATGTCGAGAGCGACCAGGTGCAGCTGCCCGTCCGGCAGCCCGGCCAGCGTGATGGCAACGAGGAGGAGGCCGAGCGCAGCGGCTCCCACCCACGGACGGGCAAGGCCGCGGGCGACCATCCCGGCCCGCTCCCGCCACGCCGCCGGCTTCTTCGCTGCCGCCAGTGGCTCAAGCGCAGGCACCGCCTCCGAAGGCGGCTCCGGGTCCGTCCCCCGGGCGAACAGCCTCCAGGCGACGCCGATGGCCGGGTACCACGCCAGCGCCAGCCATGCCGGCGCGACGACCGGCAGCGCGGCGAAGGGGATCGCGGCGGCCGTCTGGCCGGCGATGACCATGGCCCGCAGCAGCAGCCACGCGCTGCCGCCCACTGCCCAGCGCGCGGCATCGGTGAGGAGTGGCATGTGGAGCGCGGTGGCGATGCCGCCGAGCGGCGCCGCGATGCCGCACAGGAGCATCACGATCGGCACGAGGGGAACCACCACGACGTTCGCCAGCGGAGCGACGAGCGACAGGCGTCCGAAGCTCCCGACCACCACCGGCAGCGTGGTGAGCTGTGCCGCCAGGGTCAGCGCCACCGGCTCGCGCAGCCACCCGGGCCAAGCGGACAGCCGCCGCTCGATCGGTGCCGCGAAGAGGATCAGCCCTCCCGTCGCCAGCGCCGACAGCTGGAAGCCGACGTCCCACAGCACCGATGGAGCCGCGACCAGCATCGCCGCGGTGGCGAGCCCCAGCGCCGAGGCGGCGTGCGCCCGCGACCCGCCGAGGCGAGAGACCATCATGGCGGCCGCCATCAGCGCGGCCCGCACCACCGACGGTGATGCCCCCGTCAGCACGACGTAGCCGGCGATCGTTGCCGCGGCCGCTCCCGGCGCGAGCCAATGGCCGCCTCGCCGCTCTTCCAGCGGCCGCAGGAGCGACCCGACGATCGCCGCCACGATGGCGATGTTCCAACCCGAGATCGCGACGACGTGGGTCAGCCCCGCGGTGGCGAATGCCGTCGAGATCTCCGGCGAGATGCTGCTGCGGACGCCCAGCAGGATGCCGGCGCCCAGCGCTGCCTCTGGCTCGGGGACCATCTCGTTGAGTCCGCCGAGGAGCCATCCCCGCGCGGCAGCGGCGATCTCTGACGGCCCTGCAGCTCGGACCTCCTCGATGACCGTCGCGAAGCGGACGCGCACCAGGCCGCTGATCCCCTGGCGGGCGAGGTACGCGGGGTAGTCGAAGCCATCGAAGGCGGCCGGCGCCTCGATGGCAGCCACGAGGCCGATCCGCGTCCCGACTCCCAGCGGCACCGAGCGCGGCAGCGTTGCGAGCAGGCGACCACGAATCGAATGCGCCGTCCCTCCCGGCCGCGCCGCGACAAGGTCCTCGAGGACCGCCTGTTGCGATGAGCCGCGCGGCCGCGGGTCGTCGACGACCGTGCCGACGAGGTGGAGCTCGCCACGTCCAACGAGAGAGGCGACGCTGCCCGGCCCCGTTGGCAGCTCGAGCGCCGTGCCGCGCCAACCACCGAGCGCCAGCCCCGCGCCAAGCGCCACGCAGGTCACGACGGTCGCGACGCGCCATCGGGACGAGAGCAGGCGTGCGGCAACCGCGGCTGCCGCGGCCAGCGCCAGGGACACGAGCAGCGCTTGCCCCGCCGCCTGTGCGTCAGCCGCCAGGATCCCGGCCGCCATGCCGACGACGGCACTCGGGAGGGCGAGCCGGGACACCACGGCCGGCCCGACGTCCTAGATGAGGGTGACGAGATCGCGGATCTTGTCGAGCTGCGCCTTGGTCAGGACTTTGCGCGTGACCAGCTCCTCGAGGGTGGCGAACGGCCGCTC
>Ga0075425_100005792_pt1 | contig 12885 bp, 11 predicted proteins | sample SoiMethybrSBSTD4_FD_75300 | JGI IMG/M metagenome (GOLD analysis project Ga0075425, IMG submission 75300) | Bulk soil microbial communities from a Populus tree surrounding site in Tennessee, USA - Soil MetaG P. TD hybrid SBSTD4 | ecosystem: Environmental > Terrestrial > Soil > Tree plantation...
CCAGGCACCATGTCACCCATTCGCGGGGTCAGATCCTTCTTCTCGCCATCGCTCCGTTGCACGCGGAGCCGGAGGGTCTGGCCCCCTAGGGTAAACCCGCAAGGGAGATACGCGGGCCCTGCGCGTGCCGCAAGGAGATTGAGCTCGGTTCGAGTCCGAGGTGCTCCACCAAATTGTTCCCCGATCATCCAACGGTAGGAGCCCCGGTTGTTACCCGGGAGATCCAGGTTCGAATCCTGGTCGGGGAGCCAATTCGCCGCGATCGTCTAACTGGCCAGGACACTCGGTTCTCAACCGAACGATCGAAGTCCAAGTCTCCGTCGCGGCGCCAGCAACGCACACGTAGCTCAACTGGATAAAGCCCCTGACTACGAATCAGGAAGGTGCAGGTTCGAGTCCTGCCGTGTGCTCCAATCAACAGCGTGTAGGGGAGCCTGGTCGTCCCTGCCTGCCTTGGAAGCAGGAGATCGGTGGTTCAAATCCATCCACGCTGACCATTACACTCAATAACGAACAGGAGCGCTCCATGAGCGACATCAAGGTCTACGGGCAGCACGAGCCCAAAACGCTCGCGCAGATGCAGCGCTGCATGACGGTCGGCAGCGCCGTGAAGGGCGTGCTATGCGCGGACGGCCACCTCGGCTACGCCCATCCGATCGGCGGCGTGGTCGCCTACGAAGAAGATATCTCCATCAGCGGTGTCGGCTTCGACATCGCGTGCGGGAACATGGCCGTCCGGCTCGATGCGAACTACTCCGACATCGCGCCGTGCGCCAAGATCATTCTCGACGATATCGGCCGCGCGATTAGCTTCGGCGTCGGGCAGCGCAACGCGGTGAAGGTCGATCACGAGCTGTTCTACTCTCCCCTCTGGGATGCGGCCGGTGTCGCCAATCTCAAGGAGATGGCGCGTAATCAACTCGGTACCGTCGGGTCTGGCAACCACTATGTCGATCTGTTCGAGGACGAGGCTGGTTTGGTTTGGATCGGTGTGCACTTCGGCTCGCGCGGTCTCGGGCACAGGATCACGACCAAGCATCTGGAATGGGCAGGTGCGAAAGATGGCATGGAGGTCGACCCGGCCGTGGTTCGCGCCGACGGCGACATCGGACAGAGCTACATCGCCGGCATCGAGCTGGGCGGGCTCTACGCCTACGCAGGTCGCGAGTGGGTCGTAGAGCGCGTGCGTCAGATCATCGGCGCCGCCGTGACCGACAGCGTCCACAACCACCACAACTTCGCCTGGCGCGAGACGCACGGCGACCGCGAGCTGTGGGTCGTGCGCAAGGGCGCCACTCCGGCCTTCCCCGGCCAGCGCGGCTTCGTCGGCGGCTCCATGGGTGATGATGCCGTGATCCTCGAAGGCGTCGAGAGCGAGGCGTCGGCAGACGGCCTCTACTCGACGGTGCACGGTGCCGGTCGTATCTGCGGCCGGATGGAAGCGAAAGGTAAGAAGAACAAGGCCGGTGAATGGACCCGGGCACCTCGCTTCACGCGCAAGCAGATGGACACCTGGCTGCAGGAGAAGCATGTCCTGCTTCGCGGCGGTGACGTCGACGAGAGCCCCATGGCTTATCGCCGGCTGCCGGATGTGCTGCGCGAGCACAACGGCACCATCAAAGTCCTCCACACGCTGCGTCTGTTCGCGGTCGCGATGGCGGGGCCGGGAGAGTTCGACCCCTACAAGGACTGAGGGTGGCGTTCGGGCCACCTATTGTCGCCAACCATTTCTGATGCAGCGCAACTTTGCCCTCGTAGCTCAGCGGATGAGAGCGGCCGTCTTCTAAACGGCGGGTCGGGTGTTCGATTCACTCCGAGGGCGCCAAGGAATTCCACAAAGTACGGATGGTTGGCCGAGCGGTAAGGCAACGCGGTGCTAACGCGTCGAGACCTTTGGGTCGGGCAGGTTCGACTCCTGCACCATCCGCCACGCGGGTGTAGCTCAAGCGGTAGAGCCGCTGCCTTCCAAGCAGAGGACGCGAGTTCAACTCTCGCCGCCCGCTCCACCAATGCCACGTTCGTCTAAATGGGCTAGGACACCGGTCCTTCAAATCGGGAAACGCGGGTTCAAATCCCGCACGTGGCACCATGGAAATGCTCGGCGCCGTGCTGTTCACGCGCTCGCAACACGGCCTGCGGGCGACGGAAGCAGCCGGTGAGCCGGCGCGCGGAGGCGAAGGCGGCTTCGGCCGCGGCGCTGATGCGGGCGGCGTCGGCGGCGTCGCAGGACATTGCAGGCTCCGTGCGGCTCAGCGCCAGCGAGGTGATCACCGTGGAGGTGCTGCCGCCGATGTTGGCCCTCCTGCGCGAGCAGCATCCCCGGTTTACGCTCGAGCCGGTCGTCTCCAATGGAGGTGAGCGACCTCTTGCGCCGGGACGTGGACCTTGGGTGCGCAACGTGCGGCCCACGCAGACCGGGCTCGTCGCCAGAAAGATTGGCGAGGTTGCGCTTGGCCTGCATGCACACCGCCGCTATCTCAAGCGCCACGCCGCGCAGCGTTGACGATCTCGGCGTTCACGCCCTGATCGGCTACGACCAGGAAACGCCTGCAGTGCGATCACTGCAAACTCAAAAGCCTGCGCTTTTCCCGCAACATGTTCGCACTGCGCACCGACAAGTCGCCCACCTGGCCGCAATCCGCGCCGGCTATGGCATCGGTATCTGCCAGGTGCCCGTTGGCCGATGTGAGACCGACCTGGTCCGGCTGTTGCCGAGGCAGTTTGGATCTGTCCTCGACATACCTTAGTAAGGGGCTATCGATCTACGCGGGTTCGAGAAGACAGTGGACATAAGAAGGCCAATCCCACCGATGGGTGGAGTATCCGAAATGAGGTCGTCCGGAAGTGGAAGGCACGCGTTGAGTTGGTGCGGGCTCGACTGGCCGGTCCACTCGCTGAGACCAATGCGCGCACCCGTCTTCTGCAAGAACTGGTGGTGGAGACAGGAGCTTGTTAGCCGTGAGATGGGATGGTCTCGCTCGGCTGGGGCGGCGTAAGCGCTGGATCGCAGTGATGCCCGTGATGTGCCCATAGGCGCCAGCGCTCGTAGGCTGTGTACATACTGTAAAGGGCCATTAGACCGGCTGGGATCGACGCGAGGGCAAGCAGTTCTCGCCAACCCATGTGCGCTAGATCAAATGCCATGATCCTATCGGCATTCGACCACACATTGGTCAGGTGGTAGCCCGCCTGCACGGCGGAGGCGGCTATGTGGCCGGAGAGGAAGAGGAGCCCGGTGAACCACAGCACGCCATGGATGAAGGTCGTGACACCTTCGTAGAGCCGAATGCTCCACTGCATCCAACTGCGGTGGATGTTGCGGCGGACATGGCTATGCAGGTGCCTGCGCAGAAATGTTACCATTGGCTGAGCCTCCCGTCGGCCTTTCTAGGATCGGCGAGTTTAGAAGCGCAATATGTCTGTGGGGAGCACGCCCAAGTCAGTCGATGTTTGCGCCAAACCAGGATGGTAAGATCGATGCAAAGCGTTTGGCGGCTACAGTTTTAAGCAACCTAGCATCAGGCTGCTAGACGAGGACCTGGGTTCCGACCTCGACAACGCGGTCGGTCGGTATACGAAAGTACTCAGTGGCATCCGCCGCGGTACTTGCGAGCCAAATAAAGAGCTGCTCTTGCCAAGCAGGCATGTCCGACTTCGTTGTGGGTCTGAGCGAACGTCTGGACAAGAAGAAGGACGTCGCAGAGATCTCGATGTTGAGCCCCTTGCGGCGACATTGCTCCAGAATCTTCGGTACGCTGGGCGTTTCCATAAAGCCGTAGTGGGCGGTAATGAGAGTAAACGTGTCGCCGACTTTGCGGATTTGAATACGTTCCTGACGTGCCACGCGTGGCGTATCCTCAGTCTTGATGGTGAGGATGATGTTGCGTTCGTGTAGCACGTGATTGTGCTTTAGATTGTGCATGAGGGAGGTAGGCGCCGTTGCGGGATCGGCGGTGAGAAAGATCGCGGTGCCGGAGACACGGTGGGGCGGCTTGGCCTCGAGCTTTCGCACGAGCCAATTGAGATCAGCCTCATTCTTGCGTGTAGCCTTGCTGAGGCTGCTTGAGCCGCGCACCCAGGTCAGAGCTATGAGGCCGATGAGCCAGGCCGCTAAAAGCGGCAGCCAACCACCTTCGGGAATTTTTATGAGGTTGGCGGTCAGAAACGCCTCCTCGATAAGAGCTATCGGCACCATCAGCGACGCTGCCTTCCAAAGCGGCCAGTTCCAGTAGCGCCACACGACGAAGAACGCCATAAGGCTGTCGATCAACATGGTGGCTGTTACGGAGAGGCCGTAGGCTGCGGCGAGATTGCTTGAGTTGCGGAAGGTGAGCGTTATGAGAAGAACGGCGACGAGCAACAGGTGGTTGACGCGAGGCAAGTAGATCTGGCCGGCGATGGTTTCAGAAGTATGGCGAATTTCCAAACGGGGTACGAGACCGAGTTGGATGGCTTGGCGCGTAAACGAGAACGCCCCGGTGATGACGGCTTGGCTGGCGATCACGGTCGCAATCGTAGCGAGGATCACCATCGGAATTAGCGCCCAATCGGGGTACAGGCGATAGAACGGGTTTTCGAGCGCCTCCGGAGCTGTAAGCAACAAGGCGCCTTGTCCGAAATAGTTGATGAGCAACGCCGGCTGCACGAAAAAAAGCCACGTCGTTTGGATGGGCTTGCGCCCGAAATGCCCGAGATCCGCGTAGAGGGCCTCCGCGCCAGTAACGGCGAGGAAGATGAGGCCCATGACAATGAGGCCGATAAAACCGTGGTTCAAAACAAACTCGATCCCGTACAAGGGATTGAGCGCCAAGAACACGCGAGGATCATCTGCGAGGTTGACCAAGCCGCCAATGGCCAAAACAGCAAACCAGATGCACATGATGGGTCCAAAAAATTTTGCGACGGCGGCAGTGCCGCGCGCCTGAACGGTAAACAGAAGCACGAGGATTAAGAGGGTGATGGGGACCACCACATTTTCCATATGGGGCGCAATTAGCTTCAATCCCTCTACCGCCGACAGCACCGAAATGGCCGGGGTGATCACTGCATCGCCATAGAAGAAGGCAGCTCCTGCAACCCCGAGGACAAGCAGCACCCGCGCGCTGCGCCTTGCCACGGATTGGCCAAGCGCCATCAGGGCGAAGGTTCCGCCCTCACCGTTGTTGTCGGCGTTGAGCAGTACCAGGACGTATTTGAGGGTAACGATGAGCAGCATCGTCCAGGTCATGAGAGACAGTATGCCCACGATGGCTGTGAAAGTGGCGGCGCCCTGTGCGTGGGCAGCCGTTATTGCTTCGCGGAACGCGTAGAGAGGGCTCGTACCAATATCGCCATAGACGACCCCGAGCGTTCCGAGAGCCAAGGCCCAAAATTGGTGGCTGGTGTGCCCGTTCCCACCGTCGTGCAGCGTGGGGACTGATGGATGCGGCATTGGGTCATCGTGCCGTTAGCGTCGAACCAAGGCGAGGCTATCATTGGTGGAGCTGCAACACACGCAGACAGAACGCTTCCCGGCAGGGCGGGTGTCCGTTCGTAGTTTGTACACGATTGACTGGCCTCGCGCACCATGGTCAGCACTCGACCAAGCGAGGGGCGATGCGACGGAGAGCTTTGTGGGAAGCCTATGGATGGTGACATCGGCCAAGCTTCAGGCGCAGCGCCTGGACAAGTCGCGCGGGGTTGGCGGCCGCAAAACCGCCGCGCGCTCGCCGGGCTCGCGAATGGGGGCAGGCAAGACCGCTGCAGCCGTAGTGCGTGTCGATGAAGGACAGCGTAAGCCGGAACCTGCCAGCCAACGTGCCAGCCAACGCCGGCTCGCGTTCGAGCCGAGCTGCTTGCGCATTGGCGTGACCCTCGGCGGCGACCTATCCGAAGAGATGCTCACCCGGACTGACAAGCGGGTCTCGCGCGCCCGAAGGGCGATAATCCCCACGGACCGCACGCGTCCCTAGATTGGCTGGGGCGTTATGGATGAAAAGACGTGGAGGGGCGGCAAGCCCTGATAACAGTTACACCTGGCAATGTGAAGGCATCGAGCCGGGGTTGGGCCCTCTGGCTGAGGACCAGACCAGGGCGATGGTGTGCGCCTGGCCTCGGGCCTACTTGTTGAGACGCACCTCTTCGAGCGGTGCGGACCAAGGATACGGATCAATCAACATGAGCGCTGGATCTGCAACCCTTGGACCCACTGCGCTAGGCCAGATGTACTCGAAAATTGGTGCGAACCTGACGCGTTCATGGAGAAGCTGTTGGATTTGCTGGAGTAGTTGGGCGCGCCTGGCTGTGTCGGTTTCCTGTGCCTGCTCGCGATAGAGGGCATCGATGTCAGGGTAGCCGCCGTATGCAAACGTCCCATTGCTTGGCACGCTCTCCGACAAGCGCGAGGCCGCGTTGCCGTAAACGGCATTAAGGCACATACAAACTCCTCTGAGTTTTTTTGCGGCGAGCGCGGAGTAGAAGGCGGCGCGCTCCATTGTGCGCACTTTTGTCTTAATGCCGACGGCTTGGAGGAAGTTGGTAATCGTCTCGCCTGCCGAGAAATACGGTGGCCAGGGATGGAGATCCCCCGCATCGAACCCGTCGGGATAGCCGGCCTCGGTCAGCAATTGCTTGGCCTTGGCGGGATCATAGGGGTATGGGTCGATTGGCAGCGCAAACTCGAAAGTCCTCGGCACGATGCTTCCGGTTGGTGGTGACGCGCCAAGAGTTTCGGCCTGGCTGAGTTCTTGTCGGTTGATCGCAAAGTTGGCTGCCAGCCGGACACGCCGATCTGCCCAAGGCGACTTGGGATCCCACATATCCAGAAAGTCGAGATAGTAGGTTGCGATCCCACCGGAGAATACGAGTCTCAGTTTGGGATCTTGCTTCACCTCCTGTGCCATCGGCGCATCAAGCAGATAGGCAACATCGACCTCCCCTCGTCTGAGCATGGCCAGGCGCGTTGTCGCCTCTGGCACGCTCTTGTACACGAGCCGTTTCACGGAAGGTGACCTGCGCCAGTAGCCTTCGTAGGCCTCCATAACCAGTTCGACGCCGGGCAGGCTGCTCACGAACTTGTAGGGACCCAAGCCGATTGGATGCTTCTTGAAGCCATCAGGACCGACCGACTCGACATACTTCTTGGGCACGATCCACCCAGCCCCCGAGGCAAATGTGCCGTAGAAGGTCATGAAATCGGGCCAGGGCTCGTGCAAAATGAACCGCACGTGATAGCGATCGACGACAACTACCTCCTTTACTTTTTCATGCAGCAATTTGCCCTTGGCGCGCTCGAAGCTGAACTTCACATCCTCGGCGGTGAAAGGCTCGTCATTGTGGAATTTCAGTCCCTCGCGCAGTTTGAACTCGTACATTCGCTGGTCTGGGCTCAGCGTCCAGGATTGAGCCAAGCTCGGAGCCAGGCGGTTTCCGGGCATCGGTTTGACGAGGGCGTCATGCAAGGCATAGAGCACCCAAAATGGCGCGAGCACGCCGACCACTTCACCGGGATCGAACCAGGCCGGTGATAGTGTCACGTATAAGGCCCAGCGCATTTCGCCCTCCGGTTTGGCCTGGGCCAACGCGGGGGGATCTAGGCCCTTGATCAGCAGTGCACACAGCACTGCCGCGAGACCTGCTCGCAGGCGGCTGTGTTTCACATCACGTCCTTAGCATTGTGGTGCGAAATCCCAATCAGGGCAGACTGCTGGCGGTAGGTGGCAAGACCTGCCAGATTATTCGTCCGTCAACCCCACATTATTTCTGCCGAACCGCCGCTACCAGCGTGAGGCCGAACACTACAAAGAAGCCGACGACTCCCCCCAATGTTCTCAAGAAACCGCCGGCGTGATCGGGGTTCATCAGGCCGCTTAGGCCGGTCCATAAAGACGCCATGGCAAGGGCGACAACACAGGCGCAGATAATGAAGCTGAGCGCGGGCTTGAACGAGCGTTTAGTTGCGGCGGTGGCGGCTGGCGCAATGGTGTGACCCGTAGCCATGGAGTCCTCCCAATGAGCATCACTCTCCGCACAGATCGATCGCTTGATCATAATTCAGCGTGGACGTCGGCACCAGCCCATCGTCATGCTATCCGTTCATTGAAGCCGTCCGATCGGACGCTCCCGCCATGCGGCTACGCCGCGAGCGGGGTCGATTTGCGGGTTATGGTTGGCGGCTCGGAGCGCTCTGCCGCCGGCACTTTCCCTCCGTTATCGGCGCGGTGCGGCGCCATGGTGGGAGCACCGCTGATCCTTCCGTCGGGCTCAACTGTGTATGCGGTCCGCGCTTCCTGCGCGGCGTTCCTGGTTGCGTTGCCAATAAACGAACAGCACGGTGACAAGCGCGGTCAGGACCATAGTGGCGAGAATGTCGGGGCGTTTGATGAACGCCAGCCACAGATTGATCCCGGCCTGCAGCGATGCTTGCCGCCCCACGAGCAGTCCGTTGCCGACGATCACCAGCAGGAAGACTGCCGCTGTTAGGGCCACGGCGATGGCGACTTGTAGGATCCGCTTGAGGAGGCGCGGGACGGTGAGTTTCTTACCGGACACGACCAGAAGGGTGGTTTCGAGCATGGCACGCACTCCGTCTTCTTGCTTCACTACACCGTAGCTGAGCCCCAGGCGCACTTCCAGGTTGTGGCTGCGTGCGATCAATAACAAATATTGCCGATCGTAGCGGACCCAGGTTGATGATTGCGCGCAGGCAATGGAGCAGCAGGCGATGACAATGCGATAGCGCGGCACGCGGGTCGGATTGTCCGGATTTCCTGACCCGGGTGGGCGAGCAATCCTGCCCGCTTAGGGCTCAGTATGCGGCGGCCATCGCCCCGATACCGTCCTTTTGGTAGATGTCGCGGCGGAACTGGATGATGCCGTCCTCGGTCGCCCAGGCCGTAATGTAGACGAAGTGCAGCGGCATGGGCCTTTTCAGCATCACATCGCGACGCTCGCCGCTCTCCTTCATCTGTCGCACATGTTCGGGTCTCCAGCCCTGGTCGGCGAGCACCCAGGCCGCCAGTTGTTCGATGCCATGGACCCGCACACACCCCGAACTTGCAGCGCGGAAGTTGCGGCCGAATAGCGATTGGGAGGGGGTGTCGTGCATATAAACCGAGTGCGAATTGTTGAAATTGATCTTGACAAACCCAAGGGGATTTTCTGGACCGGGCTGCTGACGGTACGTCAAGCTTTTTGTCGTCGGCGAACTCCAGTTGATCTTGGTGGGATCGAGCCTTTTCCCGTCGGCGCCATAGGCGTCAATGTGATACTTGACGAGCACGCTCTGGCCTTGGCGCGCCATCTCCTGGCCCTTGGGAATGAGGTCCTTCTCGATCACCGTTGGTGGCAGGTGCCATACGGCGTTGAAGTTGAGCTCGTGGATGGCTGAGTTCAGGATGGGCGTCGGCCGGTCCGGCTTGCCCACCACGCCGGCGTGGCGTGACACGACGCGGTCGTTCTCGACCGCTTCGATTTGTGCCGCGGGAATATTGACCACGACATAGCGCTTGCCTGCGGTGCGCGACAGGTCGGTGAGGCGGGCCAAGTTCGCCTTCAGCTGCATGAGGCGCGACTCAGCGGGGATGTTGAGCGCGGCGATCGTCCGCTTGTCGAGGACACCCGTTGGCGCCAAGCCGTTTGAGGCCTGGTAGCGCTTCACTGCCTTATCGACATAGAAGTCGAAGCTGCTGCTTGCGCCCTGCTCCCGCAGATCACCTGAGAGTATCAAGCGCTGGCGCAGCAAAGCGACGGCAGAGTGCGACAGACCCTGTCGCAGTTCGATCTCGGGCAGGGGCTGCCAACCACCCGCAGCGACGATGTCGGTGTAGCGCCGGATGGCAGTTTTCATGGCCGCCACGTTGGTGGGACTGAGGGTCGGATAACCCTTAGGTGGGGTGGCTTCCCACTCCTTGATGAAGCTGCGATCGGCCGGGTCGCTCTGTGAGGCATAGGCGGACCCTGGAAAGCGAGGCCAGCCGCTCTCGTCGCCTGCTTGGACGGAGCCGGCCGACGCCCCCACGGCGAGGAGGACCAAGATGAACCCGGCTGCGGTCTTGGCGGTCATCCGCTGCCTCTTCCTTCCACCCACCCGGCAATTGCCGTTCGGTCCAACGTGGTCCATTCGCGTTATCTTGAGAAGTGAAAATATGACCTCGCTGGAGAGACCAAGTGCGGTGGTGCGGGGTGGACACGGACCATGGCCCGTTCCCTCCTGGACGTGTCGAAACTGGGCAATTCGCCTATAGGCCGGCTTATTGTGCCGCATCCAGGGTGAACTGCAGTTCGGCCAAGCGGGTGTAGAGGCCGCCCCTACGCAAGAGCTCAGCGTGCCGACCTTCCTCGACGATACGGCCTTTGTCCAACACCAATATGCGCGTGGCGCGCTGCACGGTGGCCAACCGGTGGGCGATGATAAGCGTCGTTCGGTTCTGGGTCAGGCGCGTCAGGGCCTCCTGCACGGCCATCTCGCTTTCGGCATCGAGTGCATTGGTCGCTTCATCGAGCAGAAGAATGGGGGCGTCGCGCAAAAGTGCTCGGGCGAGTGCAATGCGTTGGCGTTGGCCGCCCGAAAGCGTTGCGCCGCGCTCGCCAAGGCGTGTGGAATAGCCCTGCGCCATGAGCCGAATGTAGCTGTCCGCCTGTGCCGCCTTGGCGGCGCGCACGACGTCGGCATCGCCGGCTCCGGGCGCGCCATAGCGGATGTTTTCGGCAATGCTGTCATCGAATAGGGCAACATCTTGGGGCACGAGGGCGAACCGGGATCTGAGGAGTGCCGTTTCGACTGCGGAAACGGGAACACCATCCACCGCGATGCTGCCCGATTGCGGATCGTAGAAGCGCAAGATGAGATTGAAGATCGTGCTCTTGCCGGCGCCAGAGGGGCCGACCAGGGCGACCGTCTCTCCGCGCTCGATGTTGAAGCTTATGCCATTGAGGGCGGGAGCGCCTGGTCGGGATGGATAGGCAAAGCGCACTTGCTCAAAGCTAATCGTGCCCAGTGCCGGCACTGGCATGGGTCGGGGTCGCTCGGGCTCGCTCACTGTTGGTCGCACCGCTAAGAGCTCCATCAGCCGCTCTGATGCGCCGGCGGCTTGCGCGATCTCGCCCCACACCTCGGAGAGCTCGGCAATCGCTCCGGCGGCGAACATGGCATAGAGGATGAACTGACCAAGTCGGCCTCCCGTGATCTCTCCCCCGATCACCAGACGCGATCCAAACCACAAGATGGCGACGACGCTCGAGACGATGAGCCCAATGGAAATCGCCGTGAGTCCGGCCCGCGCAAGCAGGCGCGTGCGGGCAGCCTCGAAGGCGCGCTCGCAAGCCTGTGCGAAGCGGCGAGTGACGGTCTCCTGTTGGCCGAACGCGTGCATGGTGCGTACCGCCGCCAGATTCTCGGCAGCAATGGCGGAGGCCTCGGCGAGGCGGTCTTGGGCTGCGCGCGACAGCCGGCGCACGGCGCGGCCATAGGCCATGAGCGGCAGGACGATGATGGGAATGGTCGCCAATCCCAGGGCTGCCAGAGTGGGGCTTGTGATGAACATCATGGTCAGGGCGCCGACGAGCATGATGAGGTTGCGCAAGGCCTGGCTCAGCGCCGATCCGGCGGCTCCCTTGATCTGCGTGGTGTCGGCCGTGAGCCGGCTCATCACTTCGCTGGAGTGCGTGCTGTCATAGAAGGGGGGGCCCAGCGTGGCCAGGCGCCGGAAAACATCCGCGCGCAAATCGGCGACGACGCGCTCCCCGAGCCAGTTGACTGCGTACATGCGCCCAGCGCTTGCTAGCGCCAGCAGGATGCCGATGCCGATCAGGGTAACGAAGTAGCGGTCGATGAAGACACCGTCCTGGGCGGCAAATCCCACATCAATCATGCGGCGTACGGCGACTGGGATGGTCAGCATTGCGGCGGCGGAGGTGATAAGCGCAATGACGGCGCCAAGGAGCATTCCCGAATGCCGCACGACGTAGGGCCGCAAGGCCAGCAGCGAGGGCAACTGGGGCCGGTTAAGGGCCTCGGACTTCCTTTCGGAGTTGGCTTCGGGCAAGGCGGCCTCGCTCACGGCAAACGCGCCTGCCAGCAGAGTGCCCGCGGTGGCTAGGCGAGAGCAAGGGTCTCAAGCCGCGACCTGAGGTCCATCACGGAGGGCTTCTGGGCGCTTGTATGGGGACCAGCCTTGCAGTATGAGGGGCCGAATTTGGCACAGCCAGAGCGCCACCGCGCAGGCCCGCCCCAGTGCAGGCGGTTCGAGCTTGGTGCAGAGGACTTGGCGCGCCGCATAGCCGCGTTGGCCGCCCATGTTGTGATAGACCGATCCTGTGAGACACCCATGAAGAAGCTAGAGGACTTCCACCCCGACTACCACCGCATCAAGGTAGTGATGACGGACGGCACTGAGTTTGAGACCTACTCCACCTATGGCAAGGAAGGTGACACTCTCACCCTCGACATCGACCCCAAGACGCATCCGGCCTGGACCGGTGGGGATCGCCATCTTGTCGACCGCGGCGGACGGCTGTCGCGCTTCAAGAAGAAGTTCGAGGGAATGTTCTAGGGCGTCAGCGGTTCAGCCTTTCCACCAGCGCGGCGATTTCGCCGTCCTCACCTAGCCCTCGTCCGGTCAGTCCCCCCACCACGCCGGAGCGGTCACGCGGTTCGCGGTTTTGGCTCATCTTCGCCTTGCCCTCCACCCGTGTTATGGTGAAGTTTAGGCCGACAATGCCGCGCAGCATCGTCGCCAGGAAGCCTTCCGGCGCGTCGGCGGTGGACCAAGGTTCGGCGAAGGGCGCCTCCTGCTGCTGTGTGAGCTCGGAGACGTGCGCTTTGAGCCAGGCGTGGTCCTGCACCACCTCGAGCCGCCCGTAGGCGTGGACCACGGTGTAGTTCCAAGTCGGCACCACCTTGCCGTG
>Ga0075425_100005793_pt1 | contig 12882 bp, 7 predicted proteins | sample SoiMethybrSBSTD4_FD_75300 | JGI IMG/M metagenome (GOLD analysis project Ga0075425, IMG submission 75300) | Bulk soil microbial communities from a Populus tree surrounding site in Tennessee, USA - Soil MetaG P. TD hybrid SBSTD4 | ecosystem: Environmental > Terrestrial > Soil > Tree plantation...
GCCGTCGGACGTGCGCACGACCAGGGGGATCTGCGTGGTCCCAGCGCCTTCGGAGACGGTGGACGTATCGCTCTGCAGCTCCACGGAGACCGTCTGTGCGGCGTTGGTCATGCCGACGCGCCAGGCGCCGCGGCCGTGGGTGAAGGCGTAGATCGCGGGGCCGCGCGCGCCTTGCGCGATCGTCACACGCTCCGTGAGCACGGACGCGAGGCCGCTCTCCACCATCCAGCTCGCGCCGTTGTTGAGTGACACGAAGACGCCGAGGTCTGTGCCGAGGTAGAGGCGGCCGGCGAAGGTGGGATCGATGACGATCGAGTGCGTGGGGATGTCGGGAAGGCCATTGTCGATGCCGGACCAGGTCGCGCCGCCGTCGGTCGAGCGCCAGACGTGAGTGCCGCCGAAGCCGGCGTACGTTGCGTAGAGAGTGTCGATGTTTTTCGGATCGAACGTGATCGACGAGACGAAGCCGTCGCGCGGTTTCACGCTCGGCCACGGCGTCGCTCCCGATCCGCCGGTCGCGGAGTCGGTGCGCATGATCGCGCCGCTGTTCGTGCCGGCGATGACGCGGTCGCTGCGTCCCGGCGCAACGGCGATCGCGCTCACCTTGCCGTCGGCGAGGGCGCTGGCCGGATTCCACGTCGATGCGCCGTTGTTGCTGCGCCACATCTGCGTGCCGCCGACCCAGAGTCGATTGTGATTGTTCGGATCCATGACTAGCGGGGCGACGAAGAGAAACGTGTCGCCGCCCGAGCCCGGAAGCGGCACTGGACGAAACGACAATCCGCCATTCGACGTCTTGACGATGCCGGCGTTCTGCGACTGCGCGTACAGCACGTTCGGATCGGTTGGATCGACGGCGACGAATCCGCCGTCGCCGCCCCAGACCCATTTCCATTTGTCCGGACCATCATCGATGCTGCCGATCGACGTGCCGTTGTCCTGCGCGCCGCCGATGAAGTGTTTGCCGTCGGGATAAACAGCACCGTCGTAGAACTGCGTGGCGCCATAGTTGTGATTGAGCGGACGCCACGTCACCTGTGATGCGTCGGTCTGGCACTCGCCGTTGGTGCCGCGTCCGACAGCCGAAAGCGCGTTGTCGGTGCGATAGACGCCGCCATCGTTGGCGACGAAGAGCGTTTGATTGCTCGTGCCATTGAATTGCGGATGAAAGAGCATCACATGCTGGTCGGCGTGGACGAACGTCGGCTCCGTGCTGTCGGCGAACCAGTACGACGCGACGCCCCACGTTCTGCCGCCGTCGTCGGAGCGGAAGACGTCGACGCCGGCGGCGAAGACGCGATCGGGATTCGTCGGATCGACGGCGATGACGTTGCAGTGCCATCCCATCGGCACCCAGTCGCCGGTGCCTTGCGTGCCGCTGCACTGCGGCTCCATCGCGCCGAGCGGATTGGAGAGCAGCGTCGTCGCGAGTTTGTCGGGATCGTTTGCGCCGAGCTGTATCGCCCACGTGCCGGCATCGCCGTTTTGCGTGGAGCGGAAAACGGCCAGGAGATTCTGCGTCGTGTTCTGCGGACCGGGATTGTTGTTCGCCGCGAGCGCGTAGATCGTCGACGGATTCGACGGTGCGATGGCCAGTGACGTGCGCGACATGCCGGGTACGTTGAGCACCGGCGTCCACTGCGAGCTGTCTTTCTGCGCCGCGCTGTTGCGATAGACGGTGGCCTGCTCGAGAACGCCGCACGATGCGAAGACGGTGTCGTCTTTCAGATCGGGACGAAGGACGAGCTGCAGGCATCCCCCTTTCACCGTCGTCGGCAACGTGCGCGTCCACGACGTGCCGCGATCGCGCGAGCGCCACACGCCGGTGCGCGTTGCGGCGTAGAGCGTTTGCGCATCGTTCGGAGAAATCTCGACGTCATTCGTGAAGCGGAAGTCGTCATTGCTGGCGGTGAAGTCGAGATGCGACCACGTCGCGCCGGCGTCGTGCGTGACGAAGATGCCGTCGCCCCGCAGCGGCAACGCGGTGCCGCGAATGTCTTCGCGGAAGTAGCCTTCGCCGGTCGATGCGAAGATCGTCTGCGGATCGTTCTTGTCGATGGCCAGCGCGCTGACGTCGAGGTTCGTGAGCACGTCGCCGATCGGAGTCCACGACTCGCCGCCGTTCGTCGACTTGAAGACGCCGCCGCTGATGCCGCCCGCGTACATCACTTGATCGTTGGAAGGATCGAAGATCAGCGCGCGCGTGCGGCCGCCGATGTTGCCGGGGCCGAGGAATTGCCACGGCGTGGCGACGGTCGCGGCGTCGGTCTTCGCGCGCGCGTGCGGCTCGACTGCATCGACGCTCGAGTAGTGCGGCATGAGCGCCATCTGCGCGCGCGCCGTGGTAAAGCGCTCCTGCGGATCGACGCCCGCCGGCGCTGCGTGGCGCATCGCGTCGTACGCCGCCGCTTCGTCCGGTTCGTCGAAGCGCTCGACCTCGCGCACTGCAGCGTGGGAGCAGGCGAGGGTGACGAGGAGGAACGGGAGGAGGCGGCGCATTGCGTGGGAGAACAGCGCGGTGCGCCTCGCGTCATCCCGGGCGGGAACGCATTCGAATATGCTTTTCCCCATGCAACTGGCAAAAGACGCTTGCGCATGCGGACATCCGCTCGAAAATCACGATGGCGGGCGCGGCGCTCCGTGCAACTACTGCGCGTGCTCCGCGGGCGAGCCGCCGACGGCATTCGAAGTCGGCATCATTCACTCCATCCACGAGCTCACGCTGACGATGGTGAGGCTTGTGAAGGAAGTGCAAACGATGAAGGGCGGGCAGTAGGAGTGGAGGACAGGCGCGGGCGCCCATCCTCCACTGGAAGATCTACTGTTTCGGCTTCTCGAACGCGCTCGCGTCGATCGTCGGATTCAGATCGGTCGATTTCACGTTGCCGCTCGCGGTCTTCTCGCCGTTCACCGTCATCGTGAAGCTCGCCGGCAGCGTGATCGCGCCGAATGCTTTCCAATCCGCGAAATCGGTCACTTCGGTTCCGCTCGCGCCGCTGCGTGATGCGCGGAGAATGCGGCCGCTGGCCGGATCGATGAACCACTTCACGACGCCGTTGTCCGGGCCGGTGATGGTGACGACCTGCGCGTCGACGTCGCCGACTTTCTCCTTGCCGCTCGTCGCGTACGTGTAGCCCGGCTGCTCGACGTTCCGCAGAACGGAGATGAGATCCATCTTCAGTCCGCGGAGCAGCGTGTCGCGCTGCGATGACGGCAGATCGCGGTTGCCCATCGGACTGGCCTGGAACGCGACTTCAGACGTGATCACCATCGTGACGTCGCCCATCGGCGTCTTCATCACGCGGCGAACCGCGTCGGGATAACGCGTCGTCGTGTCCGACTCCATCTGCATGTCGCCGCCGGGCGTCTTCATCGTCAGATCGGCGACCTGATGCGTCGCCTTCACGGAGTCGATGACCGCTTTGCCGCCGACGAACTGCTGCACCTTCTTCATCAGCGCGATCGCATCGGGCGTGTTGGCGGCCGGAGTCGCCGCCGCTGCAGGCGCGGCGCTCTTCGGCGCGTTGTTGGCGCCCGGTTCCGGAATCGTGATGTCGACGGTCTGCACGCTGCCGAGGGAAGTGAGCGGCTTGTCGAAGTCCTTCGGATTGCCGATGACGAGCACCGCGAGCTGATCGGGATGAACCCACTTCTTCGCCACGCGCGCAACATCCGCTGTCGTAACGCTCTCGACGCCCTTCTGATACTTCTGCCAGTAGTCGGCGGGATAGCCGTAGAACTCGAGCATCATCCGCTGATTGAGGATCTTCGCCTTCGAGTCCATCGTGAAGACGAAGCCATTGAGGATCGCGTCCTTGGCGCGCTTCAGTTCGTCTTCGGTGAAGGGCTTCGTCTGCAGGTCTTCGACTTCCTGCTTGAGCATGTTCACTGCTTCGATCGTCGTGCCGCTCTTCGTTCCCATCACGACGTTGAAGAGCGTGGGATGATCCCAACCGGCAAAGAGTCCGCCACCGACGCCGTACGCCAGTCCCGCTTTCGAACGAATGTCATTCATCAGACGTCCGGAGAAGGATCCGCCGCTGAGGATCTCGTTCATCACGACGGCGGCGTAGTAGTCGGGATCGTTGCGCATCATGTGGCTCGGATGCACGACGGCAATGTTCGACTGCGTGACGTCGTCTTTGTTGATGAGGTAGTAGCCGGGCTTCGCGGGCGTACCGGTATCGGCCGGCTTCGTGGCTTGCGGTCCTTTCGCCCACGATCCGAATGCGGCGCGGAGCTTCTTCTCCATCGCCGCCGAATCGAAGTCGCCGACGAATCCGAGAATGATGTTGTTCGGATGAACGAAGCGATCGTGGAACGCGACGAGATCGTCGCGCGTGATCGACGCGATGGTCGCGTACTCCGGCTGGCGCGCGTACGGCGAGTCGGCGCCGTAGCCGAGCTTGTTCGCCTCGCGCACGCGGATGCTGTCCGGATCGTCATTGCGGCGCGAGATGCTCGTGCGCGTCTGCGTCTTGGCGAGATCGATCTTGTCCTGCCTGAACGCAGGGTGCTGCAGGATGTCGACGAAGAGCGGGAACACCGCGTCGAAGTCGCCTTTGAGGATGTTCATGGTGACCCCGGTCGAGTCGACGTCGCCCGGCGTCTCGATGTGCGCCGCGCGCGCTTCGAGGAAGTCATCGAGCTCGTCGCCCGTCTTCGCGGTCGTACCGCCGGTGCGCCACGATTGCGCGTAGATGCCGATCAGTCCGGCCTTCGACGCTGGGACGTCGCGTCCGCCGCCGCGAATGATGGCCCGTCCGTTGATGAGCGGCAGCTCGTGGTCCTCCTGAAGGAAGATCACCATGCCGTTGCCGAGGACGATGCGCTTCGGCTGCGCAGGGGTGAAGTTGTGCAGCGGCGGCGTTTGAATCTTGTGGTAGTCGGTGACTTGCGCGTTGCCGGCGAGCGCGAGGATCGCGGCCGCGGCAATCGAGAGATTCTTCAGCATTTTCATTTCGAGGCCCCCGTCGCCGTCGCCGTTGCGGCGGGCTTGCTGTTGTCGATGTAGACGACGGTGCGGTTGTCCGCGGTGAACGTCTTGCTGGCGACGCGGCGGATGTCGGCGGCCGTCACTTTGTCGACGCGATCGACGCTGCGGAACAATTCTTTCCAATCGCCGAAGAGCGTCTGCGAGATCGCGAGTTGGAGTGCGAGCGACTGATTGCTCTCGAGCTGGCGAAGAAGCTGCGCCTTGACACGCGTCTTAACCGACTGCAGGTCCTCCGGCGACACGTCTTCGTTCTTCAGCCGCGTGAGCTGCTCTTCGATTCCGGCGCGAATCTCCGGTCCGGTGTGCCCCGGCGTCGTGAACGCGATGAACGTGAAGAGACTCGGATATTTGTTGCCCGGGTAGCCGCTGAAGCCTCCGGCGTTCGCGGCGATCTTCTTGTCGCGCACGAGCGAGCGATACAAACGCGACGTGCGGCCGTCCGAGAGGAGCTCTTCCATCACGTCGTAGACCTCGTTATCGGGATCGGTGATCGGCGGTCGGTGATATCCCTCGAAGTAAACCGGCTGCGATTGTTCATGAAGAACGACCGTGCGCTCCGCTTTCTGCTGCGGCTCGACGGTGCGGAGCGGCTCGGGCTCGGGCGCCTTCGGCAGACGTCCGAAATATTCTTCGAGCAGCGGCAGCGCTTCGCTGGCCTTCACGTCGCCGACGACGGCAACGACCAGATTCGACGGGATGTAATATTTCTTGAAGAACGCCTCGGCATCCGATGCCGAGAACGACTTGAGATCGCTCGGCCATCCGATGACACCGTTGTGATACGGATGGGCGAGGAACGCGACCGACGTGAACTGCTCGAGCACGCGGCCGAACGGCGTGCTCTCAGTCCGCATGCGTCGCTCTTCCATCACGACGTCGCGCTCTTTGTAGAACTCGCGAAAGACGGGATGGAGGAAACGATTCGACTCGAGATACGCCCACAGCTCGAGACGGTTCGACGGCATCGAGAAGAAGTACACCGTCTGATCGGCCTGCGTGAATGCGTTCATGCCGACGGCGCCGGCCTGATCGGCGACCTTCGAGAACTCGTTCGGCACGACGAACTTTTGCGCGGCGTCGAGCGCGTCTTTCCACGCCTTCTCGAGCTGCGCGACTTTGGCGTCGTCATGGCCGACCGTCTTGCGGCGCTCGACGTCGTACGCGGTGTACGCGTCTTCGACTTTCTTCAGCGCCGCTTGCTCCGCCGCGGCATCGGTCGTGCCGATCTCGTCGGAGCCCTTGAACGCCATGTGCTCGAACATGTGCGCGAGTCCGGTGATCCCCGGGACTTCCTGCGCCGCGCCGACGTTGGCGACGGTGGCGTAGGAGAACACCGGCGCTTCGGGCCGTTCGTAGATGATGAGCGTCAGACCGTTGTCGAGCTTCTTCACGGTCACCCGCTTCTCGATCGAAGCGAGATCCTGCGCCCACACGTTCGCTGTCAACACGAGCATTGCGAGAAGGCAAGCTCGCCTCACAACTCTATGCATGGATCCTCCTTGGATGAATGCAGAATGCAAAATGCAAAATGCAGAATGGGGCCGGCGCATTCTATCGAGGTTGGCGCAGGCCGGGGCCACGGCCTCCGGGCGGCGTCGAACCGGACTCGGGCGAAACGCTCGACTACCTCTGCGGCTGGTTCCGCATCTTTCAATACGAAAAAGGACATCGCTACTCGACCGATGACGTGCTCACTGCGTGGTACGGCATCCTCTGCGCGCCCCGCGTCTCCCGTTTCGCAGACCTCGGATCGGGCATCGGATCGGTCGCAATCATCGCCGCGTGGCGGCTTCCCGCCGCGCAAGTGGTGACGGTGGAAGCGCAGGAACAGTCCATTCGCCTGGCGCGAAAGTCAGTCGCGTACAACGGTCTCTCCGATCGCTTCACGTTGATTCAGGGCGATCTACGCGATTTTCAATCGGAGGTTTCGTTCGATCTCGTCACCGGATCGCCGCCCTACTTTCCGCCGGGAACGGCGACGGAAGCGGAGCACTCGCAAGCGATCCCGGCGCGCATCGAGATGCGCGGAACGATCGCGGGCTACGCCGCGACTGCGTCGCGCATTCTTGCGCCCGGCGGCGTCTTCGCGTTCGTCTTTCCGACGTTGCAGCTCGCGCGCGTCGATGAAGCGCTGCGCGATGCCGGCCTCATGCTGTTGCGCCGCCGCGAAGTGATTTTCAAGGAAGGGGAGCCGTCGCTGATCACGCTCTTCTGCACCGCCCGCATCGGCGACGTTCCGCCGCGCGACGCGTTCGTCGAGCCGCCGCTCATCATTCGGCGAACGGACGGCTCGATCCATCCCGAGTACGCCGTGATACGGATGAGTTTCGGTTTCCCGCCCGGCGACGTCCCGGCCTGACTCCTGCACTTCGCCGGGAGCATGGTGACGCCACGCGAAAAGGACGATCGCGAACGCGACTGGACCGAAGACGACGAGCCCCAACGCCTCGACAATGACCTCGACGATTTTTTCTTCGATGAGGAAGAGCCGAGCCCCGGCGATCGCCGGCGGGATCCGTTGCGGAAGCCGTAGCGCTACTTCCCCCACCTCCGCTCGATGTTGAAGCCGAGGTGGATGTCGCCGCGATCGAGGCCGGTGCCTTGGTAGGTGCTCGTCGTGTACTGATCGACGTGGGTGGCGATGTTGTTCGTCACGAGAATCTCGAAGTAGTGGCCGCCGACTGCGCGCTTGAGGCCGAGGGCCCAGCCGAAGTCGGCGTGGATGGTGTCGGGGAGGTCGCGGTTCTTCGGGATCACTTCGCCGACGATGCTCAGCGCCGGCTTGATCATGAATGCGACGCCGACGGGGACGTTGAACGCGTGCTTGAAGAGCGCGCCGGACGTCGTGCCACTCACCACTCGGCCCGCGTCGGTGACGTAGGTCGGCATCGCGAAGATCTCGGCCTTGTGTCCGAACTGATGGGAGAGGATGACTTGACCGAAGACGGAAGTGCGGTCGCTGAGATCTTTCTCGGTGCGCCAGTCGCCGCCGACGCGCACCGCGGCGCCGAACGGAATCGCCGGCGCTTGCTGCACGACGACGTACTTTGCCGCGAGCTCGATGTCGTCGAGCGCGTTGCTGCGGACGAACGAGAACTGCAGATCGCGGCGCGGCGCGTAGGAGAGGCCGATGCCGACGTCGGCGTTGCTGTCGAGACCGAAGAGCGAGTGCACGCGATCGCTGCCGTTCCCTTGGTCAACCGATTGGTTGAATCTGTGCGTGAACTTGATCTCCCACGTTCCGGTCGAAGGAATGTGCGACGTGGGAAGCGAGAGCAGGTTGTCGCCGAGGGGAATGGGGGCGGTGGGGGTGTAGGCGTTGGTTTGTGCGAACAAGCGCAGCGACAACAGACTCAGAATTAAGAATTTCGAAGTTCGAATGAAGAATGAAGAATTCGCTCTCTTCTTCATTCTGAATTCTTCATTCGAACCTCTGAATTCAGTGTTTCTAGTCATTCGGCGCTCCTCTTCGAATCCAATCGCGAACGAGCTTGATCTGTGCGTCGGGCAACGGGGGCAGCGTTTGCGGCATTCGGTCCCCGGTGATGCCGGCGCCGGTGATCTTTCGATACAGATACGAGTTCGACGGATCACCGGGGAGGACGCGCATCAGTTGCGGCATCTCGTTGCTCGGATGATTCACGACGTTCGCGTACGCCTGTCCGGCGACGAGGATCTGGCCTTCCTGCTGTCCGATGCGGTCGTGACAACCGATGCGCGCGCACGTCGGAGTGAAGATCTCGTTCTGGACGCGCGTGAACGTGGCGGTCGGATCGATCGGGTCGCCGGTGCCGGGGGCAGGCCCGGTCGGCTCTTTCAATTTTCCGCAGGCGATGAAGAGAAGAAAGCTGGCGAGCAGGGCAGTCTTCCACATGTCGCGCACAGCCTAGCAAAGGGTGTGACAACACGCGAGTTGCGAAACCGTCAAACTCACCAGCCGTACGACCCGGGACGCGGAGCCTCATGTCCCAGCAGCGCTTCGCGATACTTCGCGAACTCGTCGGTCTTCATGTAGTAATCGGGAAGAACCGTGCCGAGGTATTGGAGATACTTTTCGGCGCTCACCGGTTTTCCGTCGGACGTCATCAAATTTCCGTAGACGTCGTACGGCATCAGCGCCACCTCTTCGATGCCGCGCTTGCGGAAGAACTTCACGTCGGGCACGAACAGGAGATCCTGCGGTGCGACGTCTTTGATCGTCTCGCCGGTGTCCTGCACTTCGCGCACGATCGAGCGAGCGTCGGGCGCCGTGATCTCTTTCACCTTCGTGCGCACGACCTCGACGTTCACCAGCTCGACGACCTCGCGCACTTCGCCGTAGTACTCCGCCTGCGCCGTGCCGTTGTTGCGATCCTTGAACCCGAACGCCATGGCCGTCTCGCCGCCGCGCTCGTTGCCGAACATCTCCAGTCCGCGCGGAATCCACGCGTTGATCGTGCGCTGGATGTCATCGATCGAGTAGCGGCCGCTCTGATTCGTGGCGCCGACCGCGAGCTCCTTCAAGAATCCGCGTCCCGATCCGATGTGGAAGCCTTCCTCGGAGAGCATCGGTCCCATCGATCGCGCCATCGGTGCATACGAGAAGACCTTCTGCATCTCGAGCTGATACTTGCCGACGAGATCGATGAACGTCGCGAAGATCACGTTGTCGAGGAAGTTCTGAAAGGGGATGTTGAACGCGTCGAGGACGTGATTGCCGAGCTCCATCGTCAAGAGCTCTTCCATCGTCTCGTGCGCGATGTCGGGATGTCCCGGCTTCTTCCACGACTGATCGTGGTCGAGCACCCAGAACATCTGATACCCGTGCCTCAGCTCCTCGGACATGATGCGAAGCACGGCCATCTTCATCTGATCGGTCGGCGCTTCTTCGAGCGTGAGGCGATGCTGCTGGATCGATCCGAGCTCGGTCGAGGCCTGGGCGCGGATGATGTCGCGCGCGGAGTAGAACATGTTGCCGACCATCTCGCCGGCGCGCTCGAAGCGCGGCTGCCCGGCCATGCGTCCGAAGTTGATGGCCTCGGAGTTGAGCTTGCCGATCTTGGCGACGAGCTGGAACGGCGTCTGCGCCGCGTAATGCTTCGTCCAGTTTTCCTCGAGGAACTTCATCTCGGGGAAGTTCTTCTTCTGCCACGCCACGATGGCTTCGTGGTACTTCGGCGTGATGGTCTCGGTCGTGTAGGCAGCCAAGTGGGATCCTCCGGAAGTCTTCTGAATGGACAGACAGAAATGTCCGTGCCACACATTCCAGCGGCGTGCGGTGCGATAATGACTCGCCGTGGCGCGGCGCATTGTAAGCGGGTTCAACCTGCGCTGGAAGAAGCGGAAACGGACGCCGGTTCCCCGACGTGCGTAACCAAACATGCAGAGCCTCACGCTGCTTCACTCGGACTCGTTCCCGATCGGCCGGTATGCCGACGCGTTCGTGCGCGAGTCGATCGCGCCGCGCGCCGTGCCGAGTCTCGATCATCTGGCCAGCGATCCGTCGGCGCTGCGCGTGATCCTGGTCGATCCGGCCATCACCAACGGCAAGATCGAGCGGGTGGACGCGCGCACGGCAGTCGTCGGCATCGGACTCGACGAGCAGCCGAAGTGGCTCACCCAGGACAACGTTTACTTCCACCTGGCCGGCGATCCGTCGACGCCTGTTCTGCTGAATGCCGTCAAGCGCGCCTATCAGTACCTCTATCAGAAAATGCGCGCGGATCAGCTCGAGCGACAGCTCAGCGAGCGCACGCGCGAGCTGAAAGAGGTGAGCGAAGTCGGGATCGCGCTGTCGACCGTACGCGATCACCAGGTGTTGCTGACGATGATCCTCAGCAAGGCGCGCGAGCTGTCGCGCGCAGACGCCGGATCGCTTTATCTGCTCGATGAACTGAACGGCGAGCGCGTGCTGCGATGGAAGCTCGCCCAAAGCGACTCGATCGACGTCGGTTCGTTCGAAGAAAAAATTCTGCCGGTCACGCGCAAGAGCCTCGCCGGATACGTCGCCAAGACCGGCGAGACGCTGGTCATCGACGACGCGTACAGCCTCCCGCCCGACGCCGAGTACTCGATCAACACCTCGTTCGACACGCAGAACCACTACCTCACGCGGTCGCTGCTGGTCTTCCCGATGACGAACCACGTTGGCGACATCATCGGCGTGCTGCAGCTCATCAACCGGAAGAAGAATCGCGCGCCGAAGAAGCTCACCGCCGAGACGGTGCCGCAGGAAGTCATTCCCTTCGATCAGGAGACGCTCGATCTGATGCGCGCGCTGGCCGGACAGGCCGCGGTCGCCGTCGAGAACAACCTCCTGTACGAGTCGATCGAGCGGCTGTTCGAAGGATTCGTCACCGCAGCGGTCACGGCGATCGAGCAGCGAGATCCGACGACGTCGGGTCACTCGTTCCGCGTCGCCGATCTCACCGTCGAGCTGGCGCGCATCGTCGATCGCATCGACAGCGGTCTGTACGAGCCGGTGCACTTCAGCATCGACCAGATTCGCGAGATCCGCTACGCGTCGCTGCTGCACGACTTCGGCAAGGTCGGCGTGCGCGAGCAGGTCCTCGTCAAAGAGAAGAAGCTCTATCCGCTGCAGCTCGACACGATCCGCTTCCGCTTCGACTTCGTCATGAAGTCGCTCGAGAACGAAGCGAACAAGCGCAAGCTCGACTACCTCCTCGCGCACGGCCGCGACGGATACGACGCGTTCGCGAATCAGATCGACGAAGAGACGCAGACCGAGATTGCGAAGATGCAGAAGGACTTCGCGTTCATCGCGCAGTCGAACGAGCCGACCGTGCTGCCGGACGGCGAGTTCCAGTATCTGCAGCAGCTCGCCGAACGCGACTACACCGACATCCGCGGCGACAAGCGCCTGCTGCTCGATCCCGAAGAGGCGCGCATCCTCTCGATCCGCAAGGGGAACCTCGACGCCAGCGAGCGCGGCGAGATCGAGAGCCACGTCACGCACACGTTCAACTTCCTGCAGAAGATCCCGTGGACGAAAGACCTCGCCGGCGTCGCCAACATCGCCTACGCGCATCACGAGAAGCTCAATGGACGCGGCTATCCGCGCAAGCTGACGGCGGCGGAGATCCCGCTGCAGTCGCGCATGATGACGGTGTCCGACATCTACGACGCGCTGACGGCGAGCGATCGTCCGTACAAACGTGCCGTGCCGACCGAGCGCGCGCTCGACATCCTCAACATGGAGACGAACGACGGCTTGCTCGACCGCGATCTCGTGAATGTCTTCATCGAGGCGAAGGTGTATCAGCGCGCGGGAGTGGTCAGGACGTAGCGATTTCGCGACAAAACACGTCGCGTCGCTGCCGTCTCTCCGCCAGCATCGCCCGCGCCTCTTCGCTCATCCACTCCGGTACATCGTTCTCAGTCATCGCGAGCTGCGCCACCTCAATCACCGACTTTCCTTCGCGACGCGCGTGCGCGAAACGCTCGGCGAGTCCGCGCGGCCCGGCGGCGTCGATCAGAATCGCGGCGGCGACGGCGCGCTCGGCGTCGGTCTGCGGATCATGGAGCCGCGTGATCGACGCCGCCGTTCTTCTCAACTCCGCTTCGCTGATGCCCGTCGCCAGAGACGCTCGTGACAAATTGCCGACTTTCTCCAGCCAACGTCCGAGTTTGTGGAAAAAGATCAGGCGCTCGAAGTTTGGATCATTGCTGTTCAATAGCGTCCGCGCGATGGCGCCGATGCGCTCGACTGCATCGAAGTGCGAGACGCCGTCGAGATCCTGGTAGAGCGGTCGCAGAAAATCGAGGAGCGGTGTGCTCATGTCTCTGAAGCGAATCGTACTCGTGCTCGTGATCCTCATCGTCATCGCAATGATTCCGGCTGGCGTGATCCTGCAGCATGGCATCAGCGCGCGAGACGAACCGACCCG